>Ga0172366_10001684_pt1 | contig 17285 bp, 17 predicted proteins | sample LakKivSesite69cm_FD_114533 | JGI IMG/M metagenome (GOLD analysis project Ga0172366, IMG submission 114533) | Sediment microbial communities from Lake Kivu, Rwanda - Sediment site 69cm | ecosystem: Environmental > Aquatic > Freshwater > Lake > Sediment | place: Rwanda: Western Province, Lake... | reverse complement strand
GTGCTCAACACAACCTGCGAGATGCCTGGTACCTTCCGCGCGCGCTCGATAATGTCCTGCGTGATAGCCTGACGGGCGCCGGCCATCATTTGTTCAGCTTCGCTGGCATTGTGGATGCCAGTCATGACCAGCAGGATAACTTCGGACACCCACTCCTCCTGGCCACCATTATAGCCCCTGGGACGCTCTTTTGTCAAAGCCTACCTCGCCATGGCGATGGCCTGGCAAGTCGGGCCTGTTTGGCGCGGTGATTTGAATAAATCCTGCCTTCATGCTATACTGGATTCAACCGATTGGGGCCGTTGAAGAGAGGAAAGAAGCGTGAGACCCGACGGACGAGCAAATGATGAATTGCGACCAGTGGTGTTCACTCCCCACTACCTGAACAATGCCCTGGCATCCGTGCTCGTGCAGATGGGCAAGACGTGGGTGCTCTGTGCCGCATCCATGGCCGAAGAGGTCCCACTTTGGCTAAGGGGCCAGGCACAGGGGTGGGTAACTGCCGAGTACGGCCTTCTCCCTGCGTCTACGCACACACGCACACCACGCGAGTCTGCCACTGGCGGTGTGAAGGGACGCACACAGGAGATTCAGCGCCTGATTGGCCGCTCGCTGCGCGCCGCGCTTGACCTGCGCAAATTGGGTGAACGCACGATAACTATAGACTGCGACGTCATTCAAGCCGATGGCGGCACGCGCACGGCCGCCGTGACCGGGGGCTATGTGGCACTGGCTTTAGCAGTCAATAAACTGATCGAAGCTGGCGCAGTGCGTCGAGACGTGTGGCGCGCACCTGTGGCTGCCGTGAGCGTAGGTGTGGTGCAGGGTGAACCCTTGCTCGACCTCTGTTATCAGGAGGATTCGCAAGCCGAAGTGGACTTTAACGTGGTCATGAACGCACGCGGCCAGTACATCGAGGTGCAAGGGACGGCGGAGGGGTGGCCCTTTGATCGAGCAGTGATGGATGAGCTATTGAACCTGGCGGAGAAGGGTATCAAAGAGCTTCTGGCCGCACAGAAGAAGGCCCTGGCTTGAGCATGGCAAAGAGGAACGTCAAGTGAGCAAGGTCATCGAACGGTGGAAACAGAAAGCCAGACAACTGAAAGCTGAGACTTATGCTCTCTACCTGGCCTACAAGGATCCGAGAGTTCCCTGGTATGCCAAGGTGTTCGCTGCTATGGTGGTTGGATATGCTTTCAGTCCCATAGACCTGATCCCAGACTTTGTTCCGGTTCTGGGGTACCTGGATGACCTTGTAATGGTTCCAATTGGCATCACTCTCGCATTGAAGATGGTGCCCAAGACGGTCCTTGACGAATGCAGGCAGGAAGCGCGAGAGGTTATGACCCAAGGCAAGCCAACAAACTGGGTAGCCGCTGGCGCCATCGTTGTGGTTTGGGTTGTGTCCATCGCTTTGGTTTTAGCGACTTTGGCACAGCTCGTTAAGAAATGAGAGCCATGCGCGAGAAATCTGGCGTGAATTACGATATTTGACTATGGAGAACAAACAATGAACCGTGAAGATGCCTGGCAACTGTTAACCGAGTTCACCAAAAGCGAGAATCTGATCAAGCATGCCCTGGCGGTGGAAGCCGCCATGCGTGCCTATGCGCGCAAATTCGGTGAAGATGAGGAAAAGTGGGGCATCGTTGGGCTGATCCACGACTTTGACTATGAAAGGTTCCCTACCATGCCTGCACACCCCACCGAGGGAGCCAAAATCTTGCGCGAAAGAGGCTGGCCGGAGGAAATCGTACGTGCCGTGCAGTCCCACGCCGATTACACTGGCATCAGCCGCGTGAACAGGTTGGAAAAAGCGCTCTATGCCGTGGACGAACTCACGGGCCTGATCACGGCGGCGGCGCTGGTGCGGCCGACCAAAGACATCCGCGACATCACTGAGATCAAATCCATCAAGAACAAGTGGAAGGACAAGTCTTTCGCGGCCGGCGTTAACCGCGACGACATCGTGCGCGGCTGCGAGGCGCTGGGTGTAGACCTGTGGAACGAACACGTGCCACTGGTGCTGGAGGCGATGAAGGGCATTGCGGCGCAGTTGGGATTGGCAGGCCAACGAGGTGGTTAAGACTAGCTATCAAAAACGTAGCGCACGCCGAGAGCACAGAGAAAGAACTAGAGATGTCTCTGCGGTGAGCTTTGTCAGCGCACCAAGGCGCAGCATATGAGGAAGATTTCCCCGAGCAATCTGCTGCAGGCCGGCTTTGCTGCTCTGGTTTTGCTGGCTACGGCCTGGCTGCTGTGGCCCTGGCAGGGTGACAACGAGCCGGCAGCCTTTTTCCTCCCAACAGCTACAACCACGCCCACGCGAGTCGTCGTGCATCGGATGCCGACCCCGACCACCTTCGTTCCCACCGCTACACCGCAACCCGTGATCCACGTGGTGCAATCGGGCGAAGTGCTGGGCATCATTGCCCAACAGTATGGCACCAGCGTGGAAGCCATCATGGAAGCAAACGGGCTGAAGGATGCCAACCTGATCAGCATCGGGCAGGAGCTGGTCATCGCCGGGGCCAAGCGCACGCCCATAGTCACAGTCGTCAGCACACCTACACCGACGAGCACACCGACTTCGCCGTTCCGCTATGCTGCGTCACTGCCCATGGCTCCTCGCGATGGGGAGGTGTTTCATGGCCCAGAGGCGCGTATTCACCTGAGTTGGATGTCCGTGGCTATCCTCGAGGAGGCCGAGTGGTACGAGGTCAAGCTGTGGGCCCAGGAGAAAGGGGAAGCGCGTGCACTCCGCTTTTGGACCAAGGCCTCGAGCTGGCTTGTGCCTGCCTCCCTGTATCCTGCGGAGGGGAGCGGCCTGTTTTACTGGAAGGTGTCCATCGTGCGCCGCACCAGGACGCCCCAGTCGCTTAGCCCCGCGGGGGGCGTGCGGCGCTTTTATTGGTACTAGCGCCAAATGAAAACACCTCCCTAACGGGAGGTGTCAGCAAAAGCATGGCGGCGACTAGATTTGAACTAGTGACCCAGGGCTTATGAGTCCCCTGCTCTACCACTGAGCTACGCCGCCATCGTCGCAAAAGAAGTAGCGGGGACAGGACTCGAACCTGTGACCTTTGGGTTATGAGCCCAACGAGCTGCCACTGCTCCACCCCGCGTCGTGGTGAATATTGTACTGCCGATTGAGCAGTCAGTCAAATGAACCGGTCAGCAGTTTCCACCACTCGGCCCAGTGGGAAGCAGATTGGGTGCTGACCGCAGATTGAGGTGCTGGAGCCACCGCTGTGCCAGGACGGCGCTGGAAAATGGTGATGATCAGCTTTTCACCCGCTTTGGCCCACTTGTACTGCTCACGCGCGACCTTCTCTACATACTCCGGCGTTTGCACGTATTCCAGGCGTGCCTCAAGCTGTTCGTGTTGTTCCTGCAGCGCGGCGATTTCCGCACGTAGCATCGTATTGTGCCGTTGCAGGCGATAACCTTCCAGCACTTTACCGCCGAATGACAAGACAAAGAAAACCGCGGCCGTAGAAACCAGGACGGTGATGATATCAGTTGGTGGAAGAGGCAGCCGTCGCTTTTCTTTGTTCATTCCTGCATACCTCAGAGAGTGCTGAAAGAGATTCGTAGTGGGCGCTTCAGCGCCTCAAGAACGCACGAAACTGCATACTACAAACACGCTCTCAGGGCCACATGACCTTGCCATCGGATGCCAACCATTTTATATAGGGCCTACACCAAAATGATACACTCATTTCGACATGAAGTCAATTCAGCCTGCATCTTAACCCCAGAGCTCCTTTTTCATAACCAACTGGTTCACCGAACTGCCTCAAACTTCTTGGTGACAAAATCCAACAAAGCCCAAAACCAAGATTCACGAAATGCGTCTTAATTGTTGCAGGGAACCGATTCTTGTTGTATAATGGGATTGCCCAAAGAAATTGCCCTCCCAAGACGTCCTTTCCTGTCGGCCAACCCTCTTACGTTCCAGCATCTGGAGGTATCTGACCATGGCTAAGGAGATCCTGATAATCGAGGATGAAGGCTTTATCGCTGGCCTACTCAGCAGAAGCTTGTTGCAGAAAGGTTACGATGTCGCCGTACTGGAGCGTAAGGCAGCCCTCAGGCAAGCACGGAAGCACAAGGCGAGTCTCATCCTTCTGGAAACCCCTGCTTCAGGGGCCGCAGCAGCCGAAACATGTCGCTTATTACGAGATGCAACGACAGCACCCATTATTGCCCTTACGGACTCCCCTGCCGAACTCGACGAAATAGAGGGCGTCGAGTATCTAACCAAACCTGTGGATTTCCGCAAATTGCTGATGGCAGTGGAGAACGCTCTGAGCCACCAGCGGAAACGCAAGAAACGGATATTGCGTGTTCTACGCCGTGGGGGCTTGGCCCTCGATCTGCAAACCCGCTATTTGACCAAGGGAGAGCAGCGCTATCGCCTAACGCCGAAACAGTTTTTGCTTCTCAAAATGTTCATGAGCAATCCAGGCCAGGTACTGAGCCACAAAATGATCCTCAAGGAGGTATGGGACACCGAGTATGACGGCGACATCGAGACGCTGTATGTCCATGTAAGTTGGATTCGGGAGAAGATTGAGGACCAACCTGGAAAACCGGTGCACCTGAGGACCGTGCGGGGAGTAGGTTACCGCTTCGAAGTCAAGCCCTGACAGGCTCATTGCCCGGGCATATCCCTAGGTGCCCATAAGCACTCGTCAAGGCAAGTTCACCCCTATCCAAAAGTGATTCGGCTGTACGCTGGCTGATTCGATGACCTTCACCTGCGCTGGCATTGCCTTCTCACCAGCCAAAGTCTTGGGGTGCACATAGCATACATCGGGTGCTCTTCCAAACCTCTCTCGATACCGACGTGCTGCATTCTCGATCTTGGTGGCAAGTGGCACCTTCGGGTTATCGTCGAACCAAAGCAACCCCATTTTCATGCCCAACCTCCGCTGCTCCTCACTCAGTCTTCATGTTCGCCGACAATGCGGAACTCTCGCTGTGGAGTAGGCTCATACGCTGAGGTCTGGCTGGGATAATAGGGCGGCAGCAGGCCATTTGGCGCGGGTGTGCCGCCCTGGATGACCACCACTGGCGGATAGGCCCCATAGCGTCCACCTGGCTGGCCAGATGACCAGTCGTCGAGTTCCGCCTGGCGCCTGCTCCTGTTCAGGACTAGCATGATAAGCAGACTCATGGGGATGCCCGCAGCCACACCGCACACCACTCCCACCACTACCGCCATAGCCTCCGCACTCATGCGGTTGCCTACCACCACCGCCAGTGTCACGGCAAAGGCCAGTAACACCAGTATCATTACTTTACGCATTATTCACCTCCAGAACGGTTAACAGTTGACAGTTCGGTCGGTTGTCAGTTAGCAGTTGGCAGTCAGACGGAACACGCAACAGGGGACACGTGATGAGCGATGAGTGAAACGTGATGGTCACGCTTCACGTTTGTGTGTCACGCGCGGCGTGAAACGCAAGGCGTGAGTGCTCCCTGCCGCTTGCTGCATGCTACTTGCCACTTGCTGCGCCTCGGCCAGCGAGATGTAGGCGGCGCAGAAGCGTGTGCTCTGCCCCTTCAGCACCAGCAGGAAATCCCCCCGCCCCTGCAGCCGCTCCGCACCCGTGCCCGATACCCCAGCCGCAACCTTGGCCTCCTCCGGCGAAGTGACCGAACCCACCAAGCGCACCGGAAAGTTGGCTTTGGTCAGCGAGCCGATGACTGCGGCCGTTGGCTTCTGCGTGCAGGCCACCACGTGCACCCCGGCCTCACGTCCACGCTGCGACAAGCGCGTCAGGGCAAATTCCATTTCCTTCCCACTCACCATGAGCAGGTCGGCCAGCTCGTCAATAAACACTACCAGGCGCGGGTGGTTGATGCCCTGTGCGTCGCGGCGTTCCATCTCCTCCACCAGCCAGGTCAGGCGGGCGACTGCCTGTGGCACCTCAGTGAGCGGCGGGCAGAGCAGGTGTGGCAGTCCAGAGAGGGCCGAGAGACCACGTCCCTTGGGGTCAATGAGCAGCAGTTGCAGTTGTCGCTGCGGGTTGTGCAGGGCCAGAGAAAGAGCCATGGCCCGTGCCAGGGCCGTCTTGCCCGAACCGGTGGTGCCGCAGATCAGGGCATGGGCCACATCAGGGCTGGGCAGGTTCAGCAGCAACGGCGTGCCAGCTTCGTCCACACCCAGCACTGGAGAGCAGGGCGGCACATAGGCTAGGCGACGGCAGAGGTCCAGCAGTGGCACCCGGACCGGCTCAGCGCGGGGGATCTCAATGCTCAGTGCACCGCTGTCGCGCACCACTCGGCAGGACGGCGCTTGCAGGGAGAGGGCAATCTCTTCGGAGAGGGCCTTGATCTGCCCCAGGCGAGTGCCCATGCGTGTAGTCAGTTGAAAGCGCACCGTGTGCGGGGTGACCGTGCCGCCCACCACGCGCGAGGGGATTTTGTGGCTGGCCAGCACCAGCTCAATCTGATTGGCCTGAAACTCGAGCAAGCGTCGCAAAAAGCCTCCTCTAATTAGAACATATGTGCTAATCTATTATAGCAGAACATATGTTCTAATGTCAAGGGGCTTCAGCAAAAGCTTTAAGATTTCTTATGCAAAGATCAGAAGCAGTTAGAGTTGTCGGACGACGGCGATCACCTTACCCTGAATCTCCAGATTGGAGGGGTGAACGTATATGGGGTCCAAGGCAGGGTTCGCAGGCTGCAAGCGTACCCGACTCTTGCTCTCCCAGTAGAAACGTTTGAGGGTTGTTTCTTTCTCAGCCTTGAGCCAGGCTGCTACCAAGTCACCATTCTTGATTTCGGTCTGGCGCTTCATGATCACAATGTCTCCATCGTGAATGAGAGCGTCTATCATAGAGTCTCCTTTGACTTGCAGGGCGTAGATAGACCCCTCTTCTTGCACGATATCCCGGGTTAAGGCTATGCTTTCCTCCACGTTCAGTGGCGAAAAGTTCTCATCGGGGACAGGAACCGGCTCGCCAGCCACGATACGCCCTAAGACAGGCACCCAGACGATGCTTGCTCCTGCTCTAATCCCCTGCCGTTCCATGTTTTTGTCCAGCAGCCTCACACCCCGCGATATCTCCCGATTGCGTTGGATGTAACCCTTGGCCTGGAGGATATTGAGATTGTAGTTGACTACAGAGGTGGACGAGATGTTCGCCGCCCGACCAATCTCGCGGATCGTTGGGGGATAACCATTTTCCTCTACGAATTGCCCGATAAACTTTAATATATCTTTCTGCCTAGCAGACAAGTCCATAGTACTGCTCCTTTCAGGCGCTCGCTTCTCAAGACTTTTTCTCACTGAGCCTATTATACACGAACATTTGTTCTGTGTCAAATCGGATATTAATATCATATAAATGAATCACGAGTTGCAAAATGTACATAAATATGCTATAATATAGATAATATCCAGGCCATTTGAGTAGGTAAGACGGGAAGGGAGGACACAAGATGTCGACTAAAAAGACTTGGCAGACGGCTAACCGCCTAGCGTTCGCGATGCTGCTCTTTCTGATCTACCTAGGTGTTACGTTGCCTTCTGCTTCTACTGCCCAAGGTTCCTTGCCCTGGCGAGGTGAATACTTTGACAACCAGAACCTCACCGGCCAACCGCTCCTCATACGCAATGAAAGTGCCATCAACTTTGACTGGGGAGCCAATTCACCTGATTCGCGGATCCCATTCAACCACTTTTCCGCACGCTGGAGCGCTTATCTCCCGTTCGAAGAAGGCGCGTATATTTTCAGGACTTACACTGACGATGGCGTGCGGCTGTGGGTTGACGGGCGAGTGCTCATTGATCAGTGGCATGATCAGGTTGCCACACTATACGAGCAGCAAGTTAGCGTCAGTGCTGGCTATCACAGCCTGCGCATGGAGTACTACGATGACATCGGCAATGCCGTGGCCATGCTGTGGTGGGTTCGTCTCTCGGGACCGGTCACTTCCCAGCGCTGGCGCACGGAGTACTTCAACAACCCCTGGCTGATTGGCGAACCTGTGTTGATCCGCGAAGAGACAGAGATCAACTATAACTGGGGGAATGGTGCACCAGCACCTAATGTTGCAGCCGACAATTTCTCCGTTCGCTGGACAGGTAACATAGGCTTCGGCTTCAGTGATTCCTACACGTTCACCCTTACGGCCGATGACGGCGCGCGTGTTTGGGTTGATGGCGGCCTGCTGATTGACCGGTGGAATGGCCAGGCTGGAAGCAGCGCCTCGGCCACGCGCTATGTGACACAGGGAACGCATCCTATTATTGTTGAGTACTACGAGGCCTCTGGTAATGCTTCGATCACATTCTCATGGCAGAAAGGGGCGGGCCCAGGGCCAACACCAGGAACAACACCGGGAACAACACCTGGGCCAACACAGACTCCAACGCCGTCGGGTGAAATTATCGTTGATGACCGAAGCAGTGGTTTCCAAAAGGGCGGGCCCAACGAAAGCTGGTACGAAAGGTCAGTGGGCTATGACGGCCATATGTACTGGACGTATAATAGCGACGCTCAAGTGTACAACTTTGCCAAGTGGACTCCGCGTTTGCCCAACGCCGGCAACTACCAGGTCTATGCCTTCATCCCCAGGCAACGTGCTGATACCAAGAACGCTCGCTATCGGATTCACCACAGTGGTCAGGAACATGTCTACCCGGTTGACCAATCGGTCTATTTCGACAAGTGGGTCTCTCTCGGCACTTACTACTTTGCCGCTGACAGCAACGAGTACGTATATCTGGACGACGTTACTTTCGAGTCATACGCCACACGCAAAATCGGTTTTGATGCCGTTAAGTTTGTAAGCACGGCAGGGCCAACGCCCACCTCTACTCCTACAGGTTACGTGCCCACTCCAACGTCCATAGCACCTACACAGGCGCCCACCACAGCGACAGCTACACCTGCACCACCCACGGCAACGCCAGTCGCACCTACGCCCACGCCGACCTTGCTCACCTGCTCCATCACACCTATGCTTGGCTTTGGCCGCATATGGACTACGTACCCGACGGTGCGCAGTCGCCTGGGGTGCCCAGTTGAGCTAGAGAAGAGCAGTTGGAGCGCCGAAGAAACCTTTGTTGGCGGGTATATGTTCTGGCGTGGGGATTTGCGGCTTATTTACGCCCTCTACAACAATGGTACATGGCAAAGCTTCGTTGACACCTGGTACGAAGGTCAAACAGAGTGGGATCCCACGATCGTACCACCATCCGGCTACTATCAACCCAAGCGGGGCTTTGGCAAGGTTTGGCGCGAGCAACCCGGCGTCAGGGACAAGCTCGGTTGGGCTACAACCGAGGAACGCGGCCTTAGCGCTTCCTGGCAAGCTTATCAGGCCGGTCTCATGTTGTGGAGTGATGTACAGGGCATATTTGTCCTGTACAGCGACGGCACTTGGTGCCGCTACCAGTGAGTGTTGATACAACAAAAGGGCCCTGGCTAAAATGGCCAGGGCTCTCTCTTTGTCATGCCTTGCTTTGAACAGGTCACGGCTGCCACTTGATGCCCAAGCTCACCAATGCGGCACTTTGCATGCGCCACATTTCCTCCCTGTCGCTGTCTCGTTCATGGTCATAGCCCAGGAGATGCAACACGCCATGCACTACCAGGAGCAATAACTCCTCTTCAACCGGATGACCATATGCAGCAGCCTGCTCAAATGCCCGAGGATACGAGATCACGATATCGCCCAAATAACAAGCGGCTTCTGCAGATGGAACAAACGTGCCAGCCTCATTGGTGCTGCTGAAGGCAAGCACATCGGTTGAGGCATCTACACCACGATAGATACGATTCAGTTCCTTGACTTGGGCATCATCGGTTATTACCAAGGTCAACTCACCACCAGCTTCTCCCCCGGTGCTTTCGAAGGCGGCCTGCACGGCTCGCTTTAAACTGGCTCGTGCTACTCTTTGGACAAAGGCAGGAGCAATTTGCAAATGGACTCTCAGGGTATTCATGCTTGGGGTTGCGGTTGAATCATGCTATCTTTTTCGGGATACTGAAGGCGTGGGTGGAAAACCCCCTGCAGAACATCTATGAATGCACTGCGGATGCTGTCGAGATCTCGTAAGGTCAAATCACATTCATCGAGTTCGCCACTCACCAACCTGTCGTTGGTGATTTTGCGCACGATGCGTTCTATCTCGCCGGGAGAGGCAGGGGCCGAAGCACGAACAGCAGCTTCCACGCTATCAGCAAGCATAACAATCGCCGCTTCCTTGCTGCGAGGCCGTGGACCAGGATAGCGGAAGTCGGTTTCATTGACCTCACCTTCTTCTGTCTCCCGGCAGGCCTGTTGGTAGAAATAACCAAAACCAACGCTGGTCATGCCGTGATGTTGAGCAATGATATCCAACACTGCGTCAGGAAAATGATGTTTCCGTGCCAGTTCTAAACTATCCCGCACGTGGCTGATAATGATTTGGGCACTGGTTTTCGGATCCAATTGCTGGTGATAGTTCTCACCGCCAGCCTGGTTCTCGATGAAGAAATAAGGATGCAATACTTTACCGATGTCATGATGAAGTGCTGCGACACGAATCAGCAATGGGTCCGCTCCCACCAACTCAGCAGCTCGCTCTCCTAAATTCCCTACCAATAGGCTATGGTGATAGGTTCCAGGAGCTTCCAGTAACAGACGGCGAGCAAGCGGATGAGTCGGCCGTACCAGTTCCAGCAATTGCAGTGGGGTAGTGATACCAAATACCCCACCAAGCCAATAAAAGGTGGTGAATGTCAGGCTGGACGAGATAATGCCATTAGCAATACTGGCCCCGAGCAGTTGCAGCAGGCCCACGAGGTCATAGCCTTGACCGTACAATCGGAAGGATACGGCCACAATAGCATTCACAATCGCGACGGCACCGGCAGCCCAAGCAAATGTGCTCAGACGTTCCAGGTGCGACACAATCAGTGCAGCAACTACACTGCCCAACAAAGCGTAGACTGTGAGATCCAGAGAGCCTCCGCTGATAAAGCCAACAAAGAGACTGAGCATGACCGTAACCACAATGGACAGTCGCGCATCCAGGAGCACTGACACTAGCATGGCGATTGCAGCCATAGGAAAGAAATAGGGCAGCAGGACATGACCGGGGATTGTCAATTTGGCTGCACCCCCTGTCAAGACGATGAGCAGGCACAACAGTATCATGCGTCGTGGATTATGCAGCATCTCCCGGTGTACCTGCCATAGGTAAAGGCCCAGTGTGGAAACAATGGCAACGATAAAGAGCAACATGCTCGCCAGATCCTGCCACTTTAGCCCCGTAGGCTGTAGACCGAGTGCTGCCAACTCTTCAAGATGTAGGGGAGTGATAATATCACCTTCGCGTAGAATAGCCTGGCCCCTTTCAATGACCTGACGTACAGGTTGGACAGCATCACGAGCCAGTTGCCGTTTCTCCGCCGTCTGTTGTTCGTCGTAGAAGCTGTTAGGCTTAAGCAGAGAGCGAGCAAAAGCCGCCACTACATCAGCCTGTTCGGGGGAAAGCGCGTAACTGATGAGTTCTGGGACCTTGGCTTGTATATCGGGCAATTGATCCCCACGCACTCCGTCGCGCATCAATCGGTCGAGCAGGTAGATGACTTCGCTAGAGGCCCCCTGCCAACCTGGATCGTCCAACGCGAGCACAGTACTGATCACAGAGGTTGGCAGGATGAGGTCTGGGATCTTGGTGATCCATCTGGCTTTGTCTTCGAGGGAGGAATGAGCATCCTGCCTGATGGAAGCGATGTAAGAAAGCACCTGCTGTGCCCGGGTCAGTTGTTGCCGAGCAACATTGGTATCCACAGTAAAGATAGGCTCTACGGCAGCCTCCGCGCGTGCCTTCTCGGCTTCCGTCAACAGACGGCTGGTGTATGTTACACGCTGGCGTGCGAGTACATTGTGCGTGCAAACCATCCCCACAGCAAGTGGCGTCTTTCCTGGGATAGACGGAAGTGCCAAGGTGAGGCTCAGGCCCACAACTACGACGAGAGCATAGAGGAACAACTGTATCCAGACTAGGCGTGAACTCTTTTGCCTTGAAACAAGCGGGGCCTTCTGATGGGCCCCGCTCGATTGTAACTGTGTCATTTGCTATTATCCATAAGCCCTAGGACAACATCCATTTTGTGCTATCACCCAACGGAAAGCAACTCCTTCACTATCTGGTTCACCATGCTGCCGTCAGCCCTTCCCCGCAAACGAGGCATCAGAATGCGCATTACCTGACCCACCTTTTCAGGCCCCACAGCTTTTGTCTCAGCGATGGCCTGCCGCGCCGCAAGCACAATTTCTTCCCGGCTCATTTGCGGAGGCAGGTACTTGAGCAACACTCCCAATTGCGCCTTTTCCTCAACGATCAGATCCGTACGTCCTGCTTTCTCAAATTCGGACAGCGACTCCCGATGTTGCTTGATCTCCCTGCGGATGACCTCAAGAATCTCTTCGTCGTTCAGTTCATGCTGCCTGGCTATTTCCTCGTTGATAATAGCTGCGCGCACAAGTCGAATAGCTGACTTGCGTTGGATGTCACGGTCTCTGAGCGCCTGCTGCAAATCTTGTTGTAAGCGCTCTTTTAAGGTCATTGCCTGTTCCTCATCTCAAGCCTTTGGGGTCAGGGCAGCCCCCCATACGGCAAGCATGGCTATCTCGGGTTGCCATGTGGCTATTCATACTGATGCTTGAATGTCTGCTTCCGACTCTTCCGGCGTTTGGCAGCTTTTTTCTTCTTGCGCAAGACGCTAGGCTTCTCATAGAAACGCCGGCGACGAACCTCAGACAGCACGCGATCCTGCTGAACCTTCTTGTTGAAACGCTTCAGCGCGCTCTCGAAGGATTCGTCCTTTTCAACGATAATCTGCGTCACATATTTCCCTCCCCTCTTACCAGTCAATAGCTCACGACAAGGTGAGAGCTTTAACTGTTCATTACAAAATGTAATTATAATTGCTCATCACGAAATGTCAAAATCTACAAAACTGCTTGGACGGTCGCATAGCGAACCCAGGCCTTGGAACTATCCTGGAAACAAGGACGTTGCATCCGCACTTGCTTGCTGATTCCAGACGATAATGTTAAAATAGCCAAGCTCCATGATGCTCTGCGGAAGGTTTCGGTACCACGACGTTTATTTCTGATCGCAATACTTGTCGTGCTGCTGGGCACGATCATATAACCGCCGGGCTCTTTGCGCTCCTGGCAGCGTGGCTAGGGGTCTACATCCTCTAGGAGATGTGCGCATAACCCTAAAGGAAAATGTTCTCAAAGGTGCTATAGATGTCAGCAAGGATGATAGAGCTTCACATCAATGGTAAACCATATTGCGTGCAGATCGGACCCAAGACTTCGCTCTTGCAAGTACTGCGCGACCAATTGCACCTGACAGGCACGAAAAACGGTTGTGGCCAGGGCCACTGCGGAGCATGTACTGTGATCGTGGATGGCAAAGCAGTGCGCTCCTGTACCTATCTAGCACACCGGGCAGAGGGCAAGCAGGTACGCACGATTGAAGGCCTGGCTGAGGATGGCCATCTGCATCCTTTGCAGCGTGCCTTTATTGAACAGGGAGCTATACAGTGTGGTTTTTGCACACCGGGAATGATCATGGCTGCGGTAGCCTTGTTGGAGAGCAACCCCCACCCAACGCAAGAAGACATCGTGCATCAACTGCGTCACAATCTATGCCGCTGCACCGGCTATGAACGCATCATTCGGGCCATCGAGGCAGTGTCGGCAGAACTAGCACCCGCGGTGCCTACAACGAAGCCTCCACTGACAACTGTTGGCCGGGCCCTGCCCCGACCAGATGCAGTGGCCAAAGCTACTGGTGCAGCACAATATGCAGCGGATCTGTATTTCCCAGGCATGCTGTATGCTAAGGTGCTGCGCAGTCGCTATCCCCATGCTAGAATGCTGCGTATAGATACAGCCGCTGCACAGGCATACCCAGGAGTGGTAAGGGTTCTCACCTCTGCCGATATTCCAGGTGTTAAAAACCATGGCGTCGCGCGTCTGGATTGGCCTGTGCTGGCGTATGATAAAGTACGCTACCTGGGTGACGCCTTGGCGATTGTCATCGCGGAATCGGAGGAGATTGCCACTGCAGCTCTCGATCTGATCCAGGTAGACTATGAGCCCCTGCCAATCGTGGATTCACCTGAGGCAGCCCTGGCAACAGATGCACCACTGATACACGAGGGCGGCAATGTGCTGAAACACATTGTGGTGGAAAAGGGTGATGTCGAGGCCGGGTTCGTAGCAGCCGATGTGGTTGTGGAAAGGGAATATCACACACCTGCCGCCGATCATGCGTTCCTGGAACCTGAAGCGGGCGTGGCACGTATAGACGAAGATGGCACTGTGGTCATCTATGTGGGATCGCAGATTCCATTTGGCGACCGACAGCAGGTAGCGCAATCACTGAACCTGCCACTGGATAAAGTGCGCATTATCCAGACACAGGTAGGTGGGGCTTTTGGCGGCAAGGAAGACATTTCTGTGCAGATCCACGTCGCCTTGGCTGCCTGGCTTACCAAGCGTCCAGTGAAACTGGTCTACACCCGTGAGGAGTCGCTGACCGCACACCCGAAGCGCCATGCGACGCGCATCCGTCTCAAGACGGGGGCTATGCGCGATGGCCGCTTGGTAGCAGTCCGTGCGGAGATCTTGGGGGACACTGGTGCCTATGCTTCTCTAGGCGAGCATGTAATGACTCGTACGGCTACGCACGCCGCCGGACCATACGAAGTGCCGAATGTGACCATTGATTGCAAGGCAGTCTATACCAACAACATACCAGCCGGAGCTTTCCGTGGTTTTGGCGTGCCCCAGTCCAACTTTGCGATTGAAAGCCAAATGGATATTCTGGCCCATATGCTGGGCTTGTCACCCCTGGAGATCAGGCGTCGGAATGCCTTGCGCGTCGGGTCTGCCACCTCGACAGGACAGATACTGCGGGAAAGCGTGGGGCTGCTGGAGACCATTGACAAGGTTGAAAGTGAGGTCAGACGCCTAGATGCCGACGCTTGCATCCTGCGTCCACTACCAAGGGGAAAACTTCAGCTAGCAGAGGAGGAAGCTTCACGCATTCGGGCCTGGGGTGTGGCCTGTGGCTATAAAAACGTAGGCCTGGGTGGAGGCGCGCCAGATATAGCAGCGGCAAGAGTCGAACTGGATCTGAACGGACGCGTGTTGGTACGTGCCGGCGCAGCAGAGGTGGGGCAAGGCCTGGTGGGTATGTTGGCACAGATTGCGGTCGAGGAACTGGGCGCGGATTATGCGCAGGTGGATGTGCTTGTGGGCGACACCGCGCTGGTGCCCGATGGTGGCCCCACGACTGCATCACGTCAGACCTATATCAGTGGCAATGCCGCGCGGCTGGCAGCGGCGCAGGTGCGTGAATCGGTAGCCCGCGCCGTCGCCGAGGAACTGGATATTGCGCCTGAGAAACTGCTATTTAAGGGAGGACTTGTGCATGGTGGTAAACGCACGTTGTCGCTAGCCGAGGCGGCAGCTATTGCCCAACGAGAAGGTCGTGAACTACAGGCCGAGGTTACTTATACTCCACCAAAGACGGTTCCCTTAGGAAAACAAGGAGACATGCATTTTGCATTTGGTTACACCACACAGGCTGTGGAAGTAGAAGTTGACACCCGTACAGGTAAGGTCAAGGTTTTGCGTGTTGTTGCAGCGCACGATGTAGGGCATGCCATCAATCCCCTGGCCTTGGCCGGACAGATCGAGGGAGGCGTAGTCATGGGCCTGAGCCTTGCACTGTTGGAAGAGTTCCCGCAGGTCAAAGGCATCCCGCAAGCTACAAACTTCGCCCGCTACAGAATCGCCACCATTGCCCATAAACCGCAGATTATAGTGCTTCTGGTCGAGGACCCAACTGCCGAAGGGCCCTACGGGGCCAAAGGGACTGGAGAGATTCCCTCCATTCCAACCCCTCCAGCCATCATAAACGCTATCTATAACGCCTGCGGCGCACGCATCTATTCACTACCGGCCACGGCAGATAAAGTACTAGCGGCTCTCAACCTTGAGGACCGTGACTCGAAGACTTAGCAGGGTAAGCAATGGCTGTTGGAGTTTGTACCATCTATCTCAGCATTCCAGCGAATCACTCATTAAAGGGCAAGCGCCAGGTACTCAAGTCCCTCATGGCTCGTGTGCGCAAGGACTTTAACGTATCCATTGCGGAAGTAGAGCAGCAAGATGCCTGGCAAGCGGCTACCCTTGGCGTGGCTTGTGTCTCCGCTGACCCTGCCTATGCCCATGGCTTGCTTACGAAAGTCGTGCAGGCCATCTCTGCTTACCGTCTGGACGCTGAAGTCATAGACTTCGAGATCGAGATTTACTAGATGTCGGCATGGGTGCGACGTAACAAACTGAGCATCATGGCAGCAACACTCCTGCTAGGATTACTCCCTTTAAGCTTGATATGTTGGCAGTTCACGAGTGGCACGTCCAGCTTTCAGTTTGGGTTCCCTGTACTGGCACCAAGCCTAACGCATACGCTCACACCCTCGGCAGTGCCCACGCTGACCCGCACACCAATACCAACACTGACTTCCACACCCACTCCAACAGCGACGTCTACACCGACGAGTACCCCCTCTCCTACGCCACCCCTGGCGCGCGTTCTCTCCGTGCCCATTATCTTGCAGGAATCGCCCCTGTCCTGTGAATGTGCTGCCATACGCATGGTGCTGGCTGCCTTGTTCGGCAGCGCACCTAGCGAGAAGGAACTGCTAGCCTGTATGCCCAGGAACCCTAATCCGTATTTAGGCTTTCGTGGTGATCCTTATGGGCGCAACCGTTTTCCGGATGGCTCTATCAACTGGGATAACTATGGAGCCTACGCTCCTGTAGTGGCTGAGACGCTCAACAGATGTGTCTTAAGGCCAAGCAGCAAGGAGTTTGAGGCTCTGGCAGTTAGTGGTGCCAGTTACGAACAGGTTGGCAAGGCGGTGCTTGACGGCTATCCAGTCATTGTTTGGGTGGCGAAGCGCCCATCACCAGAGACCACCAACATTGATACGCCTGAAGGCCCGGTGCGGCTCGTCTTTGGCGAGCACGTTTGGGTTGTGGTAGGCTACCACGAAGATGGAAGCTTTGATGTGCATGACCCATACCCACAGAAAAATGACGTTCAGACCTTTCACGTTCGCTCTTTCCCTAACTGGGACCTGTTCGAGCGCATGGTAGTTTTCATCAGGCCACGAAAAGCAGAGCCAAGCTCCTACATACCCACTCCGGCTTCGACAGCCTCCGCTACACTCGCC
>Ga0172366_10001681_pt1 | contig 17287 bp, 18 predicted proteins | sample LakKivSesite69cm_FD_114533 | JGI IMG/M metagenome (GOLD analysis project Ga0172366, IMG submission 114533) | Sediment microbial communities from Lake Kivu, Rwanda - Sediment site 69cm | ecosystem: Environmental > Aquatic > Freshwater > Lake > Sediment | place: Rwanda: Western Province, Lake... | reverse complement strand
GTTGCCATTGTAGCCTTCCTTTCTTATTTGGTTTTTAAGGTCCAGTAAAATCGCGCACTCCCTCATTACTATTTTATACTTTATAAACTTTTTCTGATTTGGTCAACTCCGGTTGACCGGACGGCCGAAATCAACTATAGTATAATATGTCAAAATTATTCTAAACTAATTAAACCTATGAGCGGACATTCTCATTTTGCAAGCATTAAACATAAAAAAGAACTTACCGACCAAAAAAGAGGCCAGATGTTTTCCAAAATGGCCCAGGTTATTGCTATGGCTGCGAGACAAGGCGGGCCCAATCCGGAAACAAACTACCGGCTTCGTTTGGCTATTGATAAAGCCAAAGAAGTTAATATGCCCCGCGAAAATGTTGAAAGAGCGATTAAGCGCGGCAGCGGCGGAGACGACGGAGCGAAATTAGAAGAAGTGATTTTTGAGGGATACGGACCAGGAGGCGTAGCTGTGATGGTCGCCGGAATCACCGACAATAAAAACAGGACATTTAGCGAAGTAAGACAAATTCTCAACCAAAACGGAGGGAAAATTGTCGGCGAAGGAGCGATAAGATGGCTTTTAGAACAAAAAGGAGTTGCGGTGATAGACCCGAAATCCCAGCCGGCAGAATTGCAAAACAAAGAAAATTTGGAGCTGGCGGTAATTGAAGCTGGAGCCGACGATATTTACTGGCACGATGATGTTTTAGACGTTCACACCAAGCCGGAAAACTTGGAAACCCTAAGGAAAAATCTGGAGGCGAAAGGAATAAAAATTGAATCGGCGTCAATGGATATGGTTCCCAAAGAGCCGATTGAAGCTGACGAAGCGACAAAAGAGGCCTGCCAAAAACTTTTTGACGCCTTGGATGAGAACGACTCCGTCCAAGATGTATATTCAAATTTAAAATTATAAACCATAAGTTTCAAATCCTAAATCCTAAACAATATCAAATGATCGAAATCCAAAAACCAAGACGATTCGATCTTGAAGAAAGAACATTTCAATTCGCTGAAAATTGCAAATATTTTGTCGGTAAATTACCAAGAACAATCGCCAATATAGAGTATGGGAAACAACTTGTAAGATCGTCGTCATCGCAAGCCGCTAATTATATTGAAGCCAACGAATCGTTAAGCAGAAAGGACTTCGCGCACCGAATTATGATCTGCCGCAAGGAATCGAAAGAAAGCCGATTATGGTTACGATTATGCGATATTACCAATAATAAAGAGCTACAGAAAGAACAACAAAAGCTAATCCCAGAATCAGTGGAACTAACAAAAATTTTTGGCTCAATCTTGGAAAAAAGCAAATAGTTTTTGATTTTATTATTTGGCCTTTGAATTTATTTAGGATTTAGAAATTAGAATTTAGAATTTGGTTTGAACTTATGATTATTCTTGGCATTGACCCCGGCATTGCCACAACCGGGTTTGGCGCTATAGAAGAAGCGAAAACAAAAGATAGAAAGGTGAAAGTTCTGGATTATGGCTGCATTAGAACAAATCCGGGACTAACTACCGGAGAACGTTTAAAGGAAATAAATAAGGAATTAGATAAATTAGTCAATAAATACAAACCACAGGTTTTGGCAGTTGAAAGTTTATTCTTTTTCAAAAATCTAAAAACCGCAATGCCGGTGAGCCAGGCGAAAGGAGTTATACTTTTTACCGCCGCAAAAAAAAGAATTCCGGTGCACGAATTTACTCCTTTGCAAGTGAAAATGGCAGTAACAGGTTACGGCAGAGCGGAAAAAAAGCAGGTTCAGAAAATGATAAAAATTCTGCTGGACCTGGAAGAAAAACCAAAAGACAAAAATAAAAGGGCTGACGACGCCACCGATGCGTTGGGTCTTGCCCTTTGTTATATGCTTTCAGCTCAAACCAAAAGAAAGTTTAAATTATCTTAGCAAATTTTCTTTTTCCAACCTGGACTACGGTCCTTTTTTTTATTTCCACCGATTTTTTCCAATCATCCTGGACTTCGTTGTTTATTTTAACTCCTTTTTGCAAAATCAATCTTTTAGCTTCGGCTTTTGAGGAAACAAGCCCGGTTTTTTCCAGTAAATCCAAAATAGGAATTTCTTTTTCTTCAATTTTTGTTTCCGGAATTTGAGAAGGAATTTCTTTTTCCTTAAAAACTTTTTCGAATTCTCTCTCGGCAACCTCGGCCAATTTACGGCCGTGATAAATCGCCACAATCTCTTTTGCCAGCCGCGCCTTCAAATCGCGGGGATTAACGCTGCCTGTGGCTAAATCATTTTTAATTTTCTCTACTTCTGCTATTGGCAAGCTGGTGCAAAGCTCAAAGTATTCCGAAATCAAACCGTCTTGCATTGACATTATTTTGCCGTACATATCATTTGGCTCATCCACTATCGTAATCACATTTCCCCAGCTGGTTGACATTTTCCTGCCGTCCAGACCGCTCAACATTTTTAACGTCATTATATCCTGCGGATTTTGGCCAAACGTTTTTTGCAGTTCACGGCCGGCCTGCAAATTAAAAAGCTGGTCTGAACCGCCGATCTCAACATCGGCCTTGACACTCACAGAATCGTATCCCTGAAACAAAGGATAAGAAAGTTCATGCAGGCCAATCGGCTTTCCCGAATCCCATCTTTCTTTGAAATTTCTTCTTTGAATCATCTGCTGGGCGGTAAAACGCATCGCCAAAGAAAGCATATCTTTGGCAGTCAATTTATTCAGCCACTTGCTGTTGTATTGTATTTCCGTTTTTCTAATGTCTAAAATTTTGGAAATTTGCTTGGCGTAATCTTTAAGATTCGCTTTGATTTCCGATTCGGCCAAGGGTTTTCGCATTGCCTGTTTGTCGGAAGCGTCGCCGATTTGGGCAGTAAAATCGCCGATAATGAGAACGATTTTATGACCCAAATCCTGAAAGGCCCTTAACTTCCAAAACTGAACCGCTCTTCCAATGTGAATTTTGGGCCCGGTTGGGTCAATTCCGTGCTTAATCCGCAGCTGCTTTCCTGATTTAAGCTTTCGAATTAAACTTTCCTTTTCAAAAATCTCTTCAACGTTGCGGCTTGCCAGTTCCTCTATTTTTTTAGGGTCGGTATTGATTGCCATAATGGTATTTTTTTTAATCATACCAAATCGGACGGGATTTGCCAAATTGGCTCAAATTTGATATAAATAAGGGCATATTTAAACAAAACTATATGAAAGGAAAAAAAATATCTTCAATTATCAAGATTTTAGGCCTCGGCTTCTTAGCCGCGATTTTATTTGCGGTCATTTTGCCGGTAGGCGTTTTTATTTATTATTCAAAAGACCTGCCCCGGCCGGAGAAATTTACGGAGAAATCATTTGTCCAGTCAACTAAAATTTACGACAGAACCGGGAAAATTATGCTTTGGGAATTGTACGGAGAAGAAAAAAGGGAAATCATCCCCTTGGGCGAAGTCGGCGACAATGTGAAAAAAGCGGTAATTTCAACCGAAGATGCGAAATTCTATTCCCACAAAGGCATAGACGTGGAAGCCATTGTCCGCTCGGTTTTGGCCGACATAAAATTAAGAAAACCGACTTACGGCGCTTCAACAATTTCCCAACAGCTCATCCGCTCAACTTTTTTGACCCGCGAAAAAACCATTAAAAGGAAAATAAGAGAAATTATTTTGGCCATTGAGCTGGAAAGGCGCTACACCAAAGACCAAATCTTGGAATGGTATTTGAACCAGATTCCTTTTGGCCCGAATATCTACGGCATACAATCGGCGTCAAAAACTTTTTTTGAAAAATCGGCCGACGAGCTCACCTTGAGCGAAGCGGCAACTTTGGCCGCGGTAATCCAGTCGCCGAGCTATCTTTCTCCTTACGGCGGACATAAAGAAGATTTGCTGAAAAGAAGAGATTATGTTTTGGACAGAATGGCCCAAGAGCATTACATAAGCCAGGAAGAGGCGGAGGCCGCAAAAAAAGAAAAAATAAATTTCGCCGAACTGCGGCAGTCAATCAGAGCTCCTCATTTCGTTTTTTATGTCCAGGATTATCTTTTTGAAAAATACGGACAAGATTCTTTGGAAAAAAGCGGGCTGAAGGTTTACACCTCTCTTGATTGGGATATGCAGCAAGCGGCCGAAAAAGCGGTGACTAACGCTATAGAAAGAAATGAAAAATACAATGCCTACAACACCGCTTTGGTGGCGATAGATCCAAAAACCGGAGAAATAAAAGCGATGGTCGGCTCCGCCAACTGGTTTGGAGAGCCGCTGCCAGAAGGCTGCACGCCCGGCGTTGACTGCTTGTTTGACCCCAAGGTTAATGTGGCAACTTATAATATCGGCCGACAGCCAGGATCGTCTTTCAAGCCATTCGTTTACGCCACCGCTTTTGAAAAAGGATACAGCGACAAAACTTTTGTAATGGACCAGCTCACAAATTTCGGAAGCGCCAGCGACCCTTATATTCCGACAAATTACGACGGCTTGTTCCGCGGGCCGGTAACTTTAAGGCAGGCATTAGCCCAGTCGTTGAACGTTCCTTCCGTGGCGGTTTTAAAAGATTTAGCCGGCTACACCGACAGCCTTGAAATGGCAAAAAAAATGGGTATCACAACCTTGCGCGATCCTTCCGCTTACGGTTTGTCTTTAGTGCTCGGAGGCGGCGAAGTGAAACTGGTTGATATGGTTTCGGCCTACGGCGTTTTTGCCACCGACGGCTACAGAGTGCCGCCGGTTTCGGTGTTGAGAATCGAGGATTCGCAGGGCAACACAATTGAAGAAAATATAAAAACTCCAAAGAGAATTTTGCAACCAAGAAGCGCTGAATTGATTAACAGCATTCTTTCCGACAATGCGGCAAGAACTCCGATTTTCGGACCCACTTCGCCCTTGTATTTTCCGACTTACGACGTTGCCGCGAAAACCGGAACCACTACGGACTATAAAGACGGATGGATAATCGGCTACACGCCTTCAATTGTTGCCGGAGTTTGGGCCGGAAACAACAACAACGCGCCAATGAGCAGAGAACCGGGCGTGGTTATGGCCGGCTTGACCTGGAGAGAATTTATGGACTCTGTTTTGCCGACTTTGCCGAGAGAAAATCTGGCAAAACCCGAAGAAGAATTAACTCAGCCAACTGCGGAAATCATCGCCCCGGGAACCGGCCAGTAGGACTATCTTACAACCACTCCGCTGAAATTTGACCGCTCCCAATTTTTTAGAAAATAAGCTGTGCTCCAATAAAGCTTCCCCTTTAGAGGGTCGTTGAAAACTATTTTGGTTGGGTTGTCCGATGGTCCTATAAAGCCGATAATCGTCCTGACATGATCCTGCCTGTAGGCCTTGATGAATTTTCCATCGGGAGTGTACCAAGAGCAATCGGTTAAATTGCCGGTTGGCATATGGCCGAACATCACTATCGCGTTTCCCTGGCGAATTTCGCGAGTCACATCCTGAATTTCCCAGTTGGAAAAAGATTCAGCCGGCCGCCAATTTTTGGCGGCTTTTTCTATCGGCGCCCCGAAGACTCCGTAACCCGTAACGCACATTTTACCGTCTATGTTGCCAACGAACGCCTTATAAGGATCGCCCCATTTGTCGCCCGACCTTGACGTTGAATCAAATCCAACCTTTGCCATTATCTCTTCTTCGGAAACTAAAACTCCCTTCCAGGCCAGAGCCATTCTCAAAGAGCTCGCCTCGCAAGACAAAGCGTGCTGCTGCCAATAAAACGGAACCTGGAGAATTGTCTCTTGCGGCTCTGGCTCCGGATTTTTTAAAACAGCCGTTTTGAAAGAAAATACCGCTCGCCTTGCCTGGCCCAAAACAAAACCTTTTATATTTTCTACCGTAACCTGATATTCCGTATCCGGCTTTAACTCGCCGGCCGGCGTAAATCTTACAGATTTATACAAATGATTTCCCGCTGACGGATTTTCAAAAACCAATTCGCCGAGAACTTGTGGCAAAAAAGATATTTTTATTTCCCGCCTCATTACCGGCTTGTCAAAAGTTATAGTTAAAGATTTATCCAAAGATATATCTTGGATTCCATTAGGGGGATCTGTGCTTACAATTTGCGGAGGGCGAATCAGAGAAAAGACGCTGTCAAAGACCACAAACAAAACGCTTAAAATCAGAAGCCCAAATAAAAAAAGAATAGATTTTTTTGCCAGTTGATACATTTTTTTATTTTAACACAGATAAAAATTATTTTTTAATATACAAATACAAATTAATGCCTTTTTTACTTTCCGACGCGGAGATAACTTTTTCCGGCGGCCAAAAAAGAAGAGGCGAAGAATAAGTGACAATTCTGGTCCCCGGCCGCAGGCCATTTTTAAATTTATTTTCCAATTTTTTAAAAGCGCGGGGCGTGAGAAACATAAAAATAACGTTGGCCGACTCTAAATCGGCGTTAAAAAAACTTTTCCTAAAAACAACAGCATTTTTAACTTTGTGAAAAAATAAATTTATCCTAGAAAAAACAAATAAAGGAACGGAAAGCTCAAACCCGAATGCTTTTGCCCCAAATTCTTTCTCAGCCAGAATCAGCGCCTTGCCCGTGCCAGAGCCCAAATCGTAAAAATTTTCATCTGGTTTTAAATCCGCCAGTTTTAGCGCTTTTCGGATTGCGTTTTTGGGAGATGGCAAAAACGGCGCTCCGGAAAAAGCCGCCTTAAGAGTGCTTGGCGAAAAAAAGATAAGGAAAAATAGGACAATAACGGCAAAAATTAGTTTAAAAGCCATCGTGGAGAATAATGGCAAAATTTCTTGGAACATATTCCATTTTATCTTACCAAGAATCTTGCCCCGTTAGAAATTTTCTTCTGAAAATTTCTAACGGGGTTTATTTATTGTCTTTCCCGTTTATGTTATAATTGAGATAAAATCAGCGAAAATATGCCCGCCTATTCTCCGGAACAACTTTCACAACTTTACGAGAAGCTCCCCCAAGAGCTGCAAGATGCCATATTTTCTGAAGAAAACGGCAAATATATTCAGGATATATGCAAAGAAAACGGCGTGGTCAACGAAGACCAAGTTTTGGATGCCATCCGCAACACCGCTTACGTTTTAATGGGGCTTTTGCCGCCGAACGAACTTAGTGGTGTGCTTGAAAAAGAAGCAGGCATAGAAGGAAAAGTCGCCCAACAAATAAGCAGGGAAATAAAAAGATTCATCTTTTATCCGGTCAAAAAAACTTTAGAAAATTTATACGACACAACCATAACTTACGAGGACCAACCGGCGGCCCCAAGGCAACCTGCCGCAAACGGAAGAAAAAGAGCGGAAAAAGATAAATACTTAGAGCCAATAGAATAATTCAAGGCCAATCAATATGGAATTCACCACTCCCCAATTTATTGAGAGGGAACCTAAAATCGCAGGCCCGTTCACTTTTAAACAGCTGGCTTTTGTGGGGACCGCCGCCATAATTTTCATTTTCATATTTTTTGTTTTCAAGCCGCCGGTCATTCTATCAATTGTAATCGCGCTGATATTGGGAGGAGCGTCATTCACCCTGGCTTTTTACAAAGTCGGCAGAAGCAGTCTTCCGGACGTAATGAAAAATATTTTTTTCTTTTCCTTTAAGCCGAGGATATATTTGTGGCAGAAAAAACCGATGCCTTCGGTCATCACCCGCAAAAAAGAAGAGCCCCAAAAAGACGAAGAACCCGAAGAAAAAACAAAAATAAAAACCGAGGGAGAAAGCCGGCTGAAGCAAATCTCTTCTCGTTTAGAAACCAAAAAACAATAGTCAGATGGCCCAGCTGTCAACCCAAGAATTTTTGGAAATTGATCAAATAAGGGACGGAATAATAATATTGAAAAACAAAGGATTAAGAGCGGTCCTGATGGTTTCGTCTCTGAATTTTTCGTTAAAATCGGAAGAAGAACAACACGCCATCATTTACCAGTATCAGAATTTTTTGAACTCCCTGGATTTCTCCTGCCAGATTGTTATTCAGTCAAGGCGGCTTAATCTTACCGGATATTTGGATAAAATAGATGCTTTGGCGGCAAAGGAAAAAAACGAGCTGTTTAAAGCGCAAATCACCGGATATCGGGGATTTCTTGAAGATATAATCCAAAACGGGAACATAATGCAGAAAAGCTTTTACGTCGTGGTTCCGTTCGCAATTTCCGAAACGCAAGGGGCGTCCGCCGGCGGCAAATTTAATCCTTTGCCGAAAATCCCGACGCTCACCGAAGAAGAATTCCAAAGAGCGAAAAGCCAAATCGCCCAAAGAGTGGAATTTGTCAGTTTGGGTTTAAGGTCCTGCGGACTGGACACCGTATTTCTGAACACCTTTGAACTAATTGAGCTTTTTTGGGGATTATACCATCCCCTTGAAGCGGAAAGAGGATATTATCCGGACATACCGCCGGAAATGTTTGAATAAAATTTTTAAAATCGTTATGGCTTTTTCACCCTTTAAGATATTCAAAAAACCGGAGGCGATAGAAGAAGTAGTCCAGGAAGAACCTCTAAGAATTTCGGACATCATCGCTCCGTCTTTTATTGAAGTCAAGCAGCAATATCTCAAAATAGGCGAACGACTGGCAAAAACCTATTTTATTTTTTCCTATCCCCGCTATCTTAACGCCGGCTGGCTGTCTCCCATAATAAATATGAGCGTGCCGATGGACATCGCTTTTCATTTTCATCCGGTGCCCACAGAAAGCATTTTGAAAAAATTAAGAAAACGAGTTACGGAAGTGCAGGCGGAAATATCGGAAAGAGAAGATAAAGGACTAATCCGCGATCCGGCTCTGGAAACGGCTTACCAAGATTTGGAAGACCTTAGAGACAAACTTCAAACAGCCCAAGAAAGAATGTTCAGATTCAGCCTTTATGTGACAATTTACGGGGAAACGGAAAAAGAGCTGCGGGACATTGAAACAAGTTTGCGCTCGGTTTTGGAATCGCGCCTTATTTATATTAACCCGGCTTTATACCAGCAAAAAGAGGGCCTTATCTGCACATCGCCCTACGATTTGGATCTTCTTTTGCAGACAACTCTGCTTAACACGGGTCCCATTTCCAGCGCTTTCCCTTTTGTCTCCTTTGACCTAAGTTTAAACGAAGGAATACTTTACGGCCTGAACAGGCACAACAACTCTTTGGTTTTGTTCGACCGCTTTACTTTGCCAAACGCCAATTCCTGTATTTTCGGCATCAGCGGCAGCGGAAAAAGTTTTGCAACCAAGCTTGAAATTATAAGATATTTAATGTTCGGCATTGATGTTTTGGTGATTGACCCCGAAAACGAATACAAAACTTTGACTGAAGCCGTCGGCGGAACATTTTTTAATTTGTCTTTGTCTTCCGAGCATCATATAAATCCTTTTGATTTGCCGCGGCCCAGGGAAGACGAAAAACCGGAAGATGTTTTAAGAACAAACATCATCAATCTGGTCGGATTAATGCGTCTGCTTTTGGGCGGCTTAACCTCCGAAGAAGATTCAATCATAGAACAGGCCTTAACCGAGACATACGCCGCCAAAGATATTACCCCGGAAAGCAATCCCGAACTTTGGGGTAAAGAAAATGGATTGCCTTTTCCGATAATGAGCGACCTTGAGGAAATACTTTCAACTATGGAGGGCGCGGAATCGCTGGTCAGGAGATTGCAGAAATTTACCAAGGGAGTTTACGCCAATTTTTTTAACCAGCCGTCAAATATAAACATTGACAGCCGGTTCGCTGTTTTCGGGATAAGAGATATGGAAGACGAATTAAGACCAATGGCCTTGTTTATGGTTTTAAGATACATCTGGAAATTAGTCACTTCGCAGTTAAAGAAAAGGGTCCTGGTGGTTGACGAGGCTTGGTGGCTGATGAAAACCGAAGAAGGCGCGTCCTTTCTGTTCGGCACGGTAAAAAGAGCGAGAAAATATTGGCTGGGAGTGACAACAATCACTCAAGACGTAAACGATTTTATGAAATCGGAATACGGCCAGCCGATAATAACGAACTCCGCTTTACTGCTCTTGCTAAAACAGAATCCGGCCAGCATAGAAGTTGTCAAAAAAACGTTTAATCTAACCGAAGAAGAAAAGCTCTTATTACTGGAAACTCCGGTGGGAGAAGGGATATTTTTCGGGGGAACAAAACACGTGTTAATCAGAATTCTCGCGTCTTATACAGAGCAGCAAATCATAACGACCAACCCCGAAGAAGTAGCCAAAATAAAAGAGGCAAAAAAAGAATTGGAAGGAATATAACTTAAATTCCTAATTCCTAATTTCCAATATCTAATATCTAAAAACTATGCCGGAAGAAGCGGAAAAAAAACAAGAGGCGGCTCAGCCGCAAGCAACGGCCCCAAAAGAAAAAGCGGCAAAACCCGAAGGCGGCGAAGAAAAAGAAGAGGAAGTTTCAAAAGAAAAAACCGCGGAAGCGAAAATCGGGTCCCTTTTGACCCCCGAGGGAATTTTAATGATGTTTCTGGCAGTGGTCATTGACCTTGTTGGCTTGGTGTTGTTTATATTAAGTTTTCTGGGCGTCGGCGTGATACTTTCCGGAATTTCAGATATTCTGGGCCTTCTCTTTATCGGAAGCTGGATGTTTGCCCGATCCGGCAATGTCACAGCCACCAAAGGCGCCAAAAAGTTAGGCCAGAAATTTTTTAAGAGGTTGGGGGCGTCTTTTTTAGGAGAACTTATTCCATTCTTCGGCGATGTCGCCCCTTGCTGGACATTGGCTGTTTATTTTGAATTAAGAAAATAAATATCGTTAAGTGAAAAAATCAAAAAAGAGTAAAGCTTTATTTTTTTCTTTTATATTTTTTTTGACGCTTCAAACTGGATTGTTTTTGTTTTTGCCTGCGCGGGCGGTGGAAATTAACTATCCGGATTTGCCCGGGACAACTCCTCCCCAAGATTTTATTAACAGCGCTCCCGGAGAACAAATACCATCGCTTTATGTAGAATACTTTCTTAATTTGATTATTTGGGTTTCGGGAATCGCCGCTTTTTTTGTTTTGGTTATCGCCGGCATCCGCTATTTAACTTCGGCCGGAAAGCCGGAAGCGATGACTTCTGCCAGAGAATATATCTCGGGAGCGTTTTTCGGCATTTTAATTTTATTTTCCGCCTATTTGATTCTGGAAGCGATAAATCCTCAAATCCTGGTTTCCGAATTGCCGGAGCTAACGCCTCCGCCGACAATCACAAGAACGGAAATACCCCCTCCGCCGATTGAAAACCTCCGCACCGCGATTGATATTGAAATTCCTTTCGGCGCGATTATCCAAAGGAAAATTTTTGAAACCGAAGCGCCGAAAGAAGAGATAAGATCGCCGCGGCTAAAAAGAATCAGAGATATCGCCAATAATATTCTTGACGCCAGCGAAGCTTTGCAGCTGCAAAACAGCGCGCTAAAATTGCTGGTTGACCAATGCCGCTGCAAAGTAACCGAAATACTGTCTCCCTCGCTCTGTGTCGCCAACCCGGCGCCCCTGCCTTGCTCGAGCGACCCCTGCGGCGACAAAGATTTATTCCATGTCAGAGTCGGCATTATGCTTCTGCAAGAACAAAACAAAAAGCAAATAGAAAAATTGGTTGAAGAACAGACCAAAGCTGAAAATGAAATCCGGCTTTTGAAAGAGGAAATCGGCAAGCTCCAGAGGTCCCGGGACTTGATGATTTCCTGCCAGCTATGGCCGTTGAACAGCTTGGCCGATTTTGAATTCACGAGAGATTTTTATCTCGCCCAGAATTTCACTCTCACCAGTTTTAGATTTTGGAACGACATAATCCTGGATTTAAAAAACGACTGGGCGACTTTTTATTGTCCGACAAGCGGCAGCACCTGGGGACAAATTTCTGAAACCTATATTCCGGAAGAAACGGGGCCGTCTCCGACAAGCGCTCCGGAAGCGAGCGAAGAAATTGCGGCCTGCACAAAAACAGTCCCGGTTGGAGAAATAATGGACAGGTCGGAAAGAATCGGCAACAAATTAGCGGAAAGATTGGAAAAACTTTTGTCTTTAAGCAGGGAGCTAACCAACACGGTGGATGATATGCACAGAACAGTCAGCAAATGCACCTCCCAACTGCCGAAGTGTGTTTCTGTTGACGACCCTCTTTTTTGCACGCGGGTTAGGTGTTTCGGTCCGGTTGACCAACTTGGCAGCTTGGAAGCTTTGGAAAAAATTATTGCCGACACCCAAGCGGCCTGCATTAAAGAATGCACTTTTGACGAAGATTTAGATGGCGATTGTTTTCAGGATTGCTTTAAAGAAGAATTCAACAATACCGCTGACAGAATAACCGATTTTCCACCCTGCCCTTTTGACATAGGAAAAGGAAAATATGTCCACGAGATTAAGGTTGAAGAAATGGGAGAACTTTTAAACGGCATCCCGGGATTGGGCGTAGAGGGGATAAGAGATGTTGTGAAATTTGAACCGGAAGACATAGAGGCAAACAGAGAAAAAATAGGAATCGTGCCGATAATAGACAAAGTTATACCAAAACTTTTGAGCGACTTGGACTCCGGAGTAAAAGAGCCGATGAGAACCTGCATAACCGATGCTCCGACGGACACTGGCGAAGTTTCAACAGAACAGGTTGTGCTGGCAAACTGCGAAAGCTCGATTGGGACAAAAACGGAAAATGGCATTTTGGAAAAATGCTGCTACAAAGAAAAGGATTATACAAACTGCCTTGGCCGCTGTTATTTGAAAAGCGGCGACGAATACAAACAATGCCTTCTCAAATGCCTAAAACAAGCAAGCGAAAAAACCGGAGTAAGAGAATTGGCAACATGCCAAAATAAATTAAACTTTTTTTGCTGCGGACAATAATGAAAAAAAACTTCCGGACAATTATCATATTCTTCTCTTGGATTATCCTGTTTTTGATCACAAGCGGCTCCGCGTTCGGCCAAAAAGAGCTGGAGACAATTTACCCTCAAATTCCCGGCGCGACCGGCCCGACGACCTCATCTTTTCCCATTGCCGAATATGTCAAGTATATTTACGGAATCGCTCTTGGATTATCGGGCGTAATCGCTTTCCTTGCCATACTAAGAGAAGGCCTGCGATATCTAAGCGCGACAGACAAACCGGGAAATTTTGCAGCTGTCCGCAAAAATATCCAGGCGATTTTAGGCGGCGTACTGATTCTTATTTTTTCATATCTTATTTTGAACACAATAAACCCTCAGCTTGTTTCTTTCCCGGAAATATCATTGCCGGAAATTCCTCCGGGACCAACCGTCACCATTCCGCCGGCAACTTATCCGAATTCAGACCTACTTAGAAGAATAGCCACCATGGCCCAAGAAGCGCAGTCTCCCGTAAACGCCGCTCTAACTATGTCGGGCCAAATAAAGTTGCTAACCGAAAGCTGCAGTTGCAATTACACGGCTTCCTTGTGCGTGTGCAACGGCGGTCAGCCCGGCTCCTCGTGCGTGGCGCAATATTGTTATGCCGGACCGGGAACCCATCCCTGCGAAGCGGTCAGGCTGGAATTGGAAGCCAGCCGCCAAAGCATAGCGAAAACCAGAGATAATCTTCTTTACTACCGCAACAAGTCGCTTGCCGAAAAAGAGGATTTGAATCAGAATATAATAAAGGTTGTTGACGAAAAGCTTAAATGGATTGAAGCGAAAATAATTGACGAAACCAGAATTTTGGGCGAACTGGAAAGCGAAGGCCCGAAAAAGGAACAGCAAAAGAAAATTGACAATTTCCAAGCCGCCAGAAATGCGCTGCTGGAAGAAAGGGGCTACAAAAGCGCTTTGGTTGCGGAGCTCGCCATCTTGGCCGCCGAGCTTCAAACATTGGCCCAATCGGCAGACAACTTCTACCAGCTGCCTCAGCAATGCGTGACGAATGTCAAAAGCCAGTGCCAGGCAAAATGTAAAGTCGGGATTGAAGCTCCAGGCGCGAATGAATGCATCAGCGATGTGCCTTGTCTTTATGGTTGTCACAACGCCGCGTTGGGCTGCCAGCCAGACACCTGTCAGGGCGGCAATCCCTGCCCAACCCAGGAAATGACAACGGAACTCCTGAAACTTAACGGACTGGTTGCCGCGGCCGACAAGGCAATTTTCGCGGTGATTCAAACAATCAATGCTATTCCGGCCCAAAGGCAATTTAACTTTTAAAATAATATGAAAATATATCTTAATGCCAGAAAAATATTATTGCCGCTGATAATAGTTCTGCCGCTTTTTATTTCCACTATTGTTTTAGCCGCTGAAGCGCCAGAAAAAAGCCTGGAGGTCACATATCCGTCGGTAATCGGCGAGGCGCCCACAACCGTCGGAACTTCTTTGCCGGATTATGTTGTTTATATTTTTAATTTCGCTGTCTGGGGCAGCGGGTTTATTGCTTTAATAGTTATAGTGATCGCCGGTTTCCGTTATCTCACCTCCGCCGGCAATCCGCAAACAATGCAGGACAGCAAAAATCAGATAACTGCCGCTCTTTTGGGAGTTTTAATTTTGGCAAGCACGTTTTTAATCCTCAACACAATCAATCCCGATTTGACAACATTCAATCTGCCTGGGGTACCTTACACTATTCCAAAACTGAATCCCGGAGTATGGGTATGCAAAAGCAATGTTCCTTTTGAAGAGACCTGGAACAAAACCCAGAATCCGCCCGAGAATGCGGACAAAAATTTTCTTGACGATGTTGAAAAAGCTATCCAGCAGATAAAACAGCAATGTCAGTTGGTTGTGACCCAAGGGAAATTTGATAATGATTTTAATGACAAAGTGAAATACGTTTTTATTGCCTCTATCGCTTCCTCGATGCCGATTCCGGTTCCCGGCTCTTCAATTTTCGTTAAAATACAATATGGCGCGATTCTTTTTGAAGAAGCGAAGTTCAACGGCAGGGCTGTAATGTTTTATGGCGATGGACATGGCGGAACTAGGTCAAGCGGCGTTGTCAGCTGGACTGTGCCCTCGGATATGCAGCCATCTTCCATCAGACCCTTTATCTTAAACCAAAAATCCGACTCCTCGTCATACATTGATCTTTACCAGCAAATAAGCTTCAACAGAGACAGCAATACGGCGAAAACGCAACACCTTACTTCGGGGGGATCGCCAGCTTTGTCTCACGCGATAAATCTTCCCACGCCAAACGGAGGGTCTTTGCCCGAAATCGGTTCTCTTAAAATTGAGGGGCACCTAATAGCCGTATTTTTCCCGGAAACAACCTCCAGTTGGACCTCCGACACCCAAATTGACGTTTATACCGAAAGCGACAGCGACCTCAACAACAATCTTATGGAAAGATGGAGAAATAACTGCCGCGAAATCAGGCCCGGTTTTCAGCGACCCAGAGATTACCCTTGCGCCGGGGAGGTGGTAACGGTCAACGGCAGCATCTTTTAAGAAATTTTCGGTTTTATGACAACTCTTCTCTCCGGCTCTTCGCCGACGCTCTCGGATTCAATATCGCTTCTTTCTGCCAACTCCAGATGAATAATTCTCCTGTCGTAGGCGGGCATCGGAGGCAGAACCTTCGCTTCTCTGGCCAAAGACGCTTCGTCGGCCGAAGATTTTGCCAACTCCCTTAAATACTCGTTCTTCTTCTCTTTGTATCCGTTTATATCAACGTCAAGGTAAAAATCATTTTCCCTGTCTTTTCTCAATAAAACCTTCAGAAGATGCTGAATTTCCATTAAGGTCTGACCATTTTGTCCAATCAAAATTTTGGGGTCGTCGGTTTTTAGTTTTACAAAAATAGTTCCGTCTCTCTTGTCTATTTTTTCGGTTATGACTCCCAATCCTATTTTGCCGAAAAATTCTTCAATTTTATTTTTTATTATGCCTGTGTCCATGTTGAAAAATTTATCCCTTAGCTGGTGAATTTTTCAATTTTTTAAAAACGAGATGCTGCTGCGCAATCGCGAAAACATTCGTGGTTATCCAGTAAAGCCCGATGGCAGCCGGGAATTTTAAAAGTATTATAGTGGTAAAAACCGGAAAAAAATACAAACTTTGGTTCTGCAGCGCGCTGGAGAAATCTTTTTTGTCCTTTTTTTGCCGTTGATTTTTAGCAAAAGTCATTCTTGCCTGGATAAACTGCAAGATGCCAGCGATAATCGCCAATATAATATTTGACTTGCCTAAATCAATCAACCCCAAGAATAAAGGGTTGATAGGCCCCGGAATTGAAACAAAGCCATACAATAAAAGCAACTGATTTGACGACAAGCCCTGCCAGAAAACGCGGTAAAGAGCCAGCAAAATCGGAAGCTGCACCAGACTTGGCAGGCAGCCGGAAAAGGGGTTGATTCTTTCTTTTTTGTAAAGCTCCAGGGTTTCTTTTGTCTGGCGCTCTTTGTCGTTTTTGTATTTTTCCTGGATTTCCTTTATTTTCGGTTGAATTTCCGAAAGAGACCTCTGGGATTTGATCGCCCAGCTGCCAAGAGGATAAAGCACCAATTTTACTATTATAGTTAAGACAATAATTGCTACGCCAAAATCGTGTCCGGGCAGATATTTATAAATCAAAACTAAAAAATTCAGCAAGGGCTGATACAGAGCTGCATTAAATATGTTTACAAAAAAACTCATTAGGTGTTAGGTGTTTGTAATTTGTAATTATGGTTCGTCTACTCCGCCGGGATGCCAAGGCCCGCATTTTGCTATTCTTTTTGCTCCTCGCCACGCGCCATGCGCAACGCCGTATTTTTCCACTGATTTGTAGCAATATTCGGAACAACTCGGGTAAAACCGGCAATTTCTCCCTAAGCTGGGAGAAATAAATATCTGATAAAATTTTATTGAATTAAGAAATATCTTTTTTGCTATTTTCATTTTTTTAGGATGCCGGATTTCCTCAAAAGCTCTTCCACCATTCCCGCGAGCTCCCAGATATCGTTAACCTGAAATCCGGGTAAAACCACAATCACAACGTCAACGCCCTTTTCCAAACGAGGAGAAATTATTCTGATGACTTCCGCTATTTTTCTTTTCACCCTGTTCCGGAGCGTTGCTTTTAAGGAAAATTTTTTGCCGACAATAAAACCAAAGCGATTGACGGTTAAATTATTTCTGGCGATTTTAAAATACAAAAAACCATCCTTAAAACCTTTGCCTGCCTTAAAAACCCTGTCAAAGTCAGCCTTCTTCTTAAGCCGGTTTATTCTTGCTAACATTTAAATTAAACGGTCAGATTGCGTCTGCCCTTCCTTCTTCTTTTAGCCAGCACTCTTCTGCCGCCTGTGGTTTTTCGGCGCGCCAAAAAACCGTGGGTTCCAGCTCTCTTTTTCTTTTTTGGCTTGTAAGTAAACGACATATTCCAAAATTATTGGTAATCGGTATAAAATAAGTAT
>Ga0172366_10001680_pt1 | contig 17289 bp, 19 predicted proteins | sample LakKivSesite69cm_FD_114533 | JGI IMG/M metagenome (GOLD analysis project Ga0172366, IMG submission 114533) | Sediment microbial communities from Lake Kivu, Rwanda - Sediment site 69cm | ecosystem: Environmental > Aquatic > Freshwater > Lake > Sediment | place: Rwanda: Western Province, Lake... | reverse complement strand
CCCGCGCGGCCCCGAAGGGCCACAGGCTCTCAAGGCCTGCGCATTAATCCACTCTGCCCTCAGGATGCAAGACGTATATCTCATCATTATCCCGGCATGTTGTCCCGGCACCGTTAAACCAGCTCATTTAATTCGCTCCATCTTAAAATGTTTACGCGAGGTATTCCGTCTAATTGGGTTCTTGCGGTTCTTGAAAATGAGGTTATTATGGCACTTCTGACTTTACGATAATGCTCGAGTATCAATTCGATTCTTTGTGCGGCTCCTTTAAGCAATTAAGTTGGTGTTTTTTAAAGTCTTTCCATTTTGTGTTTCAGCGGGTAAACGTTAATTAGCTTATTCCAAGAGTAGATTTGCTCTGCGAAGAGGTTGCTTTAATGAAGGAGATTCAGAGGAAATTGTTGTTTGAGATGATGTCGAATTCTAGGCGTAGTGATAGGGAGCTTGCGAAGGCTTTGAGGACTTCTCAGCCGACGGTTACGCGTGCTCGTCGTTGGCTTGAAATGAATGGCTTTATAAGTGAGTATACGTTGATGCCGAATTTTACCAAAATCGGATTTGAACTGGTGGCTTACACGTTCTTCAAAATACATGCAAATATGACTGAACAAAGTCCTGAGCAGTTCAAGAAGAAGATTACAGGTTTTTTGGATAAGCATCCGAATGTCGTTAAGGGGGTGCGTGGCGAAGGGATGAGTTCCGACGGAGTTCTTGTTTCTTATCATACGAACTTTTCAGATTTTGCGAATTTTGTTAGAGAATTGAAAGCTGAACCTGTCGGCATCGAAGTCTCAGGCAACTTCCTTTCCAGTCTAGGTGATGAAGGATTTCTGAAAAAATTGACGTTTAGACATTTCAAGGAATATATTGAAAAAAACGTCAAGGAATAGCTACTATTGCTGATTTCCATTTCTAAGAACCGAAAACCTATTTTAAAAGAAGGATCATCAGATAGAAAATGTGCTAGGAAAGGGGCCGGTAGTCTAGCTCGGTTAGGACATCTGCTTGACGTGCAGAAGGTCGCCGGTTCAAGTCCGGCCCGGCCCACCATTTAGAGTTTTTTTGACGGTTGATTCAGAGTTATTTATTGAATTGCCTCGTGAGAATTGTGTTATTAGGTGTTTCAAGTGATTTTCAAACGTTTTACTGAGATTGAAGCCAAGATTACGCGACTTTTCAACCAATTCTTTGTCAACATATAAGACAAGATTGTGTTTGTTCGACATTTACATTCGCGTCCGAGCAGGTGCGAGGGGAGGTTCTGTGTTATATGTTTGGTGATTGGGCTTGGCGGTAGAGGTCTATCTAACCCACTTCTTCAGGAAATTCTCGGCTGTTGCTCTAAGCGTTCTTCTTGAACTTCTAGTGTGTTTTTCGACAAAAGAAATCACTCTTTCCTTTTGTGTGATTTTGTCGAAGAAAAGATCAAAGGATTCGTTGTTTTTTCAGCTATCACTCTTTTACATTCTTCTGTCAGGTGAGATGTCAAGGAGATGTCGTCCACTTTCAGAAGCTCATTGGTTATTTTGTCTGTAAGATAGGGTTTAGCCAATGCAATCTTGCCAGAATTACCGACAACATTAGCCACCGTTACCATGTATTCGTTATTCACAAAACTGTAGTATTTGTCAAAAGCAGCATCAAATTTCTTGTCTTTATCGACTCTAGCTAGATTAGCAATTATGGCTAAAGCATTCCAAATGAGAATTCTGTATTTGCTGTCCAATAGGTCGATGATGGAATCCATGAACGGATACAGTTTTGTCGGGTGCGCCTCACTCAAACCCATCAACACTTTCGAGCAACCATATCTAATCGAAGCCTTTGACGAAGAAACACCTTCTAGTAATTGAGGGAGCAGAGTCCAGTCTTGCTCCACAGTTTGAAACAGCTCTCGTGTTGTCATTGATTTATCTGCAAGCTTTTCAAGCAACTCATTTTCCATAATCATTCCTCTGACCTGTTCTAGATTGATTATCAATGATAGCGAGCATATTTCATAAGAATCTTTGGCTGGTTAGGGTGAAGTTTTATTCCTCGATCTAGTTCACACAAGTCCGCTATCTTTTGAAAAATCCTTATAATAATTATATACAAGAAGAAATCGAAAGATAATTTAACCCTAGAATATCCTCCCTTAAGCAGACACATCTATGAATCGACATTCAAGCAACGTGCACCTAGTGCACAACGACGAGCCAACCTCTTTCAAAACCTCTTGCCCTTCTCCACAGTACGTGCCATTAGTTTATGTTCAAACGCGCTCTTTCAGTGCTATTTGAATTTCGAAACGAACCTATTGCCTTTAACGTAAAATCTCAGCATTTTGCTCTTGCCTTTTGAGATACCTATTCTTGTTGTCTCCGCAACTTCTACTCTCTCCTCGGAGTCTTCAATGAATAATTCGTCTCCTGTCAGGTCCAGTCCATTGTGTCTTTTGTCGATTCCAAATGCTTTTGTCAACTTTCCCGGTCCATTCGTGAGATTCCTAGTATCGCTAACTCCTCTGTTCCTTTTCATGACTTCTATTCATTCCAGAGGTTCTAGAGCTCTTATCAACACGGCTCCCAGTTTTCCCATTTTTGCATTCACGTTTAACATCCAATGGTTTCCGTAAGTGAAATAAACAAATGTGTATCCTGCTGGCATCAGCAATGCTTGAGGAATGTTTTTTACTCTTCTAAATCCGATGGCGCCAGGATCATTAAGTCCGAGGTATGCTTCGACCTCAACTATCTTTCCCTTCAGAACTCCTTCTCCAATCCTGTGAACAAGAATTTTGCCTAGAATCTCTCTAGCAACTTCTCTCGTCTTCCTAGAGTAGAATTCCCTCGGAAGTTTCATAAACGAAATTCATCTCCGTTACTTAAATCCCCTTGCACCGCCAACTGATTGCCCTATCGAGCGCTCTTGAAGCTCAAAACCTACTTCTCTATAGTCTGGGCACGCGCTGAAGCGCACTTAGTCTACCTCTTTGCTGACCTCTTATTTCTTTGCAACCTCTCTGCTATGATATCAATGTTCAACCATTATACTCATTCTTCAAATCAAGGCAACGCAGTATAGTTTCTAAATTCTAATTTCTAAGCTGAGCGCGCACATCGTCTAGACGGGTTGTGCGTTGGTTGCAGCAATTCTTTTATTTGTCCACAATAAGAGAGAGAAAGGGAGAGAGTCTAGCAGTGCCACCTCGACTGCCAGAGTCGAAACATTTTCAGATAGAACGATTGGCGAATGGTGTCTACGCTGCAGTTGCCTCTGAGCATGGGTATGCAAGTTGCAATGCTGGTATCATCGATATTGGCGATAGAACCATCATCTTCGACACGTTCATCTCTCCTGAAGCAGCCAGAGATCTTCTGAAGGTCACTGAACAACTAACCTCAAATAAGATCACGCATGTTGTCAACAGTCACGAGCACAATGATCATATTCGCGGCAACCAAGTCTTTGGCTCGGATGTCGATATATTCAGCACTGTATTGACGCGTGAAGCGATTGCACGAAATGAGCCTGAAAATATCAGACTAGAAAAAAAGACGATTCACAAGGAAATTCGCGATGCGCAGTCAAAACTTGAGGCCGAAAAAGATCCTAAACGACGGCGGGAACTTGCTTTCTTGATTTCTGAAATGCAGGGTGTGAGTGAATCGCATTGTGAATTGAAGACAAGACTTCCAAACATCACTTTTGAACATAAGCTAATAATACACGGAACAAAGAGAACCGTTGAGCTTCTCCCCTTTGCCGGTCACACAAGAAGCGATGTCATTCTCTACCTGCCGGAAGAGAAAATTGCGTTTATGAGCGATCTACTTTTTGTCAATATACATCCTTACCTCGCCAGCGGTTCCCCTGAACAATGGAAACAGTCACTCGCTGAAGTCCAAGCATTAGGAGTCGAGATGGCCGTTCCGGGTCATGGCCTAGTAGGTAAATCCGCAGATCTCTCGACGATGCTTCAGTATATTCAGTCACTCGAGAGCATTGTAGTGAATATGATAAAATCGGGCAAATCTGCGGAACAAGCATCTTTTGAACCAATCCCCTCACCATTCGACACTTGGCTATGTTTGGAAGATTTTTTCGTCACCAATCTTAAGTTCCTTTATAAACTCGCAACGCAAAGGGAAAAAAGGAATAGGTCAAGCAGGCTCCGATCGATCAAATCAAGATAACGCAGCTTAGTTTCTAAATTCTAAATTTCTAAGCGGCGAGAAGAATTGGAATTTCTAATTTTTTTCTTGATTAGGATTTAGAAATTAGAAAATCACCGTGCGTGCGAGGGCATAGCGCGCGCGTCATACTGTTGAGGTACTTAATGCTTGCCCAGTTCGCTCAAGCCGCCTTCAAGAGTCGCGCACATGCAGAAAACGTTTATCTCATGACAGCCACACTAGAATTTAGGGGCTGAAAGTTTGAGGAAGACCACAGAAGAGCGAATAAGAGCTCTTGTAAAAAAGCACACTTTTCCACCACTTGAAGTGATCATACCGATAATTGAGAAAGCTGGACGCGGCGAAAAAGAACTGGAGACACAATTCTATGAGACCGCTCTGAGCCTTATGAATGGAACGAGAAAGGTCTTGGGTGCCAAAGGCAAAGACATGAAAACGCTGGCGAAATTGTATGAGGTTTTGCTCGCCGCAGATGGGACTAGAATAGAGCCTATTGAATTGTCTGAATCGAAGTTCCGTTTCAGTGTAACGGACTGCCCCATGCTTTACGTGAAAGGTGTGAGTCTTGAAGTTAAGAGTAGGTTTTGTGACTTATATTGCAATGCGGCAACTAGAGCGATGATGGATGTGATGTTAGATAAGGGTCGAGCGGAATGTTCTTGGGACAAGGCATTGATAAAGGGCGGAAGCAAGTGCAGTGTTCTTATTGAGCTAGTGAGAGACAGATGAGCCTTCGGAAAGTTGCGCCCCCTACTGCATACATTCTGTTGATCATAGTCGGATTAATCTTCGTTATCGTCTCCCTTGCAATTGGGTTGCCTGTAAGCTACAGTGATCTAAGAACAGTTTTGACTACAACCACGGCGACATTCGGGACTTTGCTCGGAATAATCACTGCTGGTCTCATGTTCACTCATGGAAAATTCAGCGAACTTGAAAGCGCCATCAACGAAAAACTGCCCTACTACCTAGACGAGCTGTTGTCGATGGAGAAAATTCAGCTTGTGATGACCCACCTGCTTTCTATTAGAAAGACATTCATGAGTCTAGCAGCTAACACAGAAATCCTGGCAGAGAAAAGCCTCTACACAAGAGTAGTCTCGAAGGCGACATCAATGTTTGTCCGGTTTGCCGTCATCTTGAATTTGAAGTTGGCCAAGAAGGGATTATCTCATTTCGTATCGGAAATGGATCCAAAGCTTTACAAGACATATCAGGAAGAAAGGAAGAGCATAACAAAAGAGTGGCAGATAATGAAAGTCACCTCTCAAATAATGGACGACTGGGAAGCTCCGACTATCTTGCATACTGGAAAAATAGAAAGAAGCTCTGCCCTGCAGGCTGATCTTAAGAACGCGCTGTCAATTCTTGGAGTTAAGGAGAAGATTGAGACAAACCTGTCAGCAACGAGAGCCGAGACTGAAGAAGCATTAGATAGTGTAAGCGCAAACATGGATAGGATTAATGATAGACTACATGAAGACGGTATACGTCAGTTGATGTCTCAAATGGAACATGCCTGCACCATCCGAGGCAAGTATTTTTATTTGGCCCTTATGTTCATTGCCGCTCCTCTTTTCATCAATCTTTTGATTCTGCCGCAATTCTCAGAGTCCACATTTTCCTTTCTAAGGTACATCATTCTGGTTACCAGCTTTTTGAGTGTCATGGGAGTTATTTTTCTATTAGTCTACATTCGCAATATCCTTACAGGGTAAGCTCTCTGGAACCGAAGTCCACGCTCGCGATAAAAGAGTGGATGACGACGCAGTCTTGGTGCGCACTGCGGACAAACACTTTATGTCTAGCGCGCTGAAGCGCACGTAGCCTATCTCTCTCAAGCCTTTTAGTTCCATCCATATTCTCTGTTGCTCAATCACTTTTCAACATTATCATTGTTCACATTGTAATCTGTAAGACTTCATGTTCCCGAGTTACATTTGGGTTTTTGATTTTCTAAATTCTAAGCTGAGAAAAGAAAGATAATCTCTGATTTTTCTCGTTTAGAAAGTACAAATTGGAAAATCAAAGGGCAAGCAAGGGCACAGTTCAATGTTACAATTTCCGTCCTTAGCAGTTCTATTCACCGAAAATTCAAAAGCCATTCAACTTTAGTTTAGACCGGAGACTCATGTACTGCCTGGTTTCGCTGTTACCATGAAGCATACTCCTGAATCCTGTGTGATGTTCAACGACGTTGTCAGGAAGAAGTTCAAAGAGTTCGTTGCCAATAGAGTAGAAATTGCTAAGAAACATGAAATCAAGGTCATAAGTGCTTACACTTCAATCTTAGACCACTTTATTTACTACATTATCGAAGCTCCGTCTCAGCAAGCTATTGAAAACTATTTCCTAGAGATGGGGTTTGCCTTTTGGAAGAACGTAGAGATTAGACAAGCCAGACCAGTTGAAGATGTAGTGAAAAGAGGAACAGGTGAATAATCTAACAGACCAACTCCTTTTTTCTGCCAAGCTCAATTTCTATCAACATTATGAATGCCATATGCGCACGATTTTCAGGGAAGTTGATCTCTGCTAAGGATTGTGGATTCACAAACGTAAAGAATGCGTGAAGCCCAGATGGAATCTGTATGCATGGTAACTCCTGACGAGGAGAGACCCCATCCAGCGACAATCAAATGTCACGGACCCTGAATGACTCCAGCAGGGTTCAGGATAATCCCATAGGATAAGGAGAGTGAATATAGTGAAGACGTGTCCATACTGCAAAAGAGAACTCAAGGTAGTGTCAATAGCGCCCGACTACAGTTTCATTATATGGCGATGCGACACTCATGGTTGTTTGCGGTTTGATTACTCCTCGAAAAAATGGGTGCTTAACGCGGAATGCTACAAATGATACGCAAAAGGCGAAACCTGATACTCCATCGGACTGGCGTGGAGAAAGCATAGCATTTCGCTCCACAACTCGCTTTTTTCTTTGCTATACATGTTTCAATAGCAGCTTTTGCATCGCGATACAGCATCAGAAAATATAATTCATAGTCCTGCATAGAGAATGGGGGAACGTTTATGAGAAAACGCATGCAGCCTCACATAATGGTTGGTGTTGGAGACATTGAGAAATATGTCCTAATTCCAGGAGATCCGAAAAGAGTTGAAAAGATTGCTTCCTTTTTCAATGAAAGCCGAAAAGTTGGAGACTATCGCGGGTACCTGACATACACAGGCAGTGTAGACGGAATAGGAATATCTGCATGTTCCACAGGAATCGGGTGTCCTTCCGCGGCAATTGCTGTTGAGGAGCTGGCAAAAATTGGAGCTGAGACGTTTATCCGAGTTGGGACGACAGGCGGTCTTCAACCTGGTATAGAGGTTGGCGACATAGTCATCGCAACGGCTGCTGTGCGTGCCGATGGCACAACTAGAAACTACGTACCGATCGAGTATCCTGCAGTTGCTGACTTCAACGTGGTTTCAGCACTAGTTCAGGCAGCAGAAAAATCGAAGAAAAAGGTTCATTTCGGCCCTGTTTTGACCACAGACGCTTTTTACGCCGACAACACTGAGGTTCTGAAATCCTGGAGCAAATCTAACATTTTATCCATTGAGATGGAATGCTCCACGATATTCACGCTCGCCGCACTCAAAAAATTGAAAGCCGGAGCCATTCTAGCGGTTGACGGCAACGTTCTATTGGGAATAAAGAAGGGTGAATTTGAGCCTGGCGAAAGAACTGGAGAGTTAGATGAACGCGTTCAAAAGGCGATTGAGGAAGAGATACAAATAGCTATTGAGGCGACAAAAATCTTAGAGAAGAAACCGCGGACAGCCTTATGTTGAATGGAGAAAAATGGCAATATCCATGCACGCGCTTGCAGGCAGAAAAGTCCATGCATAAAGGCGTGGAAAGCGGTCACTCTTTCACATAAGGTTTGTAGTCGCTGGGAGGAATAGTCTTTCTCACAACACCGGCCAGCACAATTATCGTAAGTACGTACGGAATAGTTAAGATAATTTGAGAGGGAAGCAGTCCTAAGCCTTGCAGGTTCATCTGCAGGGCGTCTGCAAAGCCGAATAAAAGGCTAGCTCCAAATGCGGTCAAAGGCTTCCACCCGCCAAGAATCATTGCAGCTAGAGCAATGAACCCTCGTCCTCCGGTCATCCCTAAAGCAAAAAGGCTTAGATGACCTAGGGACAGGAATGCGCCTCCTAACCCGGCCAGCATTCCGCTCACTATGACGCAGATATATTTTGTCTTGTACACGTTTATTCCAGCAGTGTCAGCTGCGGATGGATGTTCGCCCACGGCTCTTATCCTTAATCCTACGGGAGTCTTGAACAAGACGATATATGAAATCACTGTTACAATCAGCATCAAATATACGAGCGGAGTATGAGACCCAAGGATGCCTCCGAGGATGGGTATGTCTTTTAACAATGGAATCGAGATCACGCTCAGCCCTTGCACACTCTGAGATGCTCCCCTTGATCCCCAGATTATTTGGCACATGTAAGCCGTGAAACCCAGAGCGAAGATGTTTATGCCCGTCCCGCTTACAATCTGATTTCCAACGAACTTAACCGTCAGAAGTGCGTGAAGAAGACCGAGCAAACCACCAGCAAGAACAGCCGCCAGCACACCAAGCCACGCGTTACCACTGAAAAAGCATACCGCCACGCCTGTGAAAGCTCCGGTCAGCATCATGCCTTCCAGGGCTATGTTAACAATACCTACTCTCTCGGAAAAAATTCCGCCCAGCGCAGCAAACGCTACCGGGGTTGCCATCCTTAAGGCAGCCGCAAACAACCCAACATTGATTATTTCGATTACTTCCACCATTTTAACCCACCCTTCTCCAAGAGATACCTGATCAGTTTGGGAGCTGCTACAAACAGAACGACCAAGGCCTGAAGCACGAATATGATGTCAAGAGGCACACCAGTAACTCTTGTCATCACCATGCCGCCGCTCCTAAGAGCTCCAAACAAGATTGCTGCTACGACTGCGCCGGCGGGGTGTAACCCGCCTATTAGTGCCACTGCTAACCCGTCCCATCCATAGCCTGGAGAGAAACCCTCTATGAATCGTCGATGAACACCTAACACTTCACCTGCCCCTCCTAGTCCCGCTATCGCCCCGCTTATGACTAGCGCTAGAACCATCCCTTTCTTTACATTAATCCCGCCGCTTTCGGCAGCACTAGGATTTAGTCCAATAGCCCGTACTTCGTAACCCAAAGTGGTTCTTTCAAGAATATAGTAGATAAAGCCCGCCAAAATCAATGCGATGATTATGGATGCGGAGAGTTGTGTTGGCTGCAAGATGCGGGGCAGCTCAGCTGATGGTGCCACAAAGACGGTTTGTGCGACCCACCCTGGTGCCTTGAACGGGTAGTTCACCATGTATCCTGTCACATAGAATGCAACGTAGCTCAACATCATAGTTGTAATTACCTCATGTGCACCCAGCTTCGCCTTCAAGACTGCCGGAATGAAACCCCAAAATGCGCCTCCCAAGGCGCCAGCCAATAAGGCTAGAGGCAAATGGATGAAGACCGGCAGGTTATTGAAGGATATCCCAACCAGTGCAGCGGTGAACCCACCGAATAAGAGTTGACCCTCTGCTCCTATGTTGAAGAGACCGCTCTTGAACGCGAATAGAAATGCCAATGCAGTGAATATTATTGGAGTTGCCTGCGTTAGGGTTTGTCCTATGCCAAAAACATCGCCAAACGCTCCGGTTAACAGGGCACTATAAGCGTCGATTGGGGAGTGGCCTGTTGCCAAAAGCGCTATTGCCCCAACCAAGAATGCTGCTAGGACCGCAATTATCTGGGGTAAAGCTCCACGAATGCTTGATTTTACTCTGGGCAAGATCTTGCGAAGTAGCTGTTTGACTTTTGGTTCTGATCTCTCTTTTTCTTCAATCACTTTTTCCACCAGCCATTAGAAGACCAAGTTCAAGCTCACTCGCTCCACTGCGGTCTCTGATCGCTACGATTTTGCCTTCATAGACTACTGCAATTCTATCGCTTAACCCCAATATTTCATCAAGATCAGCGGATATCAGCAAAATTGCACATCCTTGGTCCCGCATTTCTACGAGCTTTTTGCGGACATATTCAGTTGCGCCAACATCTAGCCCACGAGTCGGTTGAGAAGCAATGATCAGCTTCGGTTTCCTGCTGAACTCCCTTGCCACTATCATTCTTTGCTGAGTGCCGCCCGACAGATACCTTGCAAGAGTGTCCTTACTTGGAGTTTTTATTGAATATTCTTGGATCAGACCATCTGCAAAATCGGAGGCTTTTTCAAAGTCAAGTCTAACCCATCCTGTTGTAAATGGGGGCTTGTTATGCCTTCCGAGAATTAGATTCTCCACAACCGAGAAATCTAATATTAAGCCTCTTTTGTGTCTGTCCTCTGGTACATGAGAAACTCCCAAATCTATCCTTTCACTGGTAGAAGTGTTCGTTACTTGTTTGCCGTCAAGATATATGTTTCCTGCTGTGGCTTCTCTTAGACCTGCTAAGACCTCAACTAGCTCGGTTTGCCCATTCCCTTCAACACCAGCTATTCCTAGGATTTCGAATTCGCAGACGTCAAAGGATATGCCTTTTAGTGCCAAAAGTTTCCGATCGCTGAGTGCCTGTAAATTCTCAACTCTCAAAACAGCTTTTTCAGGCCTAACGTTCTTCTTCTCATACGTAAAAAGGACTTCTCGGCCTACCATCATTTCGGCCAGTTCGCTTGGGCTGGTTTCATTTGCCTCCACAGTTCCCACAACTTTTCCTCTTTTCAAAACCGTGATCTTGTCGCATATTGCCAAGACCTCCTTCAGCTTGTGAGATATGAAGATGACCGCCTTCCCTTGCTCTCTTAGAGTCCGCATTGCCTTGAACAGACTCTCTACTTCTTGAGGTGTGAGAACCGATGTCGGCTCATCTAAGATGAGGATTTCCGCTTCCCGATATAGAGCCTTGAGAATCTCAACTCTTTGCTGTACACCGACTGGAAGGGTGTGAACTAAAGCCTTCGGGTCCACTTCAAGCTGGTAGCGATCGCAGAGATCCTTAATTTCATCCATTATCTTATCCATGTCCAAGAAGACCTTGTTTTTTGTAGGTTCCCTGCCCAACACTATGTTTTCAGCAACGGTGAGACTGGGGACGAGCATGAAGTGTTGATGCACCATTCCTATGCCAAGCTTTATAGCTGTGGCGGAGCTGTCAATTTTTACCTCTTTTTCATTTACGAAAATCTGTCCCTCGTCGGGCCTATACAGTCCATAGAGAATGCTCATCAGCACAGTCTTCCCCGCGCCATTTTCTCCAAGTAAGCCGTGAATTTCCCCGTTTCTTACAACAAAATCTATCTTATCATTCGCTAATACGCCTGGAAAACTCTTGGTGATGTTTCTCATTTCGACAGCTATGCTCATAGCAAAAAAGGAGGGAAGGATATGAGTTAAGCTTTTCTACTACGTAAATTCTGGTGGCCGTGGGACCTTGATGTCCCCTGTCACGATCTTGTCCCGAGCCTCTTGCAGTTTCGTCAGTACATTTGCTGGCAACGATTGGTGTGTGAAATTGAAGGTGGTCTCCCACAACTGTTGCTCATCCGATAGTCTACAGCATCCTGTCCATTTGTCCTTCACGCCCTTCTCGTAGATCCCGCCTGCGAATACACCTGTTTTGAGGTTCGGGAAGGCCTTAGCAAGCACTGCAGCCATTATCATTTCGAATACGGCAACATCAACTCTCTTGGTCATGCTGGCCTTTATTTCTGGATGCAGATAGCATTGGCATGCGTCTACGCCAAAGCCAGTTATATTATTTTCATGTGCCGCCTCTAATGCGCCAAGTCCGCTCTTGCCAGCCGCAACGTATATGGCGTCAGCTCCGAGTCCGATCAATGATACCGCAAGCTCTTTCCCCTTCGTCGGATCGGCCCAGCCACCAACGAACACGGGTTCAAGTACCGTTACATTGGGGTTTGCCCATCTTACGCCTGCCTGATACCCGAGGAAGAAGTCCCTAATTAGAGGTATGTCCATGCCTCCGACGAAGCCGACTTTCTTCGCTTGAGTCATCATTCCACCTATGACGCCAACCAAGAAAGACCCTTCATTTGCCTTGAAAAGAAGCGACGCAACATTTGGCTGGCTAACGACCATGTCAACAATGGCGAAATTCTGCTTTGGATATTCTCCTGCGGTCTTGTTAAGGGCATCTGCCTGATCGAAACCGATGCAGATTATAATGGCATACTCGCCAGTTTTCGCGAAGTCTCTCTGATAACCCTCATACTCGGCTATCGCTCTCGGTTCAACGTAATCGAATTTTATTCCAATTTCATTTTTAGCTCTCAGGACACCCGCATATGAGATATCATTAAATGACTTGTCTCCCAGGCCACCGGTTGCCAAAACCAAGCCGACTTTGATTGGCTTTTTCAGCGCTGCAAGTTCTGCCAGAGTCGCAGTAAGATTGGCGTTAACCTTGTTATAATCGGATTGTAGATTGTCAAAGTCTGTTTTGCTAACCCATTCCGGTCCAGGCGGTGGAAGGGGTTTTACAACCCAAACAATCGCTGCTCCAATCACTAAGCCTATCAGGATTCCGACAACTGCTATTGTGTATGTTTTATTCACTTCTACTCCCCCATATAATGGTGATGGTGACGCTTTAAGACTTTTGCGAGGGCAAAATTTGTCTTGGAATTTCAAGAAGTAGAAATACATCTAAAAATGAACGCTCGCTCTGTACATTTTATGTATAGGAATAGGGGAACCTGGGGCTTTCGTTGTATTCTTAATCCGAGACTTCATACGTCGCCGGATTCCTTGATCTTTAGGTCCTCGTATGGAGCTGCAACCCTTCGATAGAATTCCAGTTTAATGCATTCTAAAACGCCTATGCCTCTGTTGAGATGGAAGTATCGAAGAGGATAGATCTCCTTAAGGATTCTTGTAACAACGTAGTTTACCTCTCCATCCACCTCTTCCACAGGCAAAGCCTTCAGGATGCCTGTCAGCTCCTCAAGAACTTTCTTATACTTCGTCCTGTTCTCAGGCTTTATATAGGGCAAATATCTCAAACCTCCTCTAACAAACTTGTAAGAACCAGCATGACCTTTATTAATACGTATCACTTCGCCGATCTATGAGCGAACGGTGCAGCTAACACTCGCAAAAAACGATAGGGCCCCAACAACTTTAAGAGCTCTCCGACCTCACAAAGTTGACATTAACACTTATCGAAACAAACGCACGCTCATGTGAAAGATTCGAGCGGAATCAATTAACAAAGAAGCTATCCTACTCTTTCTAGATTTTCTTCTATAGAAGTCGGGTTCAAAGCCATTATTTCTTCAAAATACGGCAAATTCTCTGAAGGTTTCTTCCAAATAAACACTTTCTTACCTAGAAAATGAGCAATTCCCATTTCCAGAAAAGTGTTCCCACCTACATAGCCTCTGTCTTCACCTTTATCCAAATTCAACACCAAGATAGCATCACTGTTCTTGATTTTCTCAATATGGTCATCGATAAGTTGTCTCTTTATCTTCAGCAATTCTTGAGTAAGATTGTTCTTACGCATCTTGTAGTATTCGCCTACGTCTATTGTCTTCCCGTTTACTTCAACCTTCTGAGGATAAAGAAAAACTTCAAACCCTCTTTCCTCTAACTTTTCCTTGATTTCGCCTGATTGCCTCGCAAATAGTGCTGAAGAGCATATTGCAATTTTCATAGTTAGCCCGTATTATGTATGTGGTTTAAATCTCTACCGTGCACCAGACGCTTGGCACGCGCCTCTTAATAAGCGAGTGATGGCAGCTAAGACAAAGTAATTGGATAACGAGAAGGAGTTTGCGTGTTGAAGCACTAATATAGCAGTTGATAAGGTATCCTTTCCTTTTCAAGTGCATTTGCTAGTTCTTTTTTCTTGGAGTTGAAGAAGTTGTCAGTCATAGCATATTCCAACTTGTGCTTCCTGTATACCCAGTCCGCGTAGTGATAGTTCATTTTGTCAATCAACACGTAGTCCACTTTTCTTCTTAGCTGCACTTCTAAGCCTTCAGCCTTGGGAAGTAATGGTGCTATCATAGCGAAGGTTCTGATGCCTGCAGAATGAAGTTTCTCTAGTGTTTCAATCCGTTCGTTGATAGGTGGTGAATTGGGTTCAAAAATCTTCCCAATATTCTCGTTGGCTGTGGTAATCGTAAATCCGACTTCGATATCGTTTATTTTTCCGAGCAGTTCTACGTCTCGGTTTACTAGTGGGGATTTTGTCTGAATGGTAACAGGCCAAGCGTGGTTTGAAAGAATTTCTAGGCATTTCCTCGTCAGTTCATATTTCTTTTCAAGAGGCTGGTAGGGATCGCATGTTCCACTTATCCAGACTCTGCCCACTCTTTTCTTTTTTATCTCCAGTCGCAGCAAGTTTGCCGCGTTGATTTTTGCATCAACGAACTCGCCCCATTCTTCTTTATGCCCCGTGTACCTTTTCATGAATCTTGCATAGCAATATGTGCAACCGTGCTCACAGCCAATGTAAGCGTTAATGGTGTAATCAAAAACCTTTGATTTGGATAAAATAGTCTTTGCATGAACTTCCTTTACAATCATAACCATCAACTATTTTCTGAGAGAAAAAACGATCTCTGGAACTTCCGTTTCACATTTTCTATGGGTTCTCCCACCACAGTTATATCTTTCAGGTTGCATGTTCCAAGTCCCTTTTTCTCCGCCAGCACTAAGTGTTTAACATCAGTTGGCTGTATACCCATTACTGCGGCACCAATAGCGTCAACTGCCACGGGATCAGTTCCCGCAATAATCAAATTCATTTCCACGGGATTTCCGCTCATCTCATCTCCTTCACCTGCAATTATCCCGTCAATGACAGATACGCTCGGTGTCAGGATGGAGGCTAAATCCGCAATGTTTTGGCTGAGTCGCCCTTTATGCATGGAGCCTTTAGAGGCCAAAGCGCCCATCATATTCTTCAAGCTCAATGTGACGGTGGCTGTTCTGTGCAGCTTAAGCTTTGGAACGCTAATTATGGTGCTTTTCAGAGCGGTCTTCGCGACTCTGACGTTATTAAGCGACAGCGGATTAGGTGGGTTAACTTCAACAAATTCGTCCTTGTTAAGGTCAATAAGCTTGACGCCGCATCGTTCAGCAACAGCGTCGATGCCTGCAACTTTGAAAGCCTTAAAGGTGTCTGCGAGCCCGCTTCCCTCGCCTATGATGATCTGTCTTATGCCACGCTTTTTCAAGAACTTGACGATCCCCTCGACGACTCTACTGTCTGTTGTCATTCCGGTTGAAGGGTGCTTCGCATTTATGTAGTTGGGCTTAATCAAAATGGGCTTACCCACAGAGAGAGCACTGTCCAAATCAGAACTTATCATCTCAAGAGCGGCAGTCGCAGTTTCAATTGGAAATATTCCTTTCACAATGGCAACTTTGCTCATTTGGCAGCACTTATCATGTCAAACTGTAAGGAGCGATTTGAACGTTTCTTTAAGCACACTCGAGAAGTTCAGACTTTACAGATTTGGCAAAAACTCTTCAGTGATTTTTCAGGAAGCTGATGACCATCTTGTACCCTAGTATGCAGCAGGTAGCCGGGTCAAGTTGGGTTCGGCCTACCAAAATAGATAAAAACACGTTTATGAACCAAGAGTGACTTAAGCAGGTGTGAAGTGCCATGCCTTCGGAAATCTCTGATCCTGAAAAATTCGTCGAAATCAGTGGACGCGCTGATTATTGCGCCGTCAAAAGGTTGAAGGATGTCGTGAAATTGAAGCTTCGGACGGCAAGAAAACTCTACACTCTAAAAGTCGAACCGCTAAAGGCTGAAGAAATCATAAAGAAGCTTCAATGTGAAATCCGTGAAATATAACCGAATGCTTACAACGCACAATCATGTTCCTAGATTCGTTTGTGAGACAGCTTGTGCTACTGGTTTTGTCCTCGGAGATATTTGGATCATATTGACCCGGGGGTAGGCTTTCCGCACGCACACAAACTCCCAAGACGCAAAAAACCATCAGACTATGAAGCAATTGTGCTAGCCTATGCATTTTGTTCTAAGAAGTTAGCAGACGAAGCGACTGTCTCCAGTATTGGTTCCACAGCATCTTCACTTGTGGGTCTTAGACCGCAATCGGGGTGAAGATAAGCAACCATCTCCTTTCCTATTCTGTCCTTCACAATGTTTAATCTTTCGAATACAACATCAATTCTATCTACTTCCTCTTTTCTAGCGACCTGAACCGAAACGCACCCTATTCCCAGCTTTTTTCCTGCAGACTGCAGAACTGGTTTGGAAATGACCTCCAAATTCTTTCTGACGTTTGGGGCACTAAAGGCTAAGCTCAAAACAGGTACATCCAAATTCATAAAATCTTTGAACAGTGATTCATTCAACGCTCCGCAGATATGGACGGATAGCTTTCCTTCTTCATAAAGCGTCGTTGGAAGCCCAGATAATACTAAGTTCACGATCTCGACGGCTTCCTTAGTATTCATGACTCTAGCTGACAGACTTGGTTCATCAATCTGGACGTAACATCCAGTCTTCGCAATTTCCCTGATTAATGGATTAAGCGCCTGAGCGAAGTCAGAGTAAAGCTTCATATCCATTATACTGCTATAATGTTCCAGACCGTTATATGCACAAGAAAAACCCAGCGTTATTGGCCCTGTAACAGAGACCTTCACGTTTACATCTTCTCTTCCCTTGCTTCTCAAATAGTCTCTCACAAACTGCAAGTCTTTAAGCTTGACAAAACTCTTAGGATCGTCCAAGGGCAGAATTTTGGACTTGACATAAGGTCCGCCCGATTTTATCCCAAGCCCCGGGAACGAGCTGAAGTAGCTAATCATGTCAGTTCTTTGCTCACCATCTGAGATCAAGTTTATACCATGCTTAAGCTGGATGCCAACTGCCCACTTGATAGCATCCTCTAGAGCAAGTTTCTTCGGCGGGAAGCTTCCTACAACAGTTTTTAGAATCTTCACAATCTTCCTTGTGTTTTCGAAACTAATAAGTTTAAGCAAAGCGCTTCAGGTGAAGATGACTTTGAATTAGTTCTAGAAATTGGCAAAGACATCCTTGAACCAAAGCTCCGTAAT
>Ga0172366_10001679_pt1 | contig 17290 bp, 15 predicted proteins | sample LakKivSesite69cm_FD_114533 | JGI IMG/M metagenome (GOLD analysis project Ga0172366, IMG submission 114533) | Sediment microbial communities from Lake Kivu, Rwanda - Sediment site 69cm | ecosystem: Environmental > Aquatic > Freshwater > Lake > Sediment | place: Rwanda: Western Province, Lake... | reverse complement strand
TGGCTCAGCGCCCGAGCGCCCTATGTGATTGCTCCGGTAGAAGCGATTGTGGTTCTATATAAAAAATACTGGAAAAAAATGAGTGAAGGAAGAAAATCCGACATAACCAAAAAAGAATTCTTGGAATGGACTAATGGGGTCTGGAATTTTACCGGCGAGAGCAAAAAAAGAGTTGGGCATCCTGCACCTTTTCCAGTAGAGCTTCCGAAAAGATGTATTAAATTATTTAGTTTTGTTGGAGATACTATTCTTGACCCGTTTTTAGGAAGTGGCACCACCCTGATTGCTTGTGTGGAAACCGCAAGAAAAGGAATCGGCATTGAAATTGACCAAAATTATTGTGAACTGACAAAACAAAGGCTGATAACTGAAGCAAAAATTCATCAGCTCAGCTTTAACCAGGTTCGGTAGAGATAAATAGAGGAGGGCTTAAAATGGATGTCGCAGATTTGTTAAAAAAGAAAGGGATAGAGCCGAGCCAGCCCGCGCTTTTAATTACCGCAGAAGACGCATTGGAATATCTTTTGGAGGCGATTGAGGAGTATTGCCCAAATCTGGAAGTAGATAAAATGAGCAAGAAAGACCTCCAAGCTTTACTTAATAGTTATGCAGAGTGCGTTATCTTGTATCATCCAGAGGATTCTCATCAAGAACGAGCAGTGCTATTAAAACACTTTGAGATGTTGAAAAAATATGGACTCGGTGATGAGGATTTTTCTTCAATAGATTTTTGCTGAAAAAACCAACCTCTGGAGGGCGATGGGGGACTTGAACCCCCGACCCTTGGCTCCGGAGGCCAATGCTCTATCCACTGAGCTAATCGCCCTCTGGTCTTATTCTAATAACTGGCTTTACCCTGTCAAGGACTTTAACTTATTCCTGCTTTGGCTCAGGTCTTAACAATGGAAAGGGTATCACCTCCCGGATGCTCGGAGAATCAGTCAGCACCATAGTTAATCTATCAATGCCGATTCCTTCTCCTGCGGTTGGAGGCATCCCGATTTCCAATGCCTGGATAAAATCCAAATCAACCGGATGCGCCTCCTCATCTCCTTTTGCCCTGGCTCTTGCCTGTTCCTCAAACCGCTCTCTCTGGTCAATCGGGTCATTAAGCTCGCTGAACGCATTCGCAATTTCTTTTCCAATCACAATCAGCTCAAACCTATCCACCACCATCGGGTCATCCTCATTCCTTCTGCTCAAGGGCGAGACCTCTACTGGAAAATGAGTGATAAAAGTGGGATTCAATATCTCTGGCTCAACCGCGATTTCAAATGCGCTCATCAGCGTTTTTCCCCATCCCTCATTCTCTCTAAGCTCCACTCCTTTTCCTTTTAGCCATTTCTTTAAAACATTTTCATCCCGGACTTCCTTATCGCTCAAGCCTAACTTCTCCCCAACCGCGCTCTCCATCTTGATTCGCTTAAAAGGCGGAGTGAAATCCAGCTCCTTTCCCTGCCATCTGATTTTTAGGCTCTGATGAATCTCCTTGAGCAAAAAAACCAATAGCTCCTCGGTCAATTCCATCAAATCTAAATAATCCGCATAAGCCATATAAAACTCCAACATCGTGTATTCTGGATTATGCCAGGTGCTGATTCCTTCATTTCTAAAACATCTGCCAATTTCATAAACCCGGTCAAAGCCTCCAACCACTAACCTCTTCAGATAAAGCTCAGTCGCGATTCGTAAATAAAGGTCTATATCCAGCGCGTTATGATGAGTGATGAACGGTCTTGCCAGCGCGCCTCCAGCAATGGTCTGAAAAATCGGGGTCTCTAATTCCACAAAATCCCGCTCCTCTAAAAACCTCCGAACCAAACTGATAATCTGCGCTCTGGCCTGGAAAATCTCCTTCACCTTTGGATTGGCGACCAAATCAACCGACCTCTGCCGATAGCGAATCTCAACATCTTTCAAGCCGTGCCATTTTTCTGGTAATGGGCAAATGGATTTGGTCAAAAGGGTAAAATCTTTTGAATGGATGGTTAATTCCCCGGTCTTGGTGCGGAAGAGTTTGCCCTGAACGCCAATAAAATCGCCGACATCCAATTGCTTCAATAACCATTTTTTATCTTCATTTAATTCTTCCCGATTCAAATAAAGCTGAATCTCGCCGGAGCGGTCTCGGAGGCCAATAAAATTCACCTTGCCCATAAAATTTAAGCGGACTATCCTTCCCGCAACTGAAACCTCCTGCTCCAGTTTCTCCAATTCTTCTTTGCTCAATCCATCAAACCGAGCCCGAATCTCGCTGATAGAACTCTTGGGCTTGAATTGGTTATTATAAGGATTAAATCCCCGCTCCTTGATTCGCTCTATCTTCTCATACCGCTGAGCAATAATCTCGGACCTCTCCTCCTTCACCTCCGCTCACTCGCCTCCCTTTTAAGATAAGCCAACGAAAATAGCTCAAGCTCCCCATCCAAAACCGCTTGAACATTGCCGGTCTCATAACCAGTGCGCAAATCCTTTACCAATTGATAAGGCTGAAGCACATAACTCCGAATCTGACTGCCCCATTCTATCTCTTTTTTATTAGAATGAAATTCCTTCTCAATCTTTTCCCTTTTTTCCCGCTCCTCTTTCTCATAAAGCCGAGCCTTGAGAATTTTTAATGCGGTTGCTCGGTTCTGATGCTGGCTCCGCTCATTCTGGCATTGAACCACGATTCCAGTTAGAATATGCGTAATCCGAACCGCGGTGCTTGCCTTGTTCACATGTTGCCCACCGGGACCGCTTGCCCGGTAAAAATCTATCTTCAAATCTTCAGGCTTAATCTCAACCTCTATCTCCTCCTCTATATCCGGCATCACAAACACCGCAGAAAAACTGGTATGTCTTCTCTTATTCGCGTCAAACGGGCTGATTCTAACTAAGCGATGCACCCCGTTCTCAGACTTTAACCAGCCATAAGCATACCTCCCCTTGACTAAAACCGTGGCATTTTTTATCCCGGCTTCTTCCCCGGGCTGAAGGTCAACCAGCGCGGTCTCAAACCCCATCCTTTGACAATATCTGAGATACATCCGAAGAAGCGCATTTGCCCAATCCATTGCCTCGGTGCCGCCTGCGCCAGAATTGATGGAAAGGATACCGTCCTTGGCATCATTTTCTCCCTTGAATAGCTCCTCTATCTTCCAGCGCTCTACCTCTTTGCTCAAGCTCTCTAAGGCTTGCTTAATCTCTTTCTCCAGCCCCGCTTCTCCATCCTCCTCTGCCAGCTCTATCAAGACCTTTAAATCCTCCAGCTCCTGAACCAGCTTCTCAAATCCAGAAAGCCTCTCTTTAAGAGCGCTAAATTCTTTATTCACTCGTTTGGCTTCTTCGCCATTCTCCCAGAGCCGATGGTCCTTGAGCCTATCTTCTAACTCTATAATCCTCTTCCTCCACCCCTCCGGGTCAAAGATACCCCCGCATCTCTTGAATCTGCTCCTCCAAACCCTTTATCCGCTCCTTCTCCTCACTCCCTATCATCTCTTACCTCCTTTAAACCTTTGCTTTTGCTCCCTTTTAGACTAAACATAACCGCTAAAATCGTCAAGCCCGATGAGAAAATCGCAAACCAGTCCCCAAATCTGGTATAAACGCTCCGAATAGAACTTGGCTTCACCACCCCACTAAGCTCCGCAACCTCATAAATCTCGGTCTGAGCCAAAATCCTTCCTACTGGGTCAGAAATAGAGCTAATCCCGGTATTTGCCGAGCGCAAAAAATAAACCCGATTTTCCACCGCACGGAACACCATCTGAGAATTATGCTGATAAGGCGCACTGGTCTTTCCAAACCAGGCATCATTAGTGATTGTTGACATAATCTCCGCGCCCTGCTTGACAAATTTCCGCACCAGATTGGGAAAAATCAGCTCATAACATATCACGCAAGCGATTTTGAACCCAGGCGTCTCAAAAACCTTTATTTCCCTGCCCGGACTACTCGCGCCAGTGTTCCCTCTTGCAATCGCATCTACCCAGACCAGCAATCTCCCCATCGGCACATATTCCCCAAATGGAACCAGATGAATTTTATCATACCTTCCCAAAAGCGCCTGAGCTTTTGGCGCTAATAGATACGCACTGTTAAAATAAAAATTTCTGCCATCTTTATATTCTTTAGCAATGCTTCCAAAAAGCAGATAGGTATCAAAATCGCTCAACGCAGACACCACCTTATCTTGTTCCTGCCAGTGATGATTGAAAAAGCTGGTAACAACTGACTCAGGCCAAATCAAAAGCTCCTTTGGCTCCTTAAGCAAGGATTGACTTAAAGCCTTATGCCTATAAATGCCTGCCCAAAAATAACCCGGACTCCATTTTATCCCCTGGTCTATATTTCCTTGAACTATCCCGACTTTTATCTCCGGCTTAGCTTGAAAAGCCCTCTCAACCTGCTTTATCCGAACTTCTCCATAAATCAGCGCCAAAAAAAAGCAGGCAGAGCCAAAACCCAATTCCCGAAGCGCTTTTTTGTTCGGAGGAATTTTTTCCACAAAGCCAGCGATGGAAAAATTCACTAAGGCGACCAGCCAGGAAACGAGCCAGACCCCAGCTAAATCTGAAATCTGAATAATCTGAATAAATTTATATTGAGAATTGCCCAATAGCGCCCAGGGAAAACCACCTAAGGGAAAATAGCTCCGGAGATATTCAATTGCAACCCATAACAAAGCTCCGAAAATAATTAAATTGAATCTGCTCTTTAGAGCCAAAATCCTCAATAGCCAGCTGAAAAGACCAAGATACCCCGCTAAAATCAGCACCAGAAGAAAAAGCGCAAAATAAGCTAACACCCGAGGCATATTCGCATAGGTAATCATACAGTATGGAATCCAGTAAAGAATTCCAAGATAAGCGATTATCCCCAAAACTAATCCTAAAAAAAATGCTCGCTTCGGAGAGCTATTTTTCAGCGCCAATAAAAACGGCACCAAGGCAAACCAGCCTAAAATAGTTAGCGTCCTCCCCTGAGCAAGCGGAAAGCTCAATGCTAATAAAATTCCAGAAAAACCGCTAAGCAAACTCTGAACCAGAAACTCCTTTTTAGTTTTGTTCATTTTTATTTTTTAAGAATCGTGTCCAGTTCCTTTTCCTTCTTCCGCATCTTTTTAGCTGATTTTCCGCCCCGGCTATGCTCGTAGCCCAAAAGATGGAGCAAGCCGTGAATGATAAGAATGTCAATCTCCTCCTCCAAAGAATGCCCCATCTCCTCTGCCTGTCTCCCCGCGGTCTCCACTGAGATAACTATATCCCCGAGCATCGGGTCATCGGGGTCAGCAAATTCTCCCTCCCGCTGAGCAAACGCCAGCACATCCGTAGGCTTATCCAGTCCCCGCCATTTTCGGTTCAATCGCTCTATCTCTCGGTCATTGACAAAAACCAGACTGAGCTCCGCCCGGCTAACTCCCAAGCCGTTTAATAATTTCTGTATCTTTTGCCGAAGCGCTCTCTTTGCTATTTTTCTGTCCTTGAGATTGCTGACCAGAACCCGCACCATTTTTCTTGGCAACACTCGCTCCTTTTTCCACCGGTAATGGATACTCCGGACGGGAATGATAAATCGCGCCCAAAATCTTGATAAAGGCTTTGGCTATCTCGTGAAGGTCTTTTAAAGTAATCTCGCATTCATCCAGCTGTCCGTCCGCAAATGCCCGGTTAATCAAGGTCTGGACCATCCCCTGAATTTTAGCTGGAGTTGGCTCCTTGATGCTCCGAGCCGCGCTTTCCACAATATCCGCAAGCATTAAAATCCCAGCTTCTCGGCTCCTCGGTCTTGGACCCGGATAACGAAAATCCTGCTCATTGATGGTCTCCACTGCCAAATCCCCGCCCTCCTTAGCCTTTTCATAAAAAAAGCGAATCAGGCTACTGCCGTGATGTTGCTGAATCCCGTTAATCACCTCTTCTGGCAAGCGGTGTTTACGAGCCATTTCGTTCCCTTCTTTGATATGGTTGACCAAAATTAATGAGCTCATCGTGGGCTTGAGCTTGGTATGAGGATTTTCCCCCTCCCATTGGTTCTCCGCAAAATAATGGGGCATATTTATCTTGCCAATATCATGATACATTGCCATCACCCGACATAAAAGCGGATTAGCGCCAATCGCCTCTGCAGCCGCCTCGGAAAGATTAGCCACCTGTAAGCTATGCTGATGAGTCCCGGGAGCCTTTAAGCTCAATTCCTTGAGCAAAGGATGTTCCTGATTAAGAAGCTCCAGCAGTTTGATATTGGTGGTATAGCCAAAGAGAGATTCTATTGCCGGGGTCACTCCAGTCACCACAATCGCTGAAATAATTCCACCCAGAAAACCAAAGATGCAATTATAAATCAATGCCTGTTGTTCTAAATTATTTTGCAGAAAAGAAAAGGCGAGAACCATAATCAGATTAACCAGCCCCAAATAAAGCCCGGCCCGGAAAATCTTGCTTCTCTGCTCACAGCTCCTTACCCCACTCGCAGAAACCAGCCCACCAATAATATGATAAATCACCGGATAAAAATCAAAGTCCAAAACCAGCCCGCTAAAGCCCCCTAAAAGGAAAATATAAACCGCGCTGGTCTCGCTATTAAGAATCATCCGCACCAGCATCGCGCTCCCCGCTATCCCAGCTAAATAGTAAAAATAAATCCCCTCCGGTATGCTCAAACTCTCTTTCAATGTAATCCCTAAATACCGAAATAGCTTTAAGAAGAAAAGGCTTAAGAGCAACGCTAAACTCAAAAACAATAAGCTCTTTAAATCCGAGCGAAACTTCTTAATGTTCCGCTCCGCAAATTCATAAACTAAAAATTGGCTCAGACCCAATAAAATCAAAAGACCCAAAAACAAATATCCACCCTCAAACCGGGACCGAAGACCCTGAATCGCCTCTATCTTCTTCCATTGCTCCTCAGTGATTCGGTCCCCTTTCCGGACTATTACCTCCCCCTTCTTAAATTTAAAATAAACCGGCTTTACCTGCGCAACCGCTAATTCCCGTTCCTTCTCGGTCTCCTCTTTATTAAAGGTCAGGTTAGGACGGATTAAATCTGACAAAATCTTTTTAATTAGTTGCTTTAATTTCAAAGAATAGCCACCAAATTTCTCATTCACCAAACCATTTATCTCAGCTTTAGCGGACCCCAGGTCTTTTATTGAGCCATAGTTGGTCAAAATTGCTTTCTCGCCATTTTTCAAATTCCGAACCAGAATCCCCTTTTTACCCGCCTTTTCTAAATCCGATTTGCTTATCACCACCGGTTGACCATATACTTGGTCTATTATCTCCTTCATTCGGGATAATATCTCCAGGTCAAAATAAAACTTTTTTAAAAGAGAAATATCCGCCTCGCTCAACTCCACCCCTAACTGGCTAATCAGCTCCTCCTCCCGCTCTTTTTTGAAAGCCTCCGGCACGGTTATCGCCTCTTTCTTGCTGGAAGACCCTGTCTGATAAAGCTCCCGCATCCCTAAGAAAAAGCCAGACAGCCTTTGATTAAGGCTCAGTCCTAACGATTGGTCATAATCATACACCTCCCGAGCCTGTTCCTCAGCAAGCTTCTGATACTGGGAAGTGGAAACCAGGTCCTGAACCTCTAAATCCCGCAGAACCTTAATGGTCTTATCCGCAATCTCTCCCGCCTGATACTTCTTGTCAGTGATGAACTCCCGAGGATAAAAAATCAAAAGCACAACCATCAGGCTAACTATAAAATAAATCACACCTTTAACCAGCCAAGGACGCTCCTGATAAGCCCGGAATAAATCCTCAACCCAAAAACGCTTCTTGAGCCTCTCTATAAATTTAAATCGGTTTTTTATTAGGCTCATTCTTACTCCGCTTAGTCTTGGGGCTTTTTATCCCGATTCCGTTCCTCTTCCTCATAAGCCCGAATAATATCCTGAACCAAGGGATGCCGAACCACATCCTCCTCCGTGAACCAGCTGAAATGAATTCCCTTTATCCCTTTCAGAATCCGAACCGCATGCACCAAGCCACTTTGCTCCGGCTTGTCCAAATCTATCTGGGTAATATCCCCGGTCACCACCGCTTTGGAATCAAATCCTAACCGAGTGAGAAACATCTTCATCTGAAGAAAAGAGGTGTTTTGAGCCTCATCCAGTATCACAAAGCTGTTGTTCAAAGTCCTTCCCCGCATAAATGCCAGAGGCGCCACCTCTATCACATCCCGCTCAATTAACCGAAGCGCCTTCTCAAAATCCATCATATCATAAAGAGCGTCATAAAGCGGTCTTAAATAGGGGTTAACCTTTTCCACCAAATCCCCAGGCAAAAACCCTAACTTCTCTCCAGCCTCCACCGCAGGACGAGTAAGAACAATCCGACTTACCTCTCCCTCGGTTAAAGACCGAACCGCCATTGCCATTGCTAAATAGGTCTTGCCGGTGCCGGCTGGACCGATAGCAAAAACTAAATCATTATTCCGGATTGCCTCTATATATTGCTTCTGATTAAGACTCTTAGGTATCACCGGACGATGCCGACCTGTTAAAATCGCCCCCTCCTGATAAAGCTTATCTAATCGCATCCCCGGGTCCTCTTTTATCATCCGAACCGCACCGGTTAAGTCCTTTTCTGCTACCGCATATCCGCCTTTTAATAACCGATAAAGCTCCTGAATCACCCGCTCCGCAACCTTCACCTCTGGCTCAGCGCCCAAAAGCCGCAAAGAATTCCCCCGCGCCCGAATCTCTACCTCAGTAAGCTCCTCTAACCGCTTTAAGTTGCGATGATGCTCCCCGAAAAGAATCCGAGCTAACCTCATATCCTCTAAAACCAGCTCTTTTGAACATTCCATCTTCTTGCCCATTATAGATTTATAGCCCGTGCGGTTTAAGCTCCGGGCTAACAAATTTATACCCACCCCCTTGTTTATAGTATTGGTAATTTTGGAGAAATTGCAAGTCCCTTTCTGATAAAAGCCCGGCTTCTAAGAGCTCCCCAAGTTGCTCCGGATACCCACCCCTCTCTAACCGATAAACCTCTAAACCCTGTCTCACCATCTCCTCATTCCAGAACCGCGTCTCCTGGCTCGGCTTTTTAAATATAAACCCCGCCTGTTGATACCGAAACAGCCCCAAACTCAAAAGTCCCAAAAAAATGACCATCCCAAGCCAGAACCCAACCTGAATAAAAACCGCGCTGGTAATAATTTTACCACTTACTCCCGACTCCCTTCTTGTTAAGGTCTTTGGCTCAATTCTATCCTTGTTTTTAAGCTCAACCAGAATCTTCAAGGTGTCAAATCTGGATAGCCGAGCCAGCCTCGCTATCTCGTCAATTCCCCGCTCGCCATTCACCAGCCGATAAACCTTATTGACAATCGGGTCCAACTGCTGGTCCGCACCAAACTCTCCAGGCTTTTTCTGAAAAATAATCCCCTGGTCCCCAATCTCTTTGAGTATCAACCCGGACTCGTCCCGCACCCGATACCCATCCATTAACACCTGCTCGGTCTCAAGCTCCGCGCAATAATTAGGATGATAGGTCACAGGACCCGCCTCAAACTCATATTCACCCTCCTTAAGCAAAAAAAGCTGATTGAGCAGGTCTATATTCCGTAAGGAAATAACGGATTTAAGCTCCTCGCTGGAAATGAACCCTAACTCCACTAAAACCGCTTCCAAAGGCTTAAGCTCGGATTTGGACTTTTGCTGGGCAAGACTGAAATTCTCCCCTGAAATCATTTTAGCCCGAACCAGATACTCGGAAAGCCCCTCTGATTTTAATTCCGGCTCCTTTTCCACCCCAACAATCTTTCCTCCGTTAATCATCACCCGAAAATGCGCCTCTCTTCCTCTAACCTCCAGAACCCCGCTTTTTCGCTGAAGCCCGATTAGCTGAAGTATCTCTGAAATCCCAAAATCTCGCAATGAACCCTTAAGCCCCATTGCTAAACCCTCACTTCCGCCAGCTTAACATATAACAATTCTGAACTCACAATCATAATTAGATAAATTATCCCTCCTATTAAAAGCCAACCCGGCAAAATCCCCAAACCCCCAGTCAATCCAGCAGGCATCAATTTTTCCGAAAAAAAGCCTGCCCAGAAAACCAGCGGAAAGATAATCATCAATATTCCAGAAATTATCTTTTCTTCTAATAAAAGCCCAAAACCCGGTAAAAATATATTCAAAGCCAGACCTAATCCTCCAGTTAAACGATGGTAGGTTTGAACTAAATGCCTTTGTTTGGCTTTTAACTCCGGGCTTAAACCCTTTCCCAAACGAAAAACCTGATAACAAGGAGCGCATACCCCAACCGCAGGACTCTCTAAAAGGCATTTCCCGCAGATAATCTGACCACAATAAAAACAGATTCTCAGCTCATTTCTGGGAGCAATAAATATGGCAATAATCAGTCCCAACAGAGCCATAATAAAATGGTATATGCCGGGTTTAAAAATATCGGACCAAACTGCTTTATTCCCAATTCCTTCTTCAAGATAAACCGCAGGAATCGGTATCCGAACAGTAATCGCGGATATCCCGCTAAGCCTTTTCAGATAATCAAACCGAACCACCGCCTTCCGGTCCAGCTCCGTTGCCTTCCGATAGGCAAGGTCCGATTGGTCAAATTTTTTTGCCAATTCATAAGCCTGACTCAAGTTATAGTAAAGCTCTGGATAAATCGGATTTAATCGGGTAGCCCTTTCCAAAACCGTAATCGCTTCTCGGGTCTCACCAGAATCAAGATAAATCCCGCCAAGTTGATTATAAGCCTCTATAAGCGCCTGCTCCGAAGCCAATTCTTTTAAAATCTGAACGCTTCGCTCTATGTTTCCATCTCTCCGCTCCGCCTCTGCCAAAGCCAGCAAAAGCCCTTTGGAGCCAGCCCCCGGAACCGCTACCCGAAGCTGGTCCAAATCCTCATACTTAACTAAGCCCAGCCCCACCCGGAAATAGCTTAGCGCCTCATGCTCGGTTAAATTCCCTATTAACCCTCTGCCTTTTGGCTCTAAAAATGCCCCTAAACCAGAAAGGAACAATAGCCCGATAAAAACCATCCTCATTGGCTGGGAGGCAAAACTCAAACATAAAAGCCCGGGCCAGACAAAAATTATCCAGAAAGGCGCGTGTAAAAATACTGGCAGGAAGGCAATCAAGAGCATTAAAGGTAAAGCCAGCTTCTGAAAATTTTCTGTCAAGAGATGGGTTAGCCAATGATAAAAAAGCCGAAAATTTCTTAGAGTCATCACCAAAGAGAAGGCTATAAGTAAAAGACAGATAAAGAGGTAAAGACCGAGCCATAAGCTCGCTTTAAGTCGGATTCTGGAAATTAGGTCAAAGCCCAGGAGCTTAAATCCAGTGTTTAGTTCAGAAAGGGCTTTGCTCAAAGAGAAATGCTTGGCGCTTAAGAATAACTTTGCCCGGGCAAAGGCAGGCTCAGAAAGATGCGGGGAAAAATGGTTGCTATATTCTAATAAGCGAGAAAATGGCTCCGAGTTTGGCTCAAAATTCTCTGAAAGCCGAATCAGGGCCCAAGAATAGGCTGGCAGGTCCTGAATCTGATACCGCCAGAGCAAGACCAAAGCCCGGTCTAACCCGCTAAAGCCTTCTTTAACATTTTTATTTTTCAGCTCTTTTACTCCTTGCTCAAACTCTATGGTTAAAGGCTCAGGGATGATTTGGTAGTCAAAAACTTGAGCATGGGCAGGAAAAATAATAAAAGCCCAGAACAAGACCAAGGTCAGCCATTTGCTATTTCTGTTCACTTTTTTAAGCTATAATTGACTATATCATAATTTAAGCAAAACTTTAAGCGCAAATTAACAGAAAGGGAAGGGAAGGAAATTGATTAAGCGGAGAACCTGGGGAGCGACCCCGAGTTTTGGTCCCCGGCAATGGTTCAGGCATAAGCTTTTAGCCAAAGAGATAAGGAGGCATTCCAGCCCGGGTTGGGCGCTGGATGCGGGCTGTGGACAAGGCGCGATGAGCTTATGGCTTTTGGAGCAGGGCTATCAGGTGTGGGCTTTTGATGAAGGCAAAGAAGGCATTATAGCTGTGGCGAGAAAAGCCCCTAAGGTAAACTGCTTTAGAGGGAAGCTGGAGGAAATCGCATTAAAAGATGAATCTATGGATTTGGTGGTCGCGGGGGAGGTGCTTGAGCATATTGAGGATGACCAGAAAGCGGTGCGGGAGTTTTTGCGGATTTTAAAGCCAAGGGGAATGGCAATCGTCTCAGTGCCGGCAGACCCTGGAAAATGGAGCATAGATGATGAATGGAGCGGGCATAAGAGGCGCTACACCAAAGAGGGGCTTAACCAGCTTTTTCAATCTGCGGGGTTTTCAACTAAAGAATGTTTTTACTGGGGCTGGCCTTTGACCTGGCTGTATTATCGGGTGTTTTATTTAAGATGGCTTAAGAGCAGGCTCAAGGACAATGATCAGGATAAGGAGATTCAGGGGGTTCAAGGCTCAAGGCTTTGGCAGGCGCTTTTTTTCGGGGTTTTCTGGCTGGACTGGCTTTCGGTTAGGCTTCCTTTTGGAATCGGCTTAATCGGGGTTTTCCAGAAGCGGTAAATAATATAAATGAATTAAATATAGACTATATAATATATAGCCTATTATTTAATCAGGCTAATGGGAGCCGGGATTGAAAAAACCAGCTTCACCTCCTTCTCCCGACTAAAAAGACTTAATCGGGAATCAGTCAGATAATTAAAACTCCGGATGATTGGGGAACAGGACAACGGCTCCAGCCTCAGGCTTTTATCAGCTTTCAGCTCCGCGCCCCAGGCTTGAAACTCAAGGCTAACCTCTTTGCCGGGCTTATATCCAGTCCGGATAATAACCCTTCCTCCATTACCAAGAAGCCGATGAAGCGCTAACAGCACCTCAAAAATCAACGCCTCTAACGCCTCCCGGGATAAGCCCAGCGCCCCAAATCCCTGAGTTAGCTCCATCTCCAGCATAATATTCCGACTTTTGAACAAAGGGGATAAAAAATAGAATATATTTAATATAGTCTGATTTAAATCCATATTGTTTTGAGAGCACTGGCGCTCAGCCCCCGGACCGATTTGCCCCAAATCCAGCAATAAGTCTTTACATTTTTGAGCTTGGGCTTGGATGGTTTCCAGCCCGTGATAAAGCTCTGGCGCTTGAGAATAATTACGAGCCAAAAGCTGGGCATTAAGTAGAATAGAGGCCAGATAGTTATTTAAAAATAAACGGAAGCTATTGCTTAAAAGCATAGTCTGATTGGAGCCCCGGGCTTTGAGCAAATCAAAGTTTAACTGCACCATTTTTCTTGAAAGCTGTGCTTTTTCTTGCTCGGTCATAGAAAGTAAGGTCTGCAGCTTGGTGAGCTCCTGCTCTAACTCCGTTAGCCTTTGGTTAGGTCCATCATCCGCTGGTCTGGCTTGGAACTGATTGGACAGCTTTATTCCCTCCCGGATGACCCTTTTTAATTCAGATTCCTCCCAGGGCTTTTCCAGATATTTAAACACCCCGCCCTGGTTAATTGCCAACTTGGCTGAGTCCATATCCGCATACCCGGTAAGCAAAATTCTCACCATTTCTGGATAATGTTCTTTTAGCCAGGAAAGAAATTCCACCCCGCTCATCCCCGGCATTTTATGGTCTGAGATAACCACTTTGGGCTTTGCCCGGCTTTCCTCAATTAGATTTATCCCTTGCTCCGCATTAAGCGCGGTCAAGACCTGTATCCGCTCTTTGCGAAAGGCTCGGGAGATGGTGTCCAAGATAGGCTTCTCATCATCTACCACCAGAATCGCTTCTGGGCTTCTTTCTTCCATATTTTTCTATCCTGAATTTTTAGATGCTCAAATTAAACCGCCGATAGGCATCAAATCCTTTCATTTTTTTCAAAAACTTGAACCTAAAATTAAAAAAGATATAATAACAAAATGAGCCAGGTAAAAAAATTAGGAGTGGTTTTATATCTTTTGGCTCTTTTTTCCTGCGCAACCAGCGGGATAAATAAAAGCCAGTTTAACCTCTATAGTTTAGACGATGAGGCAAGAATTGGCAATCAGCTTGCCCAAGAGGTGCTTGGTGAATATCAGAAGCAGGGGAAAATTTATAATGACCAAAAGGCCTTAGAATATATTAACCAACTGGGACATTCTTTGGTTAGCTATGCGCCGGAGCAACATTTCCAATACCAATTTTATTTGATAAAAACCCCGGAGGTGAACGCCTTTGCTCTGCCCGGCGGGCATATCTTTGTCTTCACTGGCTTGATTAGCTATTGCCAGAATGAGGCGGAATTAGCCGGAGTGCTGGCGCATGAAATTGGTCATGTGGTCGCTCGGCACGGCACAGAAAGATTTAGCGCGATGCAAGCCGCGGACATAGTAGGAAGAATTATTCTTGCTGGTTTAGGCAAAAAGGTGGACCCGGAAATTGCTAAATTGGCGATTGACATCACCGCGACTGGCGCTTTTTTAGCTTATAGCCGGGAGAACGAAAGGGAAGCGGATGATATTGGCGCAAGAATAATGTATCAGACGGGTTATCATCCAGAGGCTTTGGTCAGCTTTTTTAATCAATTAAGCCAAGGCTCTGGCAAGATGACCAAATTTGAGGTGTTTCTCAGCACCCATCCTGACCCCCAGGATAGACAACAGCGGGTAAATGACCTCATCCAGACCTTAGGAGACACAGAAAGCTTAAAATGGGATTCAAAAGAGTTTCAGGCGCTCAAAGTCCGAGTCGCTACTATAAAATACCCGGAGGAAAAAGCCCAATAAAGTTTTTTAGCTCGGTCTTTTCTATTTTTTCGCCTTTTTCCAAAAAATACTTTTCTTTTATCATAAGCGTAATCCAAAAAACGCCAGATTATATTATAAATCAGCGAATTAATATTATTACAAATGACCGGATAACTTCCGCTAAGTTCCTTCAAAAAATGGTACGCTTATTGGGGGACGGCCCCCCCAAAAAGACTTAAAAACCGCGCAAAAAGGGCGGAAATAAATGATTGAGTATCATCGCCTTGCTCACTTAAGCAAAGTGGGGATACTCCCTTCCTCGCTAAACCAAGACAGTAACCTGTCTCTTGCTTAAGGCTTTCAAGTCTGCCTTTTAATCCGGGAAGAAGCTGGTCTCCCTCTTTGGTTCCGTAAAGATTGTTTTGTTCTTTCGAGTCCACGCTCAGGTCGTAGAGCTGTGGTCCATAGGTTTTCTCAAATTCTACATACTTGTGAGTGTTTGTTCTCACGCCAACATAACTTGGAGTGTTTTCCGGAAAATATTTAAAAAATTCCAGAAGAAATGCATCGCGGCTGGGGAGGTCAGGAGTTTCTAAATAAGGAAGTATACTCACGCCATCCATGCTTTGGGGAAGGTTGATTCCTCCCAGTTCAAGGAACGTTGGCGCAAGATCAATATTGAGAATCATCTGCCTCCTGTGGCTTCCCGGGTCTTTAATGAGCCACGGCGCTCGAATGATGCACGGAAGTCTGATAGATTCCTCCCGGTATCTCCTGATGCCGTGGCACCGATGCTCCCCCCACATCATTCCGTTATCGCTCATAAATATAATAAATGTATTATCACGAAGCCCGGCCGCGTCGATCGCGTCCAATAACCTCGCCACCTGTTTATCCATCGCGGTTATCACTTCCAGGTATTTCAGGTACTGCTCCTTGTAGCTTCCCATCATAATGCCTTGGAACACATTCTGGTTGGTCTTTGAAAACCAAAAGTCGGTCTCTGGGGGCATGTCGAATTTCTGTTCTGCATACATTCCCCTGATGTCCCTAGGAGCTTTGAACGGCGGGTGCGCAGCCCGATGGGAAAGATATAAACAGAATGGCGTGGCTCTTTGCCGGGTTGCAAATTCAATCGCGTAATCGGTAAGTTCCTCGGTGAGGCATGTTTTTCTGGTTGGCGTATCTTTGCCGTCTACGATGAGCGGACAATTAAAGTAGCTTCCTTGCCCCTCGCGATAAGTGTACGAAACGAACTGGTCCAAATAGGGTAGGTTTGGCAAGCCCTTGCCGGGCATATGCCACTTGCCGAAAAAGGCCGTTTCATAGCCCGCAGTTTTCAATGCCTCAAGAAAAGTAAGGCCTCCTCTCCAAACAGTATAGTTATTCAACACTCCGTGGTTGTGGGCGTAGAGTCCTGTGAGAATGCTTGCCCGGGAAGGGCTGCAAAGAGAGGTGGTGTTGAATGTGTTCGTGAAAATAATCCCCTGACTCGCCAGCCGGTTCAGACCGGGGGTTTGGATGAAGGGATGACCGGTGCAGCCGAGAGCGTTGTGCTGTACGTTATCTGCGAGGATTAGTATTATATTCGGTCTATTTGGTCTGGCTACACCTTCTTGCGCCTTTGATTTTTCGGGCAACCCATATAAAACTGTTAACGCCGCGGCGGACAGATATTGACAGAACTCTCTTCTATTGAGCTTTCTCGTCATCTCACATCCACTCCGGAGCCGAATATAGCCCGATAGTTTTCCAGGAAAATGACATAAGCGTTTTCTCCCTGCCCCCACATCAAAATTCCCAGCGCGGAGGAAAAGCCAATTATAGACACAATAAGCGGGAAAATGACGCAACTCAACCGGCGGCTGTCTTTTTCTTTTATCAAGCGCATAACGGTCTCACTTAATCCTACCTGGCCGGCAACGACCAAGGTAATGGCGACGTTAAGAGGATTGAGCATATAGTAAAGACATTCCGTGGCGGAGAAGGAAACATATAGTAGAGCGGATTCCTTTATCATCCATACCAGCGGTGTTAGGAAAGATGCAATAATGCGCGACCTGCAAGTAACGCCTCTTATGAACATGATCGGGTACACAATGAATACGCCGAACCCGACGGACAAAAACAGCGTGGAACCGAAAATAAAGGCGATGACTTGATGAAGCGTATGGTTCTCGAACCTCCATGCAAGATTATAGACCAACCAGGAGACTAACATACAGGTCATAAGAATAATCGCGGCCTTATATGATTTCATTAGTGAGACCGCTGCAAAACCGTATTTTTTTCTCGTCCAGCCCTCTTGTTTATACTTGTTATCATAAAATCTCTATTTTGCCAAGTCCCACCCCCTCCCGCTGAATACACAAGGGATAAAATTAACCACCTACCCCCTCAATAAAATCCTGTATACCATATCCCGCTTAAACTTGTCAACAAAAATCAAAAATCCCTCCTTTTTTTGATTCTAAACCAGGTTAATGACAGAGGCGGTCAGCTTTTTCAGCCAGTTGAGCCAAGAAACCGGCAAGATGACCAAATTTGAGGTGTTTCTCAGCACCCATCCTGACCCCCAGGATAGACAACAGCGGGTAAATGACCTCATCCAGAC
>Ga0172366_10001677_pt1 | contig 17296 bp, 17 predicted proteins | sample LakKivSesite69cm_FD_114533 | JGI IMG/M metagenome (GOLD analysis project Ga0172366, IMG submission 114533) | Sediment microbial communities from Lake Kivu, Rwanda - Sediment site 69cm | ecosystem: Environmental > Aquatic > Freshwater > Lake > Sediment | place: Rwanda: Western Province, Lake... | reverse complement strand
TACCTCTTGTCCAGCCTCACCTTGCGTATAAGCCTGTCCCCGTCAAGCTCTGCGATGAAGGCACCCTTGTCGTTGGCGTATGCGATCCTCCTTGCCACGCAGTCGCCCACGCCACAGCTGCGTGGCTTCAGATCGGGGCCGAAGAAAGCCATGGACGTGTACCAGAAGTCCGGTATCCCGTGCTTGAACAGGTAGCTGCCGTCAAAAGGGTCGCAGACCGCGTAGAGTTTCTCGCCCGGCTTATCCGCGTTTATGTCGACCCGCCCGGCCTCCTCCGAGAGGAAGACGAATGGCGTGCCCCGTTTATCAAGTCGCCTGCGGTATCCGTTCTCCAGATCTTTGTCGACCCTCAGGATCTCGGGGTCCCAGCTCTTGAACTCGCCCAATCTCTCCTCGACCTGCTCCCAGCCCACGTTCCGGTCGCTCATTTCCTTGACCGTTTCCAGTCCCTCGGTGAGGCAGGCCAGATTGAAGGCGGTCAGATCACCCTCGCCTTTGAAATTCTCAAGTCGCCTCGCAAAAACCTTCTCTTGCATCAAACTACACCCGAACAGTCCTTGTTCTCCCGGGTCCCCGGGAAAGCAAGAGGTGAAAAAGATTTCCCAGACCGGTCCAACGCTGAAGGGGTGCCGTCTCAACCGACCTAGCCAGGCCATCTCCAGCGTCCAAGATATAAACATGGATGGAAAGCGCCAGGCATTGACAGCATTGACCTCGCGCGAGAGGGTTGTCAGATGCCTTCGCTTCGAGGAGCCTGACCGAGTTCCCATCATGGACGCTCCCCTGTCCGACTTCTCGGCTCGGTACCGCGAGGCCCGCGGGCTGCCGCAATCGGTGGACCTTGAGGATCACTTCGGCTTCGACATACGAAGGGTTTCCTGCCTCTTCACCCCATCCTTGATCCAGCAAAAGGTTTTGGGTAGAGAAGGCGACTTGGAGACTTTCGTGGATGGATGGGGACTTGTGTTTCGGCGTTGGGTTGGCAGAGACGGGGTCCCCCAGGTTCTTCGGCCCGCCATACGAAGCGAGGAAGAGCTTGACGAATATTTCCAGGACCCGGATGAACCCTCAAGGTACCAGGGGCTCCATGAATCGGTGGCCGCCATCCACGCAAGGGGCCTGGCCGCGTTCTTCACGATGTCGGAGCACTGGGGAGGCCTCTACCACATATTCGGGCTGAAAAGGCTGCTTGCTCTCCTGCACCGTGAGCCACGGCTGATCCGAATGACGGTCAAGCGCCTCTCGAAGCACTATGAAGGCGTTGCTGCCCGGGTTCTCGATGAGGAGATCGATGCTCTGTGGGTCTTCGGGGACCTTGCGGCCAACGAGGGGCCCTTCATATCCCCGGCAAGATACGAGGACCTGCTCTTCCGCGCACACCGATCGCTGTTCAGGCCCTTCAGGTCCCGCGGCATCCCCGTGGCGTTTCACTCGGATGGTGACATCAGGCCTCTGCTGCCCATGATGATCAGGGAGGGCGTCTGTGCGATCCAGCCGTTGGATGCCTCGGCTGGGATGGACGTTCTGGAGCTGAAGGACCGGTACGGGGACGTTCTGGCCTTCATGGGGAACATACCAAACAAGACCGTCCTGCTGAGGGGCACGCCCAGCCAGGTGGCCAGTGAGGTCAGGAGGAAGCTTGCAGCCGGCATAGGCGGTGGCTACGTCCTCGGGTCATCCCACTCGATCTCCGGCGATGTCCCCATCGAGAACTTCGAGGCAATGCTTGAGGCTGGGAGGAGATACGGCAGATACGCGGCCGGCTCTATGCCTCGATGAAGGAGGACACCGTGGCGGAGTCGAGCCTCTTCACGCACTCGACCACCAAAGCGACGGCCGCATCCAGGTCAGCAAGCGAGAACATGCCCACGTGTGAATGAATGTGCCTGGTCGGCACGCCGAGCACGATGCTCGGGCAACCGGCCCCCGAGATGTGTATCTGCCCCGCGTCTGTGCCGCCCCGGGTGCCTATCGAGAGTTGGTGTGGAATGCCGACCTCCTTCGCCACGGCGATCACGAACTCCTTCAAGGGCTGGTTCGGGATCATCGATGTGTCGTAAGTCACGATGGCAACGCCCTTGCCCATCCTCGCCGGCGCGATCTTGTTGGCTGCCCCTGGGACATCCCCGGAGATGTCGACCTCAAGGGTGAGGCACACGTCCGGGTTGGTTTCGAATGCGACGGTGCGGGCGCCTCGGGAGCCGACCTCCTCCTGGGTGGTGGCTGCGCCCACCACCCGGTTCGGATGCTTGATGCCCTCGGACTTCAGTTTCCTGACGACCTCCATCGCTACGAACGCGCCGAGCCGATCATCGAAGGCCTTGCCCATGGCGATCTTTCCATCGCGGATCAGCGTGAAGGGAGAGACCGGGACAATGGGATCCCCTATCCTGACGCCAAGGGCCTCGGTCTCCCTCCTGCAGGAGGTGCCGACGTCGATGTACATCTTGTCTCTGTTGACGACGCTTTTCTTCTCCTCGTCGGAGAGCAGATGGGGAGGGGTCGCGGAGATGACCCCCTGCAGGTCACCCATATGCGTTCGAACCAGAACCCTCTGGCTCAGGAGAACCTGGTCGAACCAACCGCCAAGGGGCCCGAAGGTCAGGAACCCCGTGTCCTTGTGCACGCTGGTGACGCAGAATCCGACCTCGTCCACATGGCCGGGCAACAGAACCATGGGCTTCTCTGTCGTTCCCTTCTTCTCAAAGATCACCGATCCTAGCTTGTTTACCCTGCAGGAATCAGCGATTCCCTGCATGTTCCGCTTCACGATCTGCGCCGTCTCCCTCTCAAAGCCTGGGGGCCCGAAAGACTCGGTGAGTTCCTTGAGCAATGCTATCTGCCTTTCGTCCAACGAATCGCCGGAGGCGCGGGAGAGCCGGCCGGGACAAAAATCTTACGTAGCTGCGAGGGGAGGGGACAACCCACAAGAGTTATATTGGACGTCCCTGAGCACTCCAAGGTGCCCGCCTTGGGCCGCGTTGTCGTCTGCGTCACAGGGGTTGGCGGACCCGCCGGCTTCAACTGCATCAGGAGCCTCAAAGAACCCGGCCTTGACGCAAGGATAGTCGCCCTGGACATGGATGCCCGGGCGGCAGGATTCTACCACGGATCCGACGTCTCCTACGTCGTTCCGCCCGCAACGAGCGAGGAGTTCCTCCTCACCCTGTCGAAGACCATCGAGAGGGAGAAGGTCGATGTGCTGATACCCACCGTCGATGAGGAGATAGCGGTCCTCTGCAGGGAGCCCGTGTTGGAGAGGCTCTCCGAGCTGACGAGCTTCCTTCTGCCGAGCGAGGCAGCCGCGGCAAAGGCCCTGGATAAGCGCCGGACGATCCTAGAGGCACGGAAGGCAAGGCTGCCGGTGCCCAAGACACTCGTCGTGGCCTCGGTGTCGGAGCTTGAGGAGAAATCATCGAAGCTCAACTTCCCAGTGGTAATCAAGCCCTCCCGTTCAAGGGGAGCGCGCGGCGTCTCATACGTCCATCGCAAGGGCGAGCTTGGGAGGGCTTGGAGGACGGCGTCATCGTTGGGCGGGGAGGTGTTGCTCCAAGAGTACGTCCCGGGACCGGTCTTTACCGTGGGCACCGTCTGCGGAAGGCACGGGGGCATTGCCGCGAGCATCGTTCTGAAGAAGACCAAGGAGGTTCCCCCGAGCGGGGGCGTGGCAGTTGCCGGAACGACCGTCGCGGAGCCGGCCCTTCAGGACCTGGGCGAAAGATATGTCAGGTGCCTAGGATGGTGCGGACCTGCATGCCCCGAGGTCAAGCTGGACGAAAGGGACGGCAGCTTCAAGTTGATGGAGGTCAATCCTAGGCTATTCGGGTACAATTACCTCGCAACGAAGGCCGGCGTCAACCTGCCGGCGATCACCGCTAGGCTGGCGCTGGGCGAGGAGGTTCAGCCCGTGCGGACCTACAAGGAAGGCCTCAGCTTCGTCCGGGCGCCGTATGACCTGATAGTTGAGGGCAAACCGGGTGAATGAATTGAAGGTTGTCATGGTCTCGCCTCATCCCGACGACTTCTGCCTCTGCGCAGGAGGCACGGTGGCTCTTCACGCTCGGAGAAAGGACGAGGTTCGCATACTGATCCTCTCCAACGGGGAGCACGGAGGGGACCCCGAGGTGCGCAAGAAGGAGGCGGTCGAATCGGCCCGCATACTTGGGTGCCGCAGGGTCGATTTCCTGGGCCTTCCCGACGGCCGCGTGGACGACTCGATCGACTCGGTCTCGAAGATAGAGGAACGCATCGCGGATTTCGCCCCGGACCGCGTCTACTGCAATAGCCACAAGGACAGACATCAGGACCACAGAAACGGCAGCCTCGCAACCCTGTCGGCCGCAAGAAAGGCGTTGGAGGTCTTCATGTACGAGGGCATGACGGCCTGGACCAGCTTCCAGCCCAGCACCTACGTCGACATAAGCGATGTGATCGACCTGAAGATGCAGGCGATAGCGGCCCACAAGAGCCAGGAGAACCGCTACTACATGCGCCCCAGTTCGGTCAAGGGGCTAAACCAGTTCCGGGGATGGCAGGCAAACGTGGGCTACGCCGAGGCATTCGAGATCGCAAGACAGCTGATCAGAATTCGCTAGCTGGAGGAGCCGTGGCGTATCGAGGGCAGCCACGTTCTCTTGAAGTCCCAGTTCCTGAACTTGAGGTAGCACTCCGCGGCCTTTTCGAGCGTTATCTTGTGCTTTGTCGACTTCTCGAACCCGGCCGCGAGCTCTAGGGAGTACATCCTCGCCTCCTCCTCGCTAATCGACATCAGGTCCGCAAGCTGCTGCAGCGTGCCCGCGGGCACCCTCTCCTCTAGCACCTCCTTCACCGCCTCCTCAACCTCCTTGGGCGGCCCTTTGGGCTCGGCGGTGGGCGCTTTGGCCCTTCGCGTTGGACGGGGCTTCCTTGTCAGATAGAAACCGCGAAGCAGGGTGCTGGCCTGTTCGTACTCCTCCTTCTTCATGTGGATCTTGATTGCCTCGAGGGTGTCGATCTTGGCCGAGTAGCGCTGGTCGACCTCCTTCCCGGCCTGCTTGGCCATCGCCTCCAGCCTCTTCTTCACGGCGCGCCTCTTGCTCTCCTTCTCCGACTCCATCTTGCTGCGGACGATCTCGATCATGTTGTCGACTATCTTTTCGGGAAGGTCGCCATGCTCCTCCGCCATCATGCTCAGTGCCGTCTTCTTCAGTTCGTTGAGCCTTCTTGACATGGCCGTCCCTTCCCCTTTGTGGCATGTGATCCGTGGCTGCCAATAGATATGTTTTCTCCGGTGCCCTTCACCGGCCAAGTTTTCCGCACCTCCGATCACAGTTTTCAAGCCTGACGCTGATGCCGGCCCGGTGTGGAGTTGGAGTTTGAGAACTACTCCCCCCGGGTCCGCGCTGCGCTTCGGGATGCTGGGGCGAGGCCCGGCGACATGGTCGAGTTGATCAGAGATGGTTCCACACACCGGGGAATCGTGTTGCCCCGGCCCTTGATCGGGGGGGATCCCGGGTCCATCGTGATCAAGCTCGACAACGGCTACAACATAGGCGTCAAGTGGTCAGCCCAGATGAAGCTCAAGAGGATATCCGGCGGCCGAGCCCTGGAGGTCTTCCCGAGCGTTTCGCTTCAGCCGAAGCCCGGCCTGCCCGAGATCTCTCTTGTCTCCACCGGCGGCACCATTGGGTCAAGGGTGGACTATGAGACCGGGGGGGTCAAATGGCTGATGGAGCCGGGGCAGGTATTCTTCATGGCGCCCGAGCTCCAGGAATTGGTCTCGGTGAGACACGTGGCTGTCCCGTTCCTCGTGGGTAGCGAGAACATGTCGGCCTTCCACTGGAAGGAGGTCGCCAGATCGGTGGCGAAGGAACTCAACTCGGGCGTGAGCGGGGCGGTGGTGACCCATGGAACCGACACAATGCACTACAGCAGCTCGGCCGTGAGCTTCATGCTCCGAAACCTGTCAAAGCCAGTGGTCTTCACCGGGGCCCAACGCTCAACGGACAGGGGATCCAGCGACGCGTCCATGAACCTGCTGTGCGCAGCCATCGTGGCCGGTAGGTCGCCGATCGCGGAGGTGTGCTTGGTCATGCACGGCTCGATGGAGGACACCCACTGCCTCATCCACCGCGGAACCAGGGTCAGGAAGATGCATACCTCCAGGAGGGACGCGTTCAGGTCGATCAATGAGCTGCCGATTGGCAGGGTCTGGCCGGACGGGAGGATGCAAATAGATGGCAGGCATGCGGAGCGGTCGGATTCTGAGGTGCAGCTTGATGCGGTGTTCGAGGAGAAGGTGGCGCTCCTGAAATTCTACCCCGGGATGGAGCCCGAGATCATAGACTTCCTCGTCGACAGGGGATTCAAAGGGATCCTCATCGAGGTCACGGCCCTGGGCCACGTGGCCACCGACGAGAGCCAGAGGAACCTTCTGCCACATTTGTCCAGGGCGATCGAGGAGGGGGTTGTCCTGGCGGCTGCCCCCCAAACCCTGTACGGACGGACCGATCCCTGGGTGTACAGCGAAGGGAGGAAGGTCCAGGACATCGGCGTCATCTACTGCGGGGACATGCTGCCCGAAACCGCATACGTCAAACTGGGCTGGGTGCTAGGCCACGACCCCGGGCCCGAGGAGGCAAGGAAGATGATGTTGAGCAACTACGCGGGGGAGATCTCGGCCGTGTCGGACCCCAGGGCGTTTCTGACCTAGGGTGTGATCGTGTTGACCTTTGACCATCGAAGCGCGGGGCTCAAGTGCGGAATCGAGATCCACCAGCGGCTGGACACACACAAGCTCTTCTGCGGTTGCTCAAGCGCCTTGGAAGAGGAGGTGCCCGCGATGGAGGTCAAGAGGAAGCTTCGGGCCGTCGCGGGCGAGCTCGGCGAGGTGGACAGGGCCGCGCTGCACGAGTACCTCAGGGACAGGGTGTTCCTGTACAACGCCTACCATGGCGAGACCTGTCTGGTGGAGCTGGACGAGGAGCCGCCCTCCCCGTTGAACGAGGAGGCGCTGGACATAGGCTTGGAGATTTGTCTGCTGTTCTCGGCATGGACCCCGGATGAGATACACGTCATGCGCAAAACTGTCGTGGACGGCAGCAACACGGGCGGATTCCAGCGCACCTGCGTCATAGGCCTAGACGGCGAGATGGAAGGGCCCAGGGGTAGGCTTTCGGTGCCGGCCATCTGTCTGGAAGAGGAGGCCGCCGGCATCGGAGGGCAGAAGGATGGATCGGTCGTCTACAAGCTTGACAGGCTCGGGATACCGCTCGTCGAGGTCGCCACCGGCCTTCTGGAGGGCTACTCGCCCCAGGAGGTCCAGGAGATCGCGCACAGGATCGGCATGATCGTCAGGATGACCGGGAAGGTGCTGCGGGGAATAGGGACCATCAGGCAAGACGTCAACGTTTCCGTCCGAGGCGGGGCGAGAGTTGAGATCAAGGGCTTCCAGGAGATCGGCCGGCTGGCCGAGTTGATCGAAAAGGAGGCCCAACGCCAGATTTCACTGGTGAGGATGAAGGATGAGTTCGCCAAACGCTCTCCAAAGGTCGCCGATCCCGTCGATGTGACCAGCTTCTTCGCGGATGTCATGAAGGGTCCCATCCATTCGGCCGTGAAGAAGGGCGGCGTCGTTCTTTGCCTTGAACTTGCCGCGTTTGCCGGGATGCTGCGGTGCGAACTCTGCCCGGGCCGGACGTTCGGGAGGGAGCTTGCAGACCACGCGAGGGCCTACGGGCTCGGGGGCATCATTCATACCGATGAGGACCTTGAGGCCATGGGGCTGGCGGGAAACTTCGCGCGGCTCCGAGCGCATCTTGGCGCAGGCAAGGATGATGCCCTTCTGATCATGGCCGGCGAGCGCGGCGTCCTTGAGCGTGCTATGAAGGCGGTCAAGGAAAGGGCGGATTTGGCGAGCAGGGGGCTTCCCGAGGAGACCAGGGAGCCCAACCCGGATTGCACGACGAACTACAAGAGGCCACTGCCGGGGTCATCCCGGATGTACCCCGAGACGGACATACCACCGATTCCAATCTCCAAGGAGCGCCTTGAGCGACTTCGGGCCAAACTCCCAGAGAAGCCCGAGAAGAAGCGGGCGAGGTTGGTGGAGGCTGGGATGAGCGAGGACCTTGCGGATCAGATGGTCCGGGACGCCAACCTGCCCCTTTTCGAGAGCGTGATGTCAAAGGTCAAAGTGGACGCGACGCTGGTGGCCAACATGCTCGTCAACTCATTCAGAAGCCTGAGGCGAACCGGGGTGGATGTCGACTCCCTGACCGAGGACCAGGTCGTCCAGTTCTTCGAGCAGCTGTCAGCCGGGACCATAGTGAAGCAGGAGATCGAGTCGGTGCTCGCCGAGATGGCTCAGGGGAAGAGGCCCTTGAAGGAGATCGTGGCGGAGCGCCACAGGATAACCGAGGATGACCTGCGCAGGATCGTTGAGGCCGTGCTTGCAGAGAAATCCCAGCTGCTGGCCGAGAGGGGCGAGCGGAGCTTCGCTCCAATCATGGGCGAGGTCATGAAGCAAGTTCGAGGAAAGATCGACGGTGCCCTGGTCGGCATGGTGCTCAAGCAGCTCATGGACGCGAAACTGCGGGCCAAGCGGAGCTGACCTCGCTGGAGATGCCGACGCCGAAGAGCATGCACAATCCGTAAAAACTCTTTTCAGGGAGAAAATCGGTGGGTGAACGTGGCCGCTTGGGACGAGGGAAGGAAGATAGTCCAGCGCGCGAAGCTCTTCTCGGCCGGGGGCTTCGTCCTCTTACTGCTTCTTTCGGTCTACGCCGGGGCGAGCGGGAACCTTTTGGATGCCGCCTACTTCGCGGTCCTCTCCGTCGCGTCGCTTGCGCTCTACTTCTATGTGAGGAAGACCTTCAGGGTTAGGGAGTCCAGCCCCTACTCCGTGCGCAAGTCGACCCAGAGGCGGTAGATGTTCGATATCCTCTTCGTCTTCCCATTGGACTCCGCGTTCAGGTTGAACTTCAGGAAGTAGCGGCCCTCGGGCGGGTCCTGGGCAACGAGTGTAACTTGGAATGTAAGCTCCCTGGTCTCGCCGCCATCAAGCGGGAACCTTGAGGCGTCGCCAACGAAGTTGTCCGAGGTCTCCTCGACTTTGAAGATGTCCCTGCCGTCGGCATACCAGGTGTAGTTCCGGTATGAGGATGTCCCGGCCGGGCTCCTTATCGTCGCGTTGAACGATATCACCTCGTTTGGCCTGATCACCATGGTGATCTCCTTGGGGCCGGACAGCTCGACCATCGAGGGCCGGCTCACCATCAAGGCCAGGACTATTGCGACGATGACTATCACCGCGAAAATGAGCTTCCAGTATGCGGCACGGTAGCGATACCTCATCATGGGCGTCCCTTTGCGTCGAAGCAACGATTTTCCATATAATTCTTTCCCATTTCCGAGGGCGAGGGGCGTCGCCACCAAGATTTATCTAACAGTTCCGGGTGAGGCAAGGCCGGGAACGATCATGACCATTTCGGTTGGCCTTGTAGGTGCTGGGTTCATGGGCGAGACCCACGTGAACTCGTTTCGCAGGATAGAGGACGCCCGCGTTTCATACGTCTGCGACATCGACGCGGCGAAGGGAAAGCCCATGGCCGAGTCTGCTGGCGCGGCGTACATCTCCGATTTCTCCGAGCTTCTCTCAAAGGACGTGGACATCATCGATGTCTGCCTCCCGACCCCGCTCCACAGGCCGTTTGCGGTCAAAGCCCTAGAGGCAGGATTCCACCTCTTCCTGGAAAAGCCGCTCGCCATAAGCGTGGAGGAGGGCGAGGCCATCCGTAAGGCGGCCTCCAAGGCCTCGGGGCTCAGCATGGTGGGGCACGTTCTCAGGTTCTGGCCCGGCTACGCCGAGCTGCGCGAGAGGATCGAGGCTGGCGAGATCGGGCCAGCAAGGCACATCCTGGCCTACAGGGTGGGGCCGCCGCCGGGCTGGGCCGCATGGTACATGGATATGAAGAAGAGCAACGGCGTGATATTCGACCTCGGCATACACGACATCGACTACGTCAGGTGGGTCATGGGGCGGCCCAGGGCCGTCTACTCCCAGGCCCACGAGAGGGAAGGGGTCCACCTTCACGGACAAGTCCTCCTGGACTACGGCGAGGGGGAGGCCCTCTGTGAGTGCAGCTGGGCCGGCTCGGCCACCTTCCCCTTCACCTCCTACATAGAGGTCGCGGGCCCGGGCGGGTTGGCCCATGTCGACGGCAGGGCAAACAACGCCTTCGCCATCTTCCACCCGGACAGGGCGATCCGACTAGACCCCTACCAGGAGGATGGGTACGTGAAGGAGCTGAGGCACTTCGTGGAATGCGTGAGGGACGGAAGGAAACCCATGGTGCCCATCTCCGAGGCCCTGGACACGATACGGCTGTCCCTTGCGGCGATGGAGAGCGCCAAGACGGGAAGGAGGGTCTCACTGGGGTGATGGTGATGAGGAAGATCGGGATTGGGATGATCAACTTCGACCACATGCATGCCCGCAGCTACGCAGGATGCTTCAGGCAGATCGACAAGTGCCAACTGGTGGGCGTGGCGGATCCGGATGAGAAGCGGGGACGCCAGATGGCCCAGGCGCTATCCACCCTGTACATGTCCTCGAATGATCTTCTGGGCGATGAATCGATTGACGCCGTCTGCATCTGCTCCGCCAACTCCAAGCACAGGGACGACGTGCTGGCCGCAGCCGAGGCCGGGAAGAACATCATGGTCGAGAAGCCGATAGCAACGACGATTGCCGACGCCAAGAGGATGATATCCAAATGCAGGAGGGAGGGCGTCTTCCTCCAGGTTGCCTTCGTCATGAGATACAGCCCGATCGTCGCGGAGGTCAAGAAGGCCATCGATTCCGGGTCGGTGGGCGAGATCCTTGCCATGAGTGGCACGAACCACGGCTCGATGCCCGGGGGCTGGTTCATCCAGAAGGAGCTCAGCGGAGGCGGCGCCCTCATAGATCATACCGTCCACGTCGCCGATCTGATGAACTGGTTCGTTGGGGCGAGGGCCAAAGAGGTCTTCGCCTTGGGCGGAACGCGGCTGCATGAGGGGCTTGGGATAGATGATGCCGGATTCGTCTTGGTGAAGTACGACCGGGCCGTGGGATCCATCGATCCATCGTGGAGCAGGCCGGCGGGCTATCCCACTTGGGGCGACGTCAGGATGCGGATCTTCGGCTCAAAGGCCACTCTGGAGATCGACGGCTTCAGCCAGGCAATCGGCCTTACGAAGAAGGGTGAGCGCCTCAGACTCCTTGGGTACGGCAGCAACGTGGATCTCTACACCTGCCTGGACTTGGTTGAGTCGACGTTGAAGGGTACCTCGCCCAGGGCAACTGGCGAGGACGGGCTGGCGGCGCTGGAGATAGCTTTGGCCGCCTACAAGAGCATCGCTTCGAAGCGCCCAGTCAGGCTACCGATGGCCGTATGAAAAGGGTGATAGGTCCAACTTCCGGAAGCGTAGCTTCTTCAAAATCGCCTCGAGATGTGGTAAGTCCTCGATGTGGAAAAGGTGCGTCGCGCACCTACAGTCGGAACACCCGAAACCAGGATGCCCGGTGAACTGAGAGGAGAGCTCCAGGGCCACGCGGCATTCAGCGACGTCGGATGCTGCGTAACCGCGGATTGGCCTGAACCCCTCGGAGCTCGTCAGCAGGTCGATGTGCCACTGCAGGGGCTTGGCCTTCCTCAGGTGCCTCGCAACCCTGGCGTGTAGGCCGCCCGGGCCCCTGGCCGAACCGACGTAGCAGTACCGGCCAAGGAAGCTGCCCAGTCGGTTCTCAACGGGTTGCCCTAGGTCAAAGACAAGTACATAAGTCCCACCCCGGTCCCGTGCGAGGTTCATCTTGGTTCCGGTCAACCTGAGAACAGCTTGCTGAGCAGGACCTTGGGATACCCCAGCTTCGGCACCACGAGGATGACCTTCCCCTGGATGCTGCTAACCCTTATGCCCTCCTTGGGCGCGATGGTGCCCGGGTCGGCGAAGCTGTTGTGGTCCCCCTTCGTGATGTAGTAGCCGTCGTTTATGCCTATGATGCGGTGGACGATCGGCTTGGAGTACATGGGGGTGCGATACACGACTATGTCCGAGACCTCGTAGCTGTCCTGCCCTCGGACGATGATTATGTCCCCGACGCTCAGATTCGGGACCATGCTCTCCGTAACCACGACCATCAGGGGCGATCTGGTGGAAAGGACCGCGGGCAGAAAGACGTTCAGTATGAGGTAGATGGCTATGATGGCAAGGATCGTCGGTCCCCAATCCCTGAGGACTTTCCTGTTCGACGATTCCTCCTCGTGGGGCGGAATTCCCAAGTTGAGTTCACTCCGTCCGCACGCCCAGCGCGGGAGCCCTATTATCTGTTTTCTCGAATGTGGCTTCCCTCTTGGGCCTGCCACCGCACCCGGGAGGGGCTTGTCCCGACACAGCCCCCACGCAACACGGAAAGCATTATCATCTTCTCTATCAGGCACCCGCCCAGGCAGTTGCATGATCCAGCTCGAGGAGAACATCAGGGTGCCGAGGGAGGTCGCCGAGTACAACGCGGAGGCCGCGAAGGATAAGTTCCGGGTCGTGGCTTTGGGCGACTCGATCACGGAATGCGCGAACATGAAGAGGGAGGAAGGATGGGCTGGCATACTCGAACAGCTCCTTGGCCCGGGCGCTCGCGTGGTCAACGCCGGCATCGGGGGCACGAGCTCCAGCTTGGGCCTCTACCGGTGGCGAAGGGACGTGGTCCCAATGAACCCCCACGCCGTGGTTATCTGCTTCCTGCTGAATGACAGCCACATCCGACATTATGAGTGCAGCTCAAGCTACTTGGTCCAATGCACGCCCCACCAGATGGAGGGCAACATGCGAGCGATGTTTGACCTTGCGCAGGGGATGGGCGCGGAGCCGGTCATGTGGACGCCTCCGCCAGTTCCAACGTGGGGAAGCAAGGACGTCCGGCTTGGGATTCAGATGCAGCTCCTCGAGCTCTACCAGTCGGTCCTGGAACGTGTGGTTGCCCAGAGAAACGTGCGGCTGGTGAACTTCTGGAAGACGTTCCCGTCGCTAGTGGAGGAGTACCCGGGTCGCTACTTCAATCAGCCCGACGGCTATCACTCCACGGTCCAGGCCCAGCCCATCTTGGCTAGAGGGATCCGGGACGCTCTGGCCGACTCCCTTGCGGCCTGGAAATCTGGGGGCTATCCCAGGGCTGGACCGAGGTCGGGACCGAGGTCGGGACCGAGGTCGCCACGCGGCGCGTAGGCAGCGTGAGCCTTGATCCCCAGCTTGTGATGATATAGCCGATCGCGCAGGCCGCAATGTAGAGGAGCATCCGGCGCATGAAGTCCGTGACCCTTGTGTAGGTGGGCTCCGCCAGGATGTCGATGTTGAGCAGGATCGGTCCGCCGACGGCAAGGAGCACCAATGCCACGGTCACGATGAGTCCGAGCAGGAAGAGGAGCGACACCGCTCTGAACGAATAGTGGACGATCCTGCCCATCTACGCGACCCTCGTCGTCCTCGCGATTGCCCTCGGGTTTCTTATATCTGTTCCTTGCCTCAAGGCCCCAAATGGTGGACTCGCAAGAAGGATGCGCTGGCTCAGAGGCGAGCAGGCCGGCTCTTCAGTTTGTTGACCAGGAGGGAGATGAGCAGAACAGCGATGCAGGCGAACGTCGGATCTGGGGTTGTTCTCATGGGCGTTTCGTAGTTCGCGGTGTTGCGCCAGTCGTGGGAGAGCTGGGGCCAGTCAAGCATAGATGCCCCCCTCTCCTGGGAGGCGAGCGCGTAGAATGGGGCGGGCGACGCGTTGGCCACCCCGCAGTATGCTTCGACGCCCCCATCCCAATCCCCGTCGGCCATCGCGGGCGGACTCGTTCCTTCAAAGGTGCCGCCAAGGAATGAGGAGAAAGATGACTCCAGATTGCCGGACCGTGCGTCCATCACATACAAGGTTTGTGTTCCCTCCGGGGAGAACAGCGCCTCCTGGATCCCGTCCCCATCTATGTCTCCAAGAACCAAAGAGCCCATCCATCCGCCCGTCCCCACCGTCGAGTGGTACTTCACGGTTCCATCCGTCTCCAGACACGTGACCTTGCCGTTTCCCGGCACCAGGATCTCAAGGCCTCCATCCAGATCCACATCCCCCATGGCTCCCGCGTATCTGCTCGGCACCTGGGCCGTCCACCTCGTCGACAGGGACAGGGGGTCAATGCAGATCACGTCGTCGGGGGTGCATACTATCAGGTCGAGGAATCCGTCTGCATCGATGTCGCCAATCATCGGCCACCCGAAGTATGACCGATCGCCGGTCTTGTTCAGCTTTCTGGTCTCCCTAGTTTCCGCATCGGTGAACCAGATGGATCCTGTCTTGTTTTGGAGCCAGATGACCTCCAGCTTGCCGGTCCTCCGGATGTCGGCAACGGATATGGTGTTTTGGCCGGGCAACCTTCTCTCTACGGCCCAGAGGATGGAACCCGTGCGTCCGTCTACCGCATGCAAGCCCCTCCCCTCATCGACAATCAGGACCTCATCAAACCCGTCCCAGTCAAGGTCGACAACGATGGGGGAAGCGGTGCACATGCCCTCAAGGTCAAGCTTCCAGATCAGGTTCCCGTCAGTGTTGAATGCAAAGAGGGCGGAGCCGAGCGGATGGGATGAAGCCGCGACGACCTCGAACTTGGAGTCCCCGTCCAGATCGCCGATGGCAACTCCCGTACCCTCCGAGCCCTGGAGGTCGACCTGCCACCTGAGCTTTCCGTCGGCGCCGAGGCATTTGAGGATCGGCGGCTCACCCGACGCTATAGCGATGATCTCGTCGACCTTGTCATGGTTCAGGTCATTGACCCTGGGCGCGGTCTCCCAGCCCCCGCTTGATGACACGTTCCACTTCAGGAACAAGCCCTGGCAGAGGACCGTGGGTAGCATGAGGATTGCACACGCCAGAATCATGGGTTCCTTGTTGCCTTGCATCACTGTTCGGCTCCCTGTGATCACGGTAGGGCCTCATTATGAATTTGAAGGTGAGGAGGCGATGGGTTGGGGCAATTGCGAAATTCACATCCCGGGTTTAAGTGCAGGGTGCTTGGGGAAAGAGGTTTAACCGGCCCAAGCTGGGGTGGCGCAGGCACAGCAAGGATGGAGGACCATGCGCGAGCGCGTGAGCTTGGACGGGGTCTGGAAGTTCTGTCCGGCCTTCACGGAGTTGAAGGCAAACCAGCGCTTCATGCGGCCCGATTTCGATCCGTCAAACCCGATGGCTGCACCGGGAGGGGGAGAGGACGTGGGATGGGTCGAGCCTGGTTTCGATGACTCAGGCTGGCTCGACATCGTTGTGCCGAGCACGTGGAACAAGGCCTTTCCCGACCTGTGGAGCTACGAGGGCTACGGTTGGTACCGGAGGATGGTGACGATTCCGAAGAGGTGGAGGGGCCGCCGGGTTGAGTTCACTTGCGACGCGTCCAACTACTCAACGGTTCTCTATGTGAACGGCCAGCGTGCGGGCGTGCACGAGGGCGGGTATGTCCCGTTCACAATTCCGATCCACAGGTTGCTTGAGTTCGGCAAGGGCAACCTCATCGCCGCCTCGGTGGAGAACCTTCCAAGGCCCGATCGATGCCCGGGAGGGCAGTTCGGTTGGTGGAACTACGGTGGAATGTATCGGTCGACGGGGCTCCTGCTCACGGACATGGTCTACATCGCGGAAACGGCGGTGACCACCGATCCCGGAAATGGAACGGCATCCTTGGCGATCCAGAGCACCGTGATGCAGGAGGACACCCGGGAGGCTCAAGACCTACAGGTCCGCGCCCTGGTGAAGGATGAGCAGAGGCGAAAGGTTGCCAGCGGGTCATGCCCCGTTGAGTTCCAGGGTGAAAGGGCTGCCGTCAGCATGGTGCTTGAGGTCGCTGATCCGAAGCTGTGGTCGCTCGAGGAGCCGAACCTGTATGATCTATCGCTTGAGCTGCGAGAGGGGAAGGACCGGGTGAGGGACAGGATCAGGTTGCACGTTGGGATTAGGTCGGTGAGAGTCGAAGGAACGCGTCTTCTGCTCAACGGCAGGCCGCTGCTTGTGAAGGGCGTGAACAGGCACCCGGAGTACCCCAGGACGGGCCACATGGAGAGGGAGTTGGATCTGAGGAAGGACCTGCTGCTGGTGAAGCGGCTGGGAGCCAACGCGATGCGGTGCCACTACCCATACTCTCCCCGCACCTACGATCTGTGCGATGAAATGGGAATCCTCTGCCTGGCCGAGATACCGCTGTACCAGTGGGGAAGGCCAGCGGTCCAGACCGACTGTCCGGACGCACTGAAGGCGGCAAAGTGCCAACTCGTCGAGATGATACGCTACCTCAGGAACCATCCGTCGGTCTTCATCTGGAGCGTGAGCAACGAGAACATGACGCTCCCGAAGAACGATACCGAGGAGTACCGCAGGCTCGCCGAGATGACAGCTGGCGGGAACATCGAGCTAGTCGACATCGCCCACAAGATGGATCCCACGCGTCCCGTGGTCGAGGTCAGCAACTGCTGGCCCGGTGATCCGGTCTTCCACAAAACGGACCTGTGCGCGCCAAACCTCTACATCGGCGCCAGCAGCCCCCACGTCAGCACGCTCTACACCCTGACCCAGAGGATGCATGAACGGCTGGAGACACTTCGGCAAGATCACCCGGGCAAGCCGATTCTGATAGGCGAGTTCGGGTCCTGGGCGATCAGGGGGCTCAAGACCGATCACTTCCCGGGCGAGCTTTACCAGGCGGCCCTGATCCGCAACTATTGGGAGGGTTTGATGAAGGAGCCCAACGTGGTGGGCGGGTTCATCTGGGCTTTTCAGGACTCGGATGTTCATAGGCGTTTCCTGTGGGACTACGAGTTCAGGGTCGCCTATGGCCTCTACGATCTTGAGCGCCGACCGAAGGAGGCGGCAAGAACGGTCCGGAGCATCTGGGCCCCGAAGAAGTGATTCAGCGCTTCCAGGGGTCGAGGAGGGCCTTCAATGACAGCTTGCCCGTCCCCTCGGTTGAGGACAGGACGCCGGGCAAGGCCCGGAAAGGGACCACGTCGGTTATGATGTCTGCCAGCTTGGGGTTCTCAGTGAGAGCCGTGAGGGCTCGGGCGAACTGGGCTGGCGTTGATCCTGCAGTGCCGTGAAGCGTGAGCTGTCTGTAGTGCAGGTAGTTGGAGTCTATCCTGATCCCCTCTGCCAGCCCTCCGAAGAGGTTTATGGTGCCGCCCGGCGGCGCGGCGCGCAGGGCAAGCTCGTAGGCCTGTGGGTTGGAGCAAGCAACTATCGTGACGTCGGCTGCGGGTATGC
>Ga0172366_10001674_pt1 | contig 17312 bp, 21 predicted proteins | sample LakKivSesite69cm_FD_114533 | JGI IMG/M metagenome (GOLD analysis project Ga0172366, IMG submission 114533) | Sediment microbial communities from Lake Kivu, Rwanda - Sediment site 69cm | ecosystem: Environmental > Aquatic > Freshwater > Lake > Sediment | place: Rwanda: Western Province, Lake... | reverse complement strand
CTGTTAATACGTACTGATATACAAGTATTATGTGCTAATGAAAAGAATACTTTGGGATTTTCAGTATTTGAACAAATCGGTGCTGTAATTTTAAATAAATAGGAGGAAACATGGCCTTTCCTACAGACATAGGTCCAATGCCCTCAAAGTTGCCCTTGAAACATTTCTATTACAAGAAGAATGCACGGTTGAGTCGTGAAGAAGTGCATTTAACAACCATATCATATGTATGAGCAGTGATATTCGAGCAGGGGATATCGTATATCTTACGAAGGCCTATGACGAGTTTGTACGGGCCAAGAATCCGTATTTGCCCACTATTTTGACCAATAAGCTGGCCAAGGTTGAGGAGATTATTGATTGGGGTACGGAAAAGGGCCGGACTATTAAGGAAGCTCGGCTTAAATCTGGTAAATGGAAGGGCTTGAACCAGGATGATTGCCGATATATGCTTTCGGTTTATCATCCGGACATGCCGGGTAGAAACGGGCAACCCGGGGTTGTAGAAAGGGGTTCGCCCATGTTTGAGAGGCACCCAGAGACAGGGGAACCGTTTTTTATTAGAGTCCCCGGGTGGTATCACGAAGAGTTAATGCGACAGTGTTTGAATTTTGACGTCAAAAAGAAAAATGTTTCTTGAATCTTTGGTTAAAACTTTGCATGGGGGCATTCGAAGATACCCGGAAGCTCTGGCGTATCTGAAGTCTCGGTACGTTCTGGACGAGGAAATCGATCGATTTCATTTGGGTTTTGGTCGAGTTGTACCAATGCCCCAGGGTAATGACCCTGAGATCACACGGTTTGCCAAGGAGACATTTCGTGGGTCTAAACTTGAGAACAGAATAATTTTTCCTTTTTTGGATCAATTGGGACGTGTGCAGGGTTTGGCCGGTCGGTATGTTGATAAGAAAGATTTCAAGATTTTTGCAACGGAAGAGGCAAAGTTCAACGGGTTCTTTTTCGGGTTGTATCAGGCTCTTCCACACATCTACCAGGAGAACCGTGTTTATGTAGTTGAGGGGATGTTTGATCTTTTGGCGTTTTCAAAGGTGTTTCCGAATACGGTTGCGTCAATTACTTCTGGGTTGAATGAGCAGCAGCATGCAACCTTGTCTATGTTCTGTGATAAGATAATTACGTGTTTTGATTCTGATGGTCCAGGCCGTTTGGGGACGGAGTTGGCTGGTCAGTGGGATAATGTGGCCCATACTTCAATAGGGGGGAATTTTAAGGATCCCGCTGCGTGTCTTGAGGCCAAGGGTATAAAAGAGTTTACTAAGTATTTGAAAGCTAAAATTCTTCCATTCTGAGGATAAATGTCCCATCTTTTCTATACAAGGGATCTTCACATTTGTCCGTCTTGTGCATAAAAAAGAAGCGCACAAACAGGATCAAAAACAAAAAAAGAAATAGGTGCGTTATGGGTCGTTACGAAATTGCAAAGAAAAAAGTTCAATCACCGCCCCCACCGCCGACACCAAGGGTTGTTCGTAGAGATAATCGGCAGAACCCTACCTTTATTGGTCTTGATTTGGATTCTTTTTTGGATTCGATAGAAGGGGTTAAAAGGCATTGAAGGCTCGACCTCAGATTCGGGATGTAAGCCCGGATGAAAGTCTTGATTTTCTTGATGAGTTAATGGATGATAATGAGCCAATTTCACGTTCGTCAAGACGGACCAGACCTCAAAGGTCTTTAATTCGGAATGTGCCTGTTACAATATCATTTCCAGATGGTTCAAGGTATACCTTAACATTAGATTCTAGTAACATCACCGTGACCTCTGTCATTTATGGTTCAAGTCGAAGTAATTATCGGGCTATTCGTCAGTCATTTGAAAATTCAAGAAGACTTATAGAAGAGGGGTTGCTTGATGGATAAAGAACTGCAGACACTGATACAACGTCTCAAAGATAATGTCCTTGGTTGTGAGGATAAGTGCGTTAATTTAGGGATGCTGAAGTTTGAGGCCAGGGATGGGGCCATGCGCCTATTCAGTGAGTTGACCTCGTATTACTTTAAAACGGATGCGAAGAATCCTCGAGATCCAAAAGTTGTTCATGCGGCCAAGCAGTTCTGTGGCCTCATGAACGTGCCGCACCCGTTCTTTGCCAAGAACCCAGACCATATGAAGAACCAGATTGTATCGACCTGGCTCCCTGCCTTAACCCCGGAGAAGGCTATTATCCTGGCCAAAATTCGTAAGGGTAAGGGGGATTCATGTCTTTTGAGGGCGGTGCTTCCCGTCGAGTTTGCCAATATCCCCAATGCAGATATCATGTCCATGGTGGCGGAGGTCGTCGGGGACAATTTTCGGGTTGAGTTTATTATCGGTGATGCCCAGGATGACCTGCTGCTACACGTCCGGTTTGTATCCAATGAAATATTTGATGTTTGCGGTGAATCCTGTTCCGTAGGGTTTTCTGTAATTGTAAGTGAACTCGGGGCGGCGCCTATTTCTGTGGAAACCTTGCTTTTTCGGAATGGGTCAAAGGCATCTATGATTGCTACTTATGGTGGGGAACCTTTTTTTGAATCCAACTATGAGGGAATTCAGCCATCGACTCTTCGGGAGCTTTTCCCACGGCTTATGCTTCAATTGACCGATCAATTGTCGACGCTTAAAGATCGAATATACGCGGCCAAGGGGAAGGTTACCAAGGAAGAGGACATCCAGGCTTTGATGAAAAAATTGCGCCTGCGGAAGGGCCTGAATGAGAAGTTTCACACCCTTTTGTTTCAAGAGATCAAATCAAACCCTGTCCAGAATCGATGGGAGTTTGTGAATCGTATGGCCATCTTGGCAAAAGATTTTCCTTCTGAGCTTCGGGTACGTATAGAAAAGGCGGCCGGTGAACTCCTTGACCTGGTTTTCGAAAAGTCATAGGCTGCAACTATGAAACGTAGAGAAGACGTTCCGCAAATTTTCTATCAGGGGTGGTATATCTATATTCTTCAGGGCTCCGATGGCGGCTTCGCCACGGGAATGACCAAGAACTTGAAGAAAACTGTGGCGGAGATAAATAACGGAGTTGCAGGGGAGCATTTTCTTAAATATCCGGAGAAGCTACCCGTAAAAGTCATTTGGAAAGAGGGGCCGATTCGATTCAGGGAAGCATATGCAAAGTGTCAGGATCTGAAAGGAATGAATCACAAATGGAAGACTCGGTTCCTGGAAAGAAAGAAATGGTTTGTTCGAAAAGGTATGAAAAAACTACTGACAACCCTGTCTTTTAAGGAAATTTTTGGGTATGATCCGCAAGATCGATCTAAAAAAGGGCGAAAGACACACCAAACCTTGACAAATTTCTATAATTAGATTATTTCTAGGATAGCGGTATACCACAACCTGTTGTGTAGTCGATTGACTCAAAGGCCAATACAACCTTGAATTTAGCGAAAAAATACAGGCCCAGAAGATTCGATGATGTCATTGGACAAGACTCTACGGTATTAGTCCTGCGTGCTGCCATTGTTAAGCAACGGATAAAGCCCACGTATATTTTTTCTGGTCCTTCAGGGGATGGGAAAACCACGTGCGCCCGTATTTTTGCCATGGCTATCTTATGTGCTTCTCCGGTTGATGGTAATCCCTGCATGGAGTGTGAATCCTGTAAGGCCTTCCTGAAGGAACAGAATTTTGGGTTTATGGAGCTTGATGCCGCGTCCTATGGCGGTAAAGAAGATATGGTCAAGTTGCGGGATGAAGCGTCTTTTCTTTCAGTAACGAAAAAGAAGATTATCCTTATAGATGAGGCCCATGATATAAGTCGGCAGGGCCAGGATGCTCTTTTAAAACAGATCGAAGAGTGCCCGGATCATTTGGTTTATCTTTTTTGTACAACGGAGCCCAATGGCCTTCGGCCTACGTTAAGAAACCGAAGTACCATTTTTCAGTTGTCCCTGGTTGACCCCGCTTTGATTGTAGAGAGATTGAAGACCGTGTGTAAAATGGAGGAAATCCAGGCGGATGAGGATGCCCTGTTGCAGCTGGCATATAAATCAAAAGGGCATGTACGTAATGCTTTGAATGCCCTGGAAGATGCTTCTCTGCTGGGCCCCGTTACATCAGAAAGTCTTATTAAGATATCCAAAGATTTTGATAATCAGCTTTGTGAGATACTCCTTAATTTAGGGTCCGATATAAATAAAGCCCTATCTCTTTATACGGACATGGCTGCACATATAAATCCCGATGATTTTTACCGTGAATTGATAAATATTGTTGATGATAGTTGTCAATGTCTCTACGGCTCTCCTACAGGAATGTCACCTTCTCGGTTGACTCTGGCAACAAAGATCAAAGATGTCCATGGATTCAGTCTTCTTGAATTTTTAAACTATCTTTTGTCGAGGGATAAGTTCGTCGATCGGCTGGGTTTGAGGAGCGACCTTCTGGTTCTTCATTACAAATTTAGTTCTGGGAGTTTGCAACCTACCGTCACGCCGGCACCAAGGACAGCACCCCAACAAAACACCTCTGTGCAGTCTCAATCTACCACACAACCTCCCTCCTCTTCTCCCGCACCCCTATCCTTTAATCAGCTTATGGCTCTTCCAGAATCGGAACGTCATAAAAGATTAAGGGAAGAGCGTCTTAAAGGTGTGTCAGAGAAACAAAAAACGCTTGAGGAGAATAAGGTTTCAAAAACGTGGGATCTGCCCAGAGATGCTCGTCCTGGTGAGAGTAGTTATGATGACGAAGCTTTATCCCCGCAGGAATTTTCCAAAATTATTGTTGGGGGAAGAGGCGATGGGAAACTCTGAGTGGGTCATTATTCAATTAAATGAGGCGATGGAAAACATCAGCTACGGTGATATTAAAAGCGCCATAGCAAATACTTTCGGAAATACTGCTGAATATTTTATCCCGATACATCACGAGAAGATCGGATCCTACACAAGTACATCAACCCTAATTCAGGGGTATGTTTTTGTGAAGGACTCCCTTGATGTTCGGGAGGCATTGTCTTCTGTAGGTGATAATCGACTCTTCGCCCGGGTGCTTATGCGAGGTAAACGTATTGAGACTATCCCGGCTTCCGCGGTTGCCAGCATGCGTAGACGCTTGAAAAATTCTTTGAAGAGAAAATTCGAGATAGGCACAACTGTACGTATTCGTGAAGGCGCCTTGAAAGATCTTACGGGGGACGTTGTTAGCCTAGAGGAAGATGGACTTACCGTGATTGTAAAAATAAGTCGGTACTCCAGGGATATTTTGGCTCCCGTACCTGCAACTCTTGTTGAGGAAGCGTCGGAGTATGTCGCATGAAATTATCCATTCCAGTACAGAAAAAGCCACCGACGATCGTGTTTTGTTTTCCTGGTAGATCCTTTTCGGGGGATTTCCTGCAGAACTGGTCAGAGGTTCTATTATCCTGTGTTCGAAATGGCATTACCCCGATGCTCTCTCAAAAGTACGACCCCGTTGTTTATTATGTTCGAAATAAATGCTTGGGTGGGGATGTAAGAAGGGGGGTTCATCAGAAACCCTTCGACGGCAAGATCCCTTACGATTATTTGATGTGGGTTGATTCTGATATCCTTTTTACGTTCGATCAGATGGTATCTCTTTTAAAACACGATCTCCCCATCGTTTCCGGGGTCTACATGATGTCGGATAAGGTTCATTATGCCACGGTCAAAACCTGGGATACTTCAAGGTTTACCGCGGACGGGTCCTTTGAATTTTTGAGACCTGAAACTATTGGGGATAAACCGCTGGAAGTGGATTATACCGGGTTCGGGTTTATTCTGATAAAGGCTGGAGTTCTTGAGTCCTTGGAATATCCCTGGTTCCAACCTGTAATGCATGACCTGGGAAATGGTATAAAGGATTTCAGTTCGGAGGATGTTTCGGCTTGTCTTGCATTTAAAAATAAGGGATATAAAATTGTTGTGGACCCCAATGTCCGGGTAGGACATGAAAAGGTGCAGGTTCTTTGAACACACTTATTATTGACGGGTATTCAATTGCATATCGGTCTTTTTATGCATTCAATACTCTGGTTACGTCTACAGGGTTGTTGTCAGGATGCGTCTACGGCTTTTTGACGTGCATTAGAACTCGAAAAAAGAAGCATGCGGATTGTCAGGTGATTGTGGCATGGGATAATGATTCTTTACGGAAAAAGGCGGTTTTCCCGGCATACAAAGAGAATCGTTCGAAGGTGGGGATCCACCCTCAAATTGCTGATTTGAAAGAGATGCTGACTGCAATGAATATTACTCAAGCGGAATGTCTTGGGGAAGAGGCGGATGATGTGATTGCTACCCTGGTGGATAAACATTCCGCTTCGGGAATCGTATATATCCTGACTTCAGATAAAGACCTCATGCAGCTTGTGGAAGACGGTAAGGTCATTCTTATACGGGTTCAATCTGGGAAAGATGATAAGTATTATGATGAGGGGGCAGTGAAAGAGGAATATGGGGTATCTCCCAAAGGAATATCTTCTTTTCTTGCCTTTCGGGGGGATACAGTGGACTGTATCCCAGGGGTCCCCCGGGTTCGATCTAATGTTATTGCGGGTCTTGTAAATAAATATGGGATGCCTGTGGATGTCTATGCTTCTTTATCACGAGAGACTCTGACGGACTTTGAGCGAGTCTCCCTTTCTGGGTTTCAACAGCAGGCATTTATAAATTTTGACTTGACGCAACTTAAAAAAGATCTTATACTATCTGAAAAGGTCGGGGCGTCTAATCCAGAAAAGCTAAAGCCCTTTCTCGATAAATACCAGATTCGCAAGATCGATCCGGAATCCTACGTGGGTGAATTCGAAAGAATCACTACGTTCTGCAATCGTACATACGATCTCCCATCACTCTTCGACCTGGAGGAATGACGATGTCTACGGCCCTCTTGTATAAGCAGATGGACTCATCCGAAATGGAAGCTCGTTTCTCCAATGAAAATGCCATTCGTTATGATGAAATGGCAGAGTCTACAGTGCCTTATGAAGAGATCAAGCCGTTTATCAGTCGATTGCCGGCTCGGGAGATGGATCTGATCGAGCTCTATTACTGTAAAGGTAAGAACCAGAAGGATATAGCGAAGATTTTTGGTGTTACCCAGGGGGCCATTTCAAGTCGCCTCGCCCGAGCAAAAAAGCGCCTTCAATTTCTGCGAAACCTCCCCAAGATTGACAAGTTCGAGATGGAAGAAGCTCTTAAGGAATTTTTTGAGCCCATTGAGGTTGAAGTGGTCATGTGCATGCTCGAGACAACATGTCAAAGCCGTACGGCAGAGATTCTTAATGAAAGACTAAGTCTCACGGATGATAAGAACCGAATGACCCAAGTAAAAGTTCGGCATCGTTTTGAAAAGTGCCTCGCTGCAATGAAAAGTCACTCTTCAAAAAGACCAGAATTAGCTAGATACTGTCATTTGATGTCCTTTATCAAAAAGAATCTCTATAAGTTGCATGAGGTATCTCTTCCTCATTTCGACCGGGGTCGTGTCGTTGTTTTGGGTCTAACGGTTTAATAGTCTTCTAATATCTTTTCTAAAGTAGAGCCGAACATGCAGGCTTAAAAGCATGTGATGGTGGGCCGCATCAATCGAGCGCCCAAAACCGCTGGCCGTGAAACGCCGGCACCAGTTGAAAGGGGCCCATTATGGGTACCACGTTTTCTATCGCTGCCCGGGCTGAAAAAGCCGCATCTTTTCTTTCCACGTCTTACACAGGAATCGGTACGAATGCTCTTCTTGAGATTCTTGCCGAGGAAGGTATCACGGATGATGCCAAAGGATTTTCTTTATTGGAGTCTTCTGCGGTGACTCTGGAGGATCTTGTTGGTATTCTGGGAACAAGGTTTCCTGAGATAAAGAAGATACCTTTAAAGGCTGCTGCCGGGGCCCTGAAGGGGACGGATCTTGTTAAGCAGGAACCTGTGCCGGCCGTTCCTACAATACCTGTCTTACCCCCGGAAACATTTGCAAAGATCATGCGCCCTATTCAGCAGTGGGATGATCGGTTGCTCCTTGAACAGTTCATCAAGGATCGGGACCCAGAAATTGAGGCTGAGCTAGATCGTCGTGCTCAAAGAAATAAGTTCATTGTCCTGAAACCAGGGAAATTTGAACCTGGCAAGGAAGAGATTGACGTTGAAAAGAGTTTGGGACTCCTGAAGATGGCACGGAAGCGCACAACCCCAGGCACCATTCCCAATGGGTCCATTTTCTCCCTGGTTTACCGGATTACAGAATTAAATCCGCAGGATCGCATTTCAGAACTTTGCCCGATATGTGGGGAGACCCTTTATCAAGGGTATTGTGAGAAGTGCCAGTCTAGTTTTGCTGGGATGGACGATGACTCCAGGGCCTACGCAAAGCTCGTGGCGGATTCGGTTAATTTCAATGCCAAATCCTTCTCGGATCGAAAAGCTCTTCTTGCAAGTGCTATGAAAGGGCTTGAAGATCTGCGTCAGACCTGGCCGATGATTGCTCAAACCTTTGATGATCTCAAGCTCACCAACAGCCTGCCAAAGCTCAGGATTATAGGGAATCGCCCCTCTACGGTGGCAGATCCTTATCATGTTGGGGGCGTTCGGATGACCGGAAACAAGTCATTCTAAACTTTTTTCAGGGGTCCCCTTGATTGGGGACCCTTTTAAACAGGAGATCATCTTTATGGCATCAAATACGTTAAAACATAAAGGTTTTTGCGCTCAGATCATGGAAGCCCCGCGGCTTAAAGGGGACCAGGTTTTTGGTCTTCCTCCGGGCACTCCTCTTACGGCATACCATGTGGATGAATTTTTGGAGCCCCCAGAGAATTGGATGAAGGGGGCTGGGTCTTTCGTAGTTCCCGTAAAGCCCGACGAAATGCCCTAAGCATGGGTGCGATTTTATTGAGGATCGATATTGTCCTCAATGTAATTACAAGTGGCCTTTTGGCAATTATGTAACGACTCCAAATCAGCTGTGGCTAGACGGGTGGTTGAATCCTGATGGCACAATCCGTCAATTCTATTTTTCGGCGGATGAGCTTAGGGATATTGCCACGGCAATGATCGGAAAGGAACAGACAGTCCCCGCGTTTGGGTTTGCGTTCTATTCTCCGAAAGAACGTAGAACCTTTGCATTGTCCTCGTATTATGGCCATTTTCTGCCAGAGATTAAATGGATTACTACATCGAGTCATAGTACCTATACAAACTTAGGCGTATTGGGGTCCTCCATTCCTGCTGGGTCGGTTGGTGTTACTGGGGCCCAGGGTGTTTCCGGAACGGATTTTCTGTATTTATCCGCGTCCAATTCAGGAGATGTTGGAATTGGAACCATCATGCCTAATTCCGTGTCTTTTACGTCTTCTGTTCAGGAATCCGCTACCTGCGGTAAGGTTATGTCTCGTTGTTTTAGTTCGCGGATGGCGGACATGGCCATTACGGGCTCAACCAAGGTAAAGAGCGTTTCGATCGGGGCTGGCGCCAAAGTCAGACAGGAGCTTGAACCAGACCCCTATACTTTGGATTCTTGGAAGGATGTTCCGGATGCAGTTATGACCATTTATTTTGTGTTCCAGGAACAGTTTGAACAGATAAAAGCAAAGGGCATGCGGGATTTAAATGGTGTGGCTGAGGGTATGTTGGCCGGATTGCCGGTCGGGTGACTTGAAAGGGGAGAGGCAACCTCTCCCCTGTTTAACCCCTTAAATTGCTGAAATTCTTTATTTTAGCCAGATTCGTTGCTGTCTGCTAATTCTCTATTAATGCAATTTTCAAAGTCGAATTGTCCTTATTCGAGGAATAAAGGGACGTTAGGGTGATTTCTAGGAAATCCGATTACGTTTATCACCCCCCGTGTGGTTCGTCCGTCCCGGGGATGCAAGAGGCCAATCCTTACATGAATTGGCCTCCCGAGGATATTCGGGAGGCTTTGAAGACTGAGCAGGATGAGGAAAAGCTCCTGAAAATGAGAAGTGCTCTTAAGCAATGGGAACGGCAATTTGATGGTCGTTGGTATCCGTATAGATCTAAGATTTCTTTAGCAAGTCAACTTCGAAAGATCGCAGAGGTTCTGCAGCCAGCTCAGAACCTGAATTATTACCAGGACACTGAGGTTCCAGATGGGTTTGAGGCTATCCTGGACTCTCTTGAGAATGTTCATGATAACTTCAATTACGATCGTTTTGATTATTCCCGCCAAGGGGAACGACCGGTAAGAGACGTAGATGGTTTGAATGGTGACTTTTTGTCACCTTCCGAACCTGTGATGGATAAAAACGTCAATACAGTTAAACCTGAAGGTGACGGGCCGGATCCGGAAGGTTTGGAGTGTCCATTTCCGCCTACGGGAGGGGATTTGGATGGTTTCTACGACCTTTTGTCATAAGGACGGGCATCATGGCAGACATCTATACGGAACTTTTGCAGAATTTATCCGATTTGCGTAAAACTGCTGACGATGAGGTATGTGGTATGGACGCGTTTCTTTCCGATCGGGTTAAAGTGGCTTCAATGGACGATCTTTTCAATTTTGCCAGGATCGGCAATGATACGCTGGTCCATAAAGCTGAAAAGGATCTCTGGCGGATCAGTGAAGATCAGGGCCAGCTGGTGATTGAACGATTGTTTGATCCGGAATCAAAGAACCCCATTCGCGTATAAGGGTGACCCTATGATAAAGACTTCTACACAACTTCGGAGAACCATTCCGGATGACTTCTCCTATAATCCCAAAAAGCTCAAGCACCTGAAGCATGTGCTTCACAACGTGAGTGTGGCTTTGGGGACCCTTACGTCGGCTCTCAATGAGTTTTCCCGTATGAAGGGTCCGGATATTAGTCCTGATGGTATGCTCGGTGGTGTGGGATACATTATCCCGATAAAGGACATCAAGCAGTCTTTGAATACCTCGATTCATGAGCTTAGCAATGTGGCTGATTGTATTGCTGATGAAATGACCAATCCGCGGTGGAATATTGCGGATAATAAAGAGGTTAAGAAACTTATCGAAGAAAAAGAAGAGGCCACTGAGGAAGTTGAGAAGATGACGGATGAAGGGGTTATGCTGCCTGAAGAGGATGATTCGATTTCTCCGAATGATGTGATCAGCCCCCATGTTGAAGAGGTCACTGTCAAAGAAGCTTCAAATAAAAATGATGTTCTGGCTTCGGCCATTTTGAATAAAATCAGGACTGAAAAATAACCCAAAGGAGTTTTAAATATGGCACCCGCGATTGTTGATCATTCTTGGCTGGCGGTTAATCCCCAGACCTATGACAATTATCCGTCGGATAATAACCCCGTCCGCATTCTTCCCAAACTCGCGGACCTGTGGAATCCCGATGGTCAGTCTTCGACCGGGCTGGTCCCCAATGTACAGCCCCAGGCTCCTTGTCGCATGGCGACCAAGGTTTCTTCGGACGCCATTGTCCGTGAGGCCAAGAAGGCCATGATGCTTGGGGCATTTGGGAAGGAACTTGCCAGTCATCTTCGTGATCGTTTCGCGGCCGAGGATATTGCTGCGGCGAAGGATGAGCTCGGAAAACTTGCTTCTGAACAGGGCCTTTTGGGTAATGTCTACATAGATGCTTCTGCCTTTACAAGTCTGAAGGAAGCCGAGGATTTTCTGTCGAAGCATCGTGCGCGTCTGGCCCAGGATATCGTTGTTGGAACCTCGACGCTTAATGCGGATGCAATGAAGGTGCTCGCGAATCGTTTTCGGAAGAATGTTGTGGCCTCCGTGACCTATGATGCTGCACTTCTTCGGAAATACCGGGATCATCTTCTGGTGGCCGGAAAGATCGCCCATAGCACAGTAGTGGACTCCAAGGAGACTTTGCGTGCCGCTTTCCTGGATCCGGTTAAAGAACCGGTGGTGTCGGATGATTCCAAAAAGGTCACGCCTTCTGGAGTTCCCCAGGAAGAAACCCTTGAGAAGATGGCCAAGATCAATGATCAACAGGCACGGCTTGCATCCGATGAGGTTGATTTCGCAGCGGTTCGTTCTATTGTTGCTTTTGCCCGGGAACATCTTGCCAAAGGTAAGACCGGTTCCGCATTGAAGGAAATCCTGCGCGGCAAGTATGCCCAGGTTGATTTGCAGAAGGCTGCAAAGTTCCTGGCAGTTATTTCTACAGATGATCGGGTTGCCTCGATCGATCGTATGGTTTCCGAGAGCAAAGTAACCCGTCGCGTGGCCAATGAGCTCAAGGCTATTGCCCAGAAATATCCTATGAAGGCTGCTTCTGAATTCATTGCGACAGAAGCACCCCGGCAGGTTGGGACTCCGGGTCATGTCCTTTCTACCTTTGGGCCTAAAATCACCTCTGAAGACCAGGAAAAGGCTATTGAGAGCCTTATGAAGGGCGCTTCAGTGGATGACGTGTTCAAGACTCTTCGTCAGACCATGTCTCAGGACAAAGCCGCATCGGTTCTCACCGCAGCGGTTGCCCAATTCAATAACGGGTCGGTTGGTAAGAAGGCAAATGTCTTTGTGCCGGCGCCCAAGAAGAAGGTTGTGGCGGATGTTGAGGAACGGGATGCTCTTCCGGATCCTTCGACGATTCAATCAAGCATCGATAATTACACGGATATGTTTGCCGGGTCCAATGAGATGGTCGTGGATATTGATGCTGCACCGAAGAAGGCATCGGTAGAAATAGGTGATCTGTTCAACCGCTCCGGTATTGATTCAGTTCTTTAACGGGAGCTTTATTTATGGCAACAACCGATGATTTCAGCCTTGAGGGTGCGATTCGGCACGCGGAGCCTCTTCTTCCATGTCCGGAGGCTTTACCGGATATGGCTGTTACTTTACCTGCGGAAGAGGCATCAGCGGATCCTATCTGCGCGGCCGTTCTTGAAAACGATGTCCCGGATGTAGTTCTCAAGGCTGTTATCTATGGTTTTGCAGAGGAGCAGGCATCTCTTCGAAATCTTCGTCAAAAGAAGGCCACGGAAGGAAAAGACAGTTCGGGTATTTCTATTCGTCGTGGGCAGCTTCTGAAGTATATGTCGGAGACGCTTATTCAGAAGCAGGCTCTGATGGGAATGACGGGAGAGATTGATTTTCGTGGCCCTAAATTCCGGGAAGTCTTTAAGATGTTCCTTGAGACGATAAGTGATACCTTCGATGAGGTTAAGATTCCCACTGAATTCAAAGAGATGTTTTTTCATGCCTTGTCTAAGAATCTGGAAGGTTGGGAAGTTAAAGCGGAAAAGGTTGTGAAGAAGATGTCCGCTCAAGTAGAATAAGGGGCACTTTCGTGAGCCTTGCAGATATTGCAAATTCCTTTGTTTCGTCTTCTCAACTCAAGGACGAATCTGAACGAAACGTCCTTGATTTTTGTGAGGCCCCATGGGGACTTGGTCTGGGTTCTGTTGCGGGGGTGCCTCCTCTTTACCCTGTTCAAAAATTTATTCTGAAGGCCTATTATAATATCCCGCTTGATAATGGGGATCATCGCCCGATCATTATTAAAGATCGTTTTAATGAGCAGGAGCGGTATCGTTTCAATGAGGTCGAGTATCTCGATTTTCTTTATAATGAGGGTCGGATAAATATCAAAGAGGTCACAGGCGACCCCAATGATACTCGCCCAAATCTTCATTTGGTGATCGGCCGACGTGGTACGAAGACAAGTACGATATCAGTCCTTGTGTGTTATGAGACTTATAAATTGATTCGGAAAATAAGTCCTCAGGAATATTACCGGATCATGCCTGATGATGAAATCCGTATTTCTTGTATAGCTACTCAGCAGGACCAGGCATCTGAGCTTTTTCGTCGTATTTCAGGGCATCTTGAGCGTGCTGAGTTTTTTAAGAAATACCGGAATAAGCCCACTTTGTCTTATATGCAGCTGAGTACTCCGAGAGATATTGAGCAGTATGGGGAGGCAATGCGGCCGTCTTTGCGAATTGTTGCTTCTCCTTGTAGCGGTCGTGGTCTTCGTGGTCACAATAATATCGTGGCTATTTTGGATGAGATGGCTCACTTTTTTGAGTCGGACTCTGCTGAGGATAAATCTGACGCGGTGATTTATGACTCGGTCACACCTTCCGTAGCAAAATTCAATTCTCCTGAGGGGATTCCTCATGGAAAAGTTATCTGTATATCCTCCCCGATGAATCGGTCAGGAAAGTTTTATGAGCTTTTTGAAAGATCCTTGGAACCGGATTGTAATGACATTTTGATGATAAAGGCGCCGACCTGGGAAGTCGATTACACTCTGTCGTCCAAGTTTCTCCGGTCAAATTATGCCGCAAATCCTCTGAGTTATATGACGGAATTCGGAGCGGAGTTCTCTGATCGTGTATCGGCCTGGATTGAAAATGAACAAGTTCTTAGGGTCAATATAATACCGGATTTGAAATTTAAAAGATTGAGTTATGATCGAATCCCCCATTTTATGGGGATTGACGTTGGTGCAAAACACGACGGAACCGCCATTGCCATTTGCCATATCGTGAAACAGGAGCAGAATGGGGTATTGAGAAATTTCATTGAATTGGATTGTGCCGATGTTCGGTATGCTTCTGAGGAAGGAAAAGAAACTTTTCATACGGATGAAATAGCTGATTGGATTTATTCCTATTCGGATAAGTTTTTTATTGTAAAAGGCATAATGGACCAATATCTGGGATTGGCTCTTGTTCCGATGCTTCATGATAAAGGATTCCTGCAAGTCGAAGTCAAACCGATGACGCGGGAGACGAACTCTCAGATTTATCAGAATTTGATGTCAAAGATGCTGGATGCGACTCTCCGTATCCCTGAGGGGGAGCCCCGAATGATTGATGGGAAGAAGGTTTCAGATACTCCTCTCATACAAGAACTTTTGTCTCTTCAGGCAACCAGTTATTCCAAGTATATGATTTCCGTGGAAGCCCCACAAACAAAGGGTGCCCACGACGACCTCTCCGACGCGTTTGCTCGATCTGTTTTTCTTGCCACGGAATATTTGGGTGTTGGTGGCGGGATCAATAAATCGATGACAACAGAGGTCACATCCGGATCTAGGACAACATATCGAAAGTACATGCTAAAACAGAAGCATAATGCTATGTACACTAACCGACCCAGTTCGGGTGTGATGCTTACGGCAGGTTTGGGGAATCGTATGGTTTCTCATGCCATGGATCGTCTGGCGTCTCCTCTCGGCGGGTCCCGGCGGTATCGCTAATGTCTTCAATCCCGGCGAATTATTCCAACCCTATCGGAGACTGGACAAGTTCGAATGCTCTGGTAAATGGAAACGGTCAGTTATATGTCTGAAACATTCAAAGGGGATTACGCCCCTGAATTATTCAATGAGGCGAAGAAATATTTTCTTCTGCAAGCACAGGAGAGGCAAAACCTCACTGATGCTGAATTAAGAGATCTTCATCTCATTTCAAATACGCAGCTACGCCGGTTTATTCAAACCCAGTTGGGTGATTATTGTGCTATTGGATCTGGTTTCAAGATTGCTCCGAATACTTCGGATTCAACAAATAATTTTAAGATTACGGGTGGGGATGGTACCTTAGATCATCCTGGAACCTACTATCTCCGCGGCTATCGGTTGATTCTTAAAGGAGATATTTCTTATAAAGATCAAACCAGTTCGACATCGATTACGTCGGATGGATATACCCAGACGATTCTTCCTGCGCTAACGACCCCAACTGGGTCGTATACATCTTTTAAAGACGCGGTTTTTAATAATTCTACAGTAATCGCGTGCGGTCTTGCAACGGATAGTTCCGCAGTATCAGTTACAGCGGATTCGGGGCGTAATTGGATCCCTAAGCATACTGCGACGTCCTCCGAGACGCTTTATGCCCTATCCATGGGGGATACCAGTGTAGGGTTTGCGGCCGGCACATATGGTAATGTCGTTAAAACGACGAATAGCGGAACTTCCTGGTCCAATATTCGATTGAATTTGCCTCCCGCATTCTGGAATGTCCATTTCTATGGGGCTTCTTTTGTTAATGGTTCTGTCGGATGGATTGTAGGGGAGAATGGTTCTGTTCTCAAGACGACGAATGGTGGAAGTAGCTGGATTGATCAAACCTCCACCCTTACATCGACCATTACGGGAATTTCCGCGGCGGATGCAAACAATGCCTGGATTATCAGCAGTGATGGTACCATACTGACGACATCGGATGGCGTCTCCTGGGGTCCCCCGGGATGGCCAATTGGCATCCCACTTTCTAAGATTCAGTCCGTTGATGGGACATATTTGTATTCTGTTGGTGAGTCTGGTTTAATTCTCAAGAGTACAAATAAGGGTAATTCATGGACGACTTTAATTTCTGATGTTTCTTCAAACATCAATGGGCTCTATTTTTCAAGTAGAACGAATGGCTGGGTTGCTGGGGATAATGGTGTAGTATCTCATACGACAGATGAGGGCGCCAGCTGGTCTTCTAAAATTGTTGATGCATCTTCGAATTTTCAAGCGATCACATTTTCGGGGACAACAGGTTTTGTTTTTGACTCATCTGGAAAGATATACAGGACGCTTGATGGTACTTCATGGGAGCCTTATCGCACTGATCATGTTTATATAGATTTTCATCTTGCAGAAACGTCCGCTGATCCTTTGATGGGGTCAGAGTATACGGATACATCTCTTAAGGATGCTACCGTAGGGCTTCCCAGTGCCAATAGACTCCGTCTTGTATCTGATATAAAAGTATCTGAAGGATGGCCTGCGCCTACGGATTACACGGTAGGATCCGTGCAGCATTTTATTGCGCCGCTTGCTTCGTTGAATCGCTCCGCGGGTATTTCTACTATAGCCTCTACGAATATTGCAGATGCCCGTACGGTTGTTCGTACAATCTCTGAAATTAATACCCTGATAAATACGGGCGATTTTACTGGAGGCCATGGCGGTGGTGTGACGGGTCTTCAAGGCCCGACAGGTCTACAAGGTGCAACAGGGTCACAAGGCGCGACCGGTGCGGGGATACAAGGAGTTACAGGTCTTCCTGGGGCGTTAGGTGCGACGGGTATTCAAGGCGCTACCGGAGCGGGTATTCAAGGAGAAACTGGTCTTCCTGGGGCAATGGGCGCAACGGGTATCCAGGGAACTACGGGTGCGGGCATTCAAGGTGAGACAGGTCTCTTAGGTCCTCAAGGGACAACTGGTCCACAAGGTGAAACCGGCGCTGGCGTACAAGGTGCAACAGGGCTCTCAGGCCCACAAGGTGCAGTTGGTGCAACAGGTGTTCAAGGTTCTACTGGTGTTCAAGGAATCCAAGGGAATACAGGTGTCCAAGGTATAGACGGTCAGACGGGTATTCAAGGTTTCACTGGAGTTCCTGGAACGACCGGTGTTCAAGGTATTCAAGGTAATACTGGT
>Ga0172366_10001673_pt1 | contig 17318 bp, 25 predicted proteins | sample LakKivSesite69cm_FD_114533 | JGI IMG/M metagenome (GOLD analysis project Ga0172366, IMG submission 114533) | Sediment microbial communities from Lake Kivu, Rwanda - Sediment site 69cm | ecosystem: Environmental > Aquatic > Freshwater > Lake > Sediment | place: Rwanda: Western Province, Lake... | reverse complement strand
TTAAATCTTTCTATTTGATAGAAATAACTCTAATTCATTAAGAAAATAGAAAGAGAAAAAAAAACAAGCCACTCTACCTAATGGTAGAAAATCCCATCCCAACAGACAATTGGAAATATCTCACAAAAGGTTTTAAACTTTTGCTCCGACACGTCTACCAATACTGGCGAGTGATTACGATTACAAATCTTTCCGACTTAATAATCTATATAACCTACACCAGTCCCGATAGCAAGGAGAATTATAAATACAGCGAGTGGCTTGTGGTTCGTAAACCCAACACCATTACCGATTAATTATTTAAGGGACTTATCGAACTTGCACCCATTCCTGAAAATAATGCTCCTACACCATTTCCGATGTCTGTTAAGGTATCATTTACTGTTGCCATAGTTTTCACTTCTTACCTTAACTTTGTTTTTTGCTTTTTTCAAAAGCCTTAATCCAGTGATTACCTTTTGATAATCACTTTCATAGATAACATACACTTTGGAAAAAGTCTTATTTATAAGGTAGTGAAAATGACAACTTGTCAGTGGTTGTCAAAATGTCAGATTTCAACTTTCAACAACCAAATGCCCAGCAATAAATACTTCTGAACCACCCATCAAACAGATGCCAAGTCTGGTTAATTTTTCCAATCACTGCAATCAGAACAATTAAAACTAAAAAAAGAATAAGAACCCTTAAAAAATGTTCCATGTTTTCAAAATCCATAAGAGATGTTAGGATTTTAAAATTAAATATTTGTTGGGGAGTGGGGACTCCCTCTCAACCCGAATACATTTGAATACACACAAATTTCAATTTGCGAAGAAAGTGAAAAGTGAAAAATTTTGCCCTTCTTCATCGGAAAAAGAGGGGTGTAAACTTGGATGAGTTTATCCTCATTCCCTCTGAAGGGCTTCCAATCCTTTTCTTCTTATAGGGCTTTGACCTATAAAGCATGAACTTCTTCATCGAACATCCTGCTGGTGTCCTCTGAAGTCGTATTTTCTGCATACGCATTAATTATTCATCGGTTGTTGTGGTTGTTGCTCTTCGGGTTTCTTCCTTTTCAGGGTATTGAATAGCATACGCCACCCAGCGATTCCCTCGCTGATTAGGTTTCCCTTGTTTTCATCTTCCCTTTCAATCGAATGCAATCAATCACCACCAATTATTTTTTTCAACCAACTTGGTATATTGCTCTGCGATGTTCCACCACCAGTTGGCAACCTTTGTATTACATTTCCACCTAATGTTCCTAATTTACCGAGTTCCTCTATCCATCTCTGGCAACAATCGTATATTCTGCTTATTATATCTATATACCAAGTGTATGCCTCATTCCTGAAGTTGGTAACATTTGTCGATACATTCATTATTAGTTGATTTGTATAATTAAAGTTATTTGTTATCGAATCGTTCAAAGCAGTAAAGTTATTATATATGTTCACTGACAGGTTGTCAATCTTATTTTCTATTACAGTGAAATTATTGTTTATGTCAATAGAAAGATTGTTAATCTGTTCATGGATGTTCGTTATGTTTTGCGAAATGTTAACAAGAAAATCGAATGCTGGGTTTACATGGATGGAATTGCTCTTACTCGCAGAAACATTAACTGCTGGGTTCAACTGAATGGAACAGTTTACGAACTCTGTGTATACCCCAAATGTGTTCGGAACTGTGAAGATGCGATAGTAGTTTCCAGCAATGATAGAAGGATTCATGGGATAATCAGTAAACACGAATGTGTTATCGGGATAAACAAGCGAGAACAGGCATGAAGCGTTCAGTGGTCTTCCTTTATAGTCGCTTACGGATATTATTGCCTGACCAGTCGAATCACCTGCGATGTATTCGGTGTGCGACACCCAAGTAAGATATGCCTCGTCAGGACTCTTCTGCTCGAACTTTTCTGATGGCTTCCTGACTGTGTAGACTGCTAAGCCGATTACGGAAATGAACAGGATGAATATCGCAAGGTTAGTCCAAGTGAATATTTTCATGACTAATATTTGCAATCTTAAATATTTAAAATTTTGAAAAAATTAGATAAATTGATTATTACTCCAAAACCAAGCCCTTCGCTTCTGGGAGACCATACATGACATCCTTTATGTTTTCTCTGTTCTCCATAAACCATCTCTCATAGTTTTTCGCTATGTCCTTCTCCCCCATCCTCTTGTGGACTGCGAGATAATCATACCAGTCTGCTTCCAAGTCTGGGTGAATCTCTGTGGGTTCGATGCTAAACTTTGCCAAGAACTCTTCCAGTTTCATTGCTTTCTTTCTTTGATGAACCATGATTTTCACTTCTTCCTCTTTTTAATTTTCACTCTCACCCTTTTCGGTCTTCCCACGAATACGAGTTTGCCCTCGAAGTATTCTGGCAGACCTGCACCCATGTATTCATAAATATCTCTCTTCTTTTTCTTGTGCATATTCCCACCTTTCAAATCTCTGCTCTTCTCAGCCGAGTCTTCAACTTATTATGTTGATGTAAACTTCGTCAACTTGGTCTTGCCTTATCGCACTGACGTTTTCCTCGATTCTGCCCACTGTTGCGTTTATGTCGAACACCAGATTGTAGGTGTCGTTCAGTTTTGTGAACAAAGTTCCTGTCGTGAAGTTCCATAGATTTGTTGTTGTTTCTGTTATATTCTCGAAGTAGTTCGTGAACGTTATGTTCTGTGCCTGTTGGAATGCGTATATGTTCCATAAGGTCTGGCACAGGTCACTCGCATTACTTTCAGGGTAAGTGCATAGGTTGTTTATCGCTAAAGTTACGTTTGTTTTGACCTCGTTTATTTGGTTTGTTGCATTATCTTTCCAATCGTCAAACGCTGTCCCATTCACCACGTTGTCGACCAACCACATAGTATCATTTCTAATTGCTGTCACATTTACTACAACATCTCCTAATGTTTGATTGAATGTTGCGTTCATGTCATATAAGGTCTGGTTTAGAAACCAAGTCATGTTTAACGCTGGGTTCATGTGGAATGATTCTGAGGTTGAGATGAACTTCTCATTCGGGCTTCCGTAAGAGCAGTTCACAAATTCCTCGTATATTCCCATTGTATTTGGTGTCGTAAAGTTGTAGTAATAATTCCCTGCGATGGAGTTTGGCGACATCGCTTGGTTCGTGACGAATGCTGTCTTGTCTGGATAATATATCGTCACATTACACCAGTTTGCTGTGATTGGATTTCCTTTGAAATCTTGTAGTCTCACTATTGTCTGACCTTCTTCGTTTGCCCAGTATTCAGTGTGTGATACCCAGAATATTTTGGCATCGGAGACAACCTTCTCACCATACATAGCCATCACTGAGAACATGGTCACTGCCAACACGAAGGCTGACATCAAGATGTTTTTTTTGCTTATCTTCATAATAATTTATGATATTTAGAACTTACAAATATTTAAATATTTTCATTTTTTTCAACTTGTGATTCTTGCACTCACAGAACCCCAGAACTCATTCCAAGAGTTTGTTATCTGTGTGGAGACGTTCTGAACTAAAGAGATTATATATTGTTGGTTACTAACTATTGTTGTATTCATCGTCTGAAGGAAACTATAAATTGTCTGTTGATTGTTGAAAAGTGAATTCTCTACATGGAAAGTTGAAGCCTCATAAGTAAAAATTCCACCTTTTTTGCAGATTGCGTTTGTTTTATAAACACCATTAGTCGTTGGCACTGTAAAATTTCTAAAATATACACCATCACTTTGGGTAAGATAATTTAAGGATTGATTCTGCATAAAGAATGTATTGTTGGGATACCATATAGAAATATTGCATGTCCCATCGTTTATCGGGCTTGGGTTTCCAGCGATAGTCCTCAAAAACTGATAGGCAACCTGCCCCTCTGTCCCAGATAAATATTCTGTTCCACCAGCATACTTTAATTCATAACCACTCAATGATGAGACATTTCCAACATCTTGAACATAAGAAATATTTCCAGAATTTATATGGAAGGAAGATGCACCATGATGCAAGGATGAATCATAATTGCTTTTCTTACAACATTCAACATCGACAGAATAAACTCCTATGGGTAGATTTGGATTCATCCAAGCATACTGATAAATACCATTGCTTCCAGAAATATAAGTTAAATTTTGGCGATATAAGACTGAATTTCCATTCGCATTATAAATTGTCGCCCTACAATATTTTCCTGAAACTGGCTTTGTTCCCCAGTTCTCCAAATACTGAACTACCAATTCAATAGTATCATTTAAAAAATATTCAGTCCCACCCACATAACCCACGAATGTTTGAGATGTTGTTAAATTCTTAATATCTTGTGTCCACTCTCCCACATGGAAAGTGTCTGCTGAATAGATTGTTGTTCCATCAAAATTACAATAACTATCTACTGAATAAACACCTATCGGCAAGGATAAATTAAACTGATAAAAATAAAGTCCATTTGAACCAGAAATATAAGTAAGTGATTGATTATCCACTTGTAATTCATCATTACTATCTCGAACAGTCGTAAAACAATTTTCATTATTTAAAGGATACCCAGTTGAATTCAAAATTTGAAGGACAATCCTCGAAGTCTCATTGATTGAATATTCAGTTCCACCGATTGATTTCACTCTCTCAAAAGAAGAAACTGGATTCTTTACTTCTCCAACAACATCAATATTTCCACCTGTTACATTCCCACAATAAAGGGGGTTGTTCATGTAAACAAAATCAAGCCAAGCATAACTCGAACCAGAATTTTTTGTCCCAGATAATGTTATCGTATATGTCCCCACATCCTTTATTATGTTTGAGCAGTCAAAACTCAAAAATGCCTGACCAGAACCAGCATAAGTCGTGTGAATCAGGTATGTGGGGTTGTTGCAGTATTTACCATTGACAGTTACAGTATATGTGACAGTCGGTGTCATCCACACATACCATGAAAGAAGTGCAGATACAGTCTTGTTGTAATTATCTGGTGGGTTTATTTTAAGAGTGTAAGTGTAGTTTTGCCCAGAACTCATGCTGTCCCTATAATAAGGTGTCAGAAGTATTTTGTTGTATTGGTAAGTCGGTTCGGCAAAAACTCCAATAAAAGAGAGAGATAACAATAAGAAAATTATTATTGAAAATCTTCGTAGATTTTTATTCATATCAAACACCAAGCAAAAGTTTTATGATAATACAGATGATAAATATGATTGCTACTGCCAAGCCACTATTCGTCTTCCATGCGACCAAGAAGCACAACGCACCTATCAGAATCCATGTAATTATAGAGATTATTGCCCTGAAACTCAGTATATTCCAGAAATACTGTCTTGGTGGTGCAATCAAGGTCGTGTTGACAAAATAATCGAGTGTTTTGTCCCCATTTATCAGAACATTGCTCTGTGCTGTCGCCCAAATATTATAATTGTCAACTCTGTCTGGGCAATTGGTATTGTTGTTCCATGAGATTGCACCATCGACAAACAAGACATCATAATAACCTTCGGGAACTGTTAATAGTGCCTGACCACCTGTATATTTCGCATTATAGCAAGTCACATTGTAACTCAGTTCCCCACCAACGAATGTTTTGTTCTGGAGATAAGCCCACAAGAATTCATTCGAGTAAACTTGAGTCTTCTGCAAGTCTGTGTATAACTTCAACGTAACTGTGTGTGCTTGAATTAATGGTAGCAAAAGTAGGATTGATAAGATTATTATTGGTTTTCTAATCATTTATTTCACTTAATTACTATTAATGTTTGAATTTATAAATATTTAAAAATTTTCAATTAATTTGATTTTGGTGTCGTTTGAATATATTTTTAAATTTTAAAGTTAAATAATTTCATATGAAAGCCATTCTTTTTCTATCAATTTTATTTATGATAAACCAAGTCTTATCACAGGAAACAAATTATGTCGTAACAAACATCAGAAATTCAACAGAAAAGTGGAACTTCCCTAATATGCCGATACTCCCTGAAATTAGAGGAAACCTATCATCTGAAGATGCCATTTGTAAGGTTGAAGAAAGAATTCGTTTGGACACTCCAAGACTTGCGACAGAAAGTGAAAGAAAACAATATCCTGAAGATGTAATTAACGATTATTATTTTATTTATGAGAGGAGACTCATAGGGTATTACAGGTGTGGTGATATTTATGTCAACGAAACACCAGTTGAAAGCAAAAATATGAAAATTTTTAAAACTTTAATAATTTCAATTACAATAATTATTATGATGTTTGGAATCTTGTATGCAGTCTCACTTAAAAAAAGGCAGTCGCCACCAGACTTTGTGAGGTGAAAAAAGTGAAAAAATCCTTTATTCCGATAATCTTGATTTTACTCTATCTTCTGCCGATTGTCTACTCTTCAACAAATATCAACAGTTGCAGTGTCCTTAATACAGCGAATGAAGTCTATTATCTAACAGCAGACATTATTAATTCTGGTGCTACAAAATGTATGGACATCACAGCAGATAACGTCACTCTGAATTGTCAGGGGCATACGATTGATGGTGTGGGGTCTGGTGGGACTTATGGTATTCATACAAATTCAAAACTTAAACCAACAATCTATAATTGTAAGGTCACAGACTGGCAGATGGGAACTTACCTCTGGGCTTCGAGTAATGTGACAATCATAAATGGAACTTATTCAGGAAATACAGGTTGGGATTTGGGAATTGGGGACAGCAATCATGACTTGTTCAAAAACATCTCAATTGGCTACAAGATGATTTGTGCTGGAACTTGGGGGTTCAGTTATTTTGAAAATATCACTGGAACAGTAGACTGCAAACATTATAGTATTTCTTATCATTTTGGAAATAACACATTCAAATACATTAAAGGTATTTTAAAAGTAGATGGAAGAAATACGACTATAATAGATTCTAATTTAACTGAATTAAATCATGGTAATGAAGGAAATCTACCAAGTTTGATAACAAGAGTTAAGGTGGATGGAACTCTGAGTTTAGGTGGAAACCTCTATTTTTATGACAACATTTATGTCAGCCCGACAGACTGCACACACCCAGAATGCGTATGGAATACAATAGGCTATCCTAATGCAACTTGGAACACGACAAAAACTCTTGGGACAAACATAATCGGTGGCTCTTACATGGGTGGAAATTATTGGACATCATCGACTGGGCATGGGTGGTCTGATGTCTACTGTGTCGATAGAGATTTTGATTATATTTGTGATAATCCACTTCCACTCGCACCTATTGGACATTATGATTATCACCCTTTAGTTAAAAATATTCCACCAACAACAACTACGACAATACTTCAAGCACACCCCCCAGACATAACCTTCAATCCGAGTTGCTCTAACGTGTCTTATCCGAACACACTTAGTTTGTCCAGAGTTAGTTCTGCACTATTAAAAAATTCAACAATAGATTGGTATCCACATTATGTTACATATCCAACTACTTGCAGTTGTTATAACACAACTTATTTCAGGTTTTCCGAGAGCAGAGACAATTATTATCTCAATAATAATACTCATATCTACAAATATGATAAAAATTGGAATCTTGTCGGAACAATTGTTATAGATAATGCAGAAACTTATGATGGAAGTTATTTTTATCTTTTTAGGAATGTGATGCCATGCAATGAACCTTCTTGCGATAATATTGCAAGATATAGCGATTTTACAAAATTTGTTCATACAGATGATAATTATCATTGGGCTGTCAGGGTTGGGTATGGTGGTGGAAGCGACAGTGCTGTTATATGGCAAAAATACTATGGAAGTGGAAACACTTGGTCTCCTGTAGCAGGTAATTGGTATTTTTATTATACAAACCCACCGATTACTCAAGATTCGGTTTCTGTGAAATCATTTTATGATGAAGGGGATGTTTACACACTCCCATATAAAGATAGACATTTCTGGAATTATTATTATTTACAAACTCATTTTTCTGGTTCGGCATCTATTTTACAAACATTTAATAGGTCAACAAATCTTGGTATTCTAAGAGGTAGTCAAAGAGTAAATGTTTCATCAACTATGGCAAGAAATTCTACGCACTTCTTCCATTTATGGGATAATGAGTTGACTGTTTATGACTATTCTCTGGATAGTTTTATGAGTTCAGGTTATATGGGATGTTGCCCACCTGCATCACCTATATATTTAGCAAATTATAAAGTGAAAAATTATAATAATCAACCAATTCAATATCATTCAGGGATAACTTGTGTCCATGATAATGAATGTTATATTGCTTCGCCATTCACTGTCAGTGGTGAGAATGGAATATTAGTAATGAAATTTGATTCGAGCAACTTAAATGTTTCTGGAAGCACACTTTACGCAAATGAAGAGCAGTTCATTCCAAACTGTTACCTCAATCTAAATAATGATTCGGTTCAGGAGATTTGGCTTACAAATCATGGGAATAATATGGAAATGATATTCGCACAGGATAATAATGTTTATCATCTTGAGACAGGAAGACCAACTGGTTTCTATTGTGGAGAACTTGGAATATGCACTGCAAATCCCATGTGTTTTTTCACTTCTGTCCTTGAATTTATTTTAGGAATGATTGTTTGTATTCAAGGGGTCTATTGGATATTGCTTCTGGGTGGAATAGGATTAGCAGTCCTGCTTGGATTGAAAGCATTTTCAAGACTTTAACTTAACCAATTGTCTATCTTGCTGACAATCTCTTTTATTTTATTAACTATTGTTGGGATTGTTTTTATTACCCTAACATATAGAAGAACCAATAATACATTCACAACTACAAAAACAATAAATGAAATTATAACTGTTGCAACCAGATTCCAAGATATAAATGTATTGTAGATTGCATCAAAAAATTTTCCAATTTGCTCAAGTCCGAATACCATTTATTAATCACCAGTAACTTTTTTAATTATCCATCTCAAACCAAGAGGTAATACTCCGATTACCATTGTTATATCAAATAATATCAATGCGATTGCCATCACAAGATAAAGTATTCTCCAAATGTTGACTGTAATATCTTGAAATGCAACAACAGATTGGGTAAACCTTAATACTGGTTGGCTTACCTTTGTATCAATGTCAACATAATTTGTTGCATATCCTTGAAGTCTTGCAACATAATTTGGTGTTGCACCACTTTGGGAAGAAGTCTGAAAAAAGATGTTACATGATTCTGCCTTATCATCAACTTTGATTGCAATCATTGGGCAATTCATTTGTTGTGCTTTTCTCTTATCTTCACTTGTATCATTCCACCAGTTCCAGCAAGTCGAAACATCAACAACAGACCCACCCCAGTTTGATGAGTATTTGATTTGTCCAGTCCAGAAAGACTCAAGTGCTGTTGGTCTTGAATATGTTGCATTTATTTTTGTGTCGAATCCAGTCATTGGACAATTTTCATAATTTGTGAAACAAGAACCTGCTGGTGTTGGAACTATTTTTAATACTAAAAACATATTTTTTCTTTCGAGATTGCTTATCACAGCACCACTTGTTGTTGGAGAATACGAATCATTTGAAACATAGTAATCCCAATCAACTAAAGTCCTGTTGTCAAAAGTTATGTTTGTCCAGATGAAACCTGTTGTTGTCCTGACTATATCTGCATTTGCTATACTAACTAAAAATAAACTCAATGTAAATAATAACAATATATTTTTGTTCATCATCTCACCAGTTTGCTCATTATCCATTTAATTATAAGTGGAATTCCACCAATAAACACAAGTATACCCAGCACAACCAATGTTATTATCAGACTGTAATACAATAATTTTGTCAAGTTCATTTGAATGATTATAAGTTCTGCTAAAGCCAAGATAGAACCATTGGCAGTGGTGCTGTATTGGGTTGGTTTGTCTGTATAGGCAGTTGAATAATCAAATACTCTCACATTCAGATTTGGTTTTGCACCTGAACTCGGTGTCATATTAAACGAAACATTGAAATATTCATCTTCTGGGGAGAATGGGATGCTCACAACTGGACATAATGTTTTGTTTTCTTCCAGACTCGCTAACATATCTATCTGTGATGGAGTTTCACAATAATATTGAGGGAATAACTGGAAAATATCCCACCAGTTATATACTGGGTCACAAAGTGGAATTAATCCACCGACATTCCACCAATTCCAACATGAAGAAGTATTTGTAAAAATTTGATTTGTGATTCCATTCTTATCAGCATAATTTACTACAAAATTTGTGTCCCAACCAGTTGGGTCGCAGTCATCATGTTGTCCATAACAAAGGACACCAGATGGTATTGGAATTAATTGCATTGTTAAATATTGTTGCCTTTTGTTAGGATTGTTGACAACAAACCATCTTCTATCGCTGATTATATATGAATCGTTTGCAAAGTTTAAGACCAAGAATGCATGTTCCCTCAAATCATCAACTTCAAGTGCATTAACAAATGTTGGGAACACTAACAAAAGTGAAAATAAAACCATTAACATTAACTTATTCATCTCAATGACCTCTTACCTATAATTATTATGACAGTTGCGATAGATAAAGCAAATACAAGCAAGAAAAGTCCTACCATTATCGAACTTGACATACTAAATATACCGAAAGTTAAGTTTCTCAAGAAGTTCAATTCGCTTGGCATATCAGAAGTATCAAATGGTTCACCTAATTCTGATTCAACTGTTGTTGTAGTAGTTCCTGCCACTGTAGTTGTGGTAGTTGAAACTGGTGTTGTTGTGGTTGTAACTGAAACACAACTGCCACCAGAACAAATTTGTGGTGAACAGTCTCCAAGATTTGTCCAGCAATATAACCCTATTCCAGAATAATATTCACAATAACCCATGTGATTAGCAAAACATTGGAAGTATCCTTCCTGCCCAGCAGTGCATTGACCGAATGTTGATGGTGGACATGCAGAGGTTGTGACATCCCAAGTGTGTGTTGGTGAAAAATCATACTCATCCCTATATACTAACGGTGTTTGACATACACCTTCACCCTGAGCCTCGTAAACCGAGCATGACAACAACTGCCAAGTCCCCACTTCATTTACCTGCTTCTGGGTGTGGGCAATCCTTGTCGAGCCAGAATATATAACACTACAAGAATCAGATGTAACATAATAATTACTTCCACTCGGAGAACGAACATGACACTCAGAATAAGCATAGGCACAGATGCTTCCTGTGTTTGCTATGTTCACATTCCAATCCGACCAGTCATTAAGATATGTGTCTGCTGGTAAGTCAGAAACAGAAGTTATGCTGAACGTAGTCCCTGCACATCCAGAAGCAGAACAAACACCACTACATTCCAGATTCGAGCAACCACAATCATTTATTTTGTAGCAGAAACACCTTGTGGCACAACTTGTCCCAAACTTTTCTGTATAAGAATTATAACAATAAGAAAGTGGGGATGTGAAATGACAACTATAGTTACCTGTGTAATCAGTTCCAGAGCAGATGTAATAGTTGAACCCAGAACTTGAACAAGACTGTTGGCATGTAACTGCCAATACTGGTGTCAGCATAATCAGAAGTGGTAAGACTAATGAAAGTTTCTTCATACAATCTGTTTTGATTTTTAAATTTTTAAATATTTTAATCTAATTCACCACCTTTTGAAAGCACTAAATATTAATAAGATGATTCCTGCTATCGCTATGAAGAAGAGCATAACATACATTTCACTCCAGCACATCAGCAGGTTCATTACAAAATGCAATATCGTCTCCAAAAACACCAACAGTCCCCTGTCTGTAACTATGTATAGGTCGCAACTTTCGGAGAAGCCTATATGTAATGTCAAGAGCAGAATCAAAATTGACAGGATAATTCTTTTGTTCATATCATTACCTATGCATATTTGTTTATTTAAATTTTTCAAAAATTTAAAACTTTTCGTTTGGCTTCTTATCAATATGTGAACTACCACCATCTATCGAAGGTGGCTTCTTGTTTCTCTGACCATAACTTGCTCGTTGCCGAGTAGAGGTTTAGTCTCCACAAGCGTATATTTGGGAAGTTCCTTCCCTATCCCACGATTGAGTATCAATATTGCTGAATTGTAGTCCCTATGAATATTTAGACCACAAATACACTTATGTTTTCTTGTTGCGAGTGTCTTCTTGACTAATCTCCCACAACTCGAACATATTTGACTTGTATTGTTAGGGTTCACCCAAACCAATTTCTTATCAGTCCTTTCAACCTTATAAGACATGAATTGAGTGAAGCATGACCATGAACTATCTAAAATTGATTTTGATAGATGATGATTTTGAACCATGTTTGGTATTTGTAGGTCTTCAACTGCTATGAAATCATAATTTTTGACATAATAATTTGAGAGTTTGTGGCAGAAATCTATCCTTTGGTTTTTCAAATGTTCTTCCTTTATATTCAATCTTAACTTTGCTTTCTGCCTATTGTTTGAACCTTTTTTCTTTCTTGAAAGTTCCCTGTGTAACCACTTCAACCTATCTTCACTTTCCCTCAAATATTTTGGGCTATCAAAATGGTTTCCGTCACTATCATAAACATAATTTTCCAAACCCAAATCTATCCCAACTTTTTTATGGGTCTTCTTCAACTTCTTGAATTTTTCATCAGAAATCACGAAGGCAAACCATTTGTTTGTTTTTGTCTTCTTGATTGTTATTTGCTTGATTTCTCCTTTTGGTCTGTTCTGTTTGTTTCCAATTCTCATTCTTATGTTTCCAATCTTTGATAAATGGAGAATTGTATATCTTTTCCCTTCATCAGAAATATTGAAACCACTTTGGTTATAACTGAAAGTTTTGAACCAACCTTTTCCTTTGAAGCGAAGTTTTCCAACAATTCTTCCTCTTTTTTTCGATTGTGCCAACGCTTTCAGATTTGAGAATAACCTATAATTTTCGTATTGGAGAACCTTAGAATAGACTTCATTCAAACCTTCATTTTCCTTTTTCAATTTCAGAATATGGTGTTGATTTTTGTTTTTGTCAATCTTCTTTGACTTATTCAGAAAGTCAAGAAGTTGATTATAAGTGAACTTACATTTGTCCAAAGTGAACTCCAATCTTTGTGATTGTTCTTTGTTTGGATATAACCTAAACTTGAATGTTGTTTTCATTTTTGCCTATCAATATTTAACTTTGAAAATTAAAATACTTGCTATGTTCAGATTGGGAAAAAAACATCAAAAACCTACAATTTCTCCCGAAGAGGAAGTAAGACTTAGGGGTGCTGTTCTTGGGACACAAGCAACTCCGACACAACAGGCGATGCCCACACAGGAAGTGAGAATAACTTCCAAAACCCCATCGCAGTATTTCATAGGCAAAAAGGAGTTCGTTAAGGACAGGAAGACCATAACGACAGACACAGGGCAGGTCATAGAACTGCCAGAGGAAGTGACAAGAACAATATCGAAGGAAGTCTACATGCTCACAGCAGAGGATATGGTCGAGATACTGAAGAGTGTCGATGACAGCACGAACCTGTATAAAGTGGTCTTGCAAATGCTCATGGGAAAAATTTAGGAAAGAAAAAAATCATCTTTTGGATTTTTTATTCTTTTTATTAGTTTGTTTTTTAGTTGTCACTTCCTTGATTGCTAATTCAAAACCCAAATATTGCTCTAATTTCCTTATTCTTCTTTCATGGTCTGCCAAAACTTTTGTCAATGACTCCAAATCCAAAACAGATACAGGTCTCAATCTGACAGAAATATCCTGCCTGATTTTTCTGAATATACTTTTTTTGCCCATTTTTAAACACCCCATGCGTTATACTTTTAACTTTCAACTTTAAATGTTTTACTTTCTACGCTGTCTCATCCTTTTTAGTCTCGCTACTCTCTTGCTATGCAGTTGCTCGATGTGTTTGAAGTATGATGGATAAAGCGTTCTCACAGAAATCACTGTCGGCATTCCAACATCTGGAACTCTTATCGTGTAGGATTTCATCTTCCTTCCCTTCGGTGTCAACTCAACACTTTCAACTCTCGCACCAAGAATCGCCTTCGCTTCGTCACCCTCTATCAATGATATACTTCTTGCTACTTGCTGTCCTTTTGAATCGTGGGGTTTTGGTCTTCCATCAGCATATTCAGTCCATACTCTCCAAGTTGGGTCTGTTCCAGAATCTATTGCATTCTGGCTCGGTCTGTTAAAGAAGTCGAAGAACCTTTTGAATAATTCTGCTTTCGCTTCCTCATAACTATTAAAAGTTCCTAAATCTTCTGACAATGCAGTGTTTTTTCCAACTTTTGTGATTTCCACTTTGAAAGTCCCATCTGGAAGCAACTCTATCTCTGCTTCCTCACGAAGGGTGTCGTCATATTTTCACCCATCATTTGATGTTTGGTGAATAGACGACTACCGAGAATTTTCTTCTTCGTTTTATCTCCTCATCGCTGGGTGCTTTCCATTCCTCAAATTTCATTGTTGGAATAAATATTGTTGGTTCTTCAATTCTTGGCGAATGAACCATCTTTTAATTTCACCTCGTTTGGATTTTTTTGTTGTAAATTTTCTTCGTAATCAATCAATTTTAAAACCATTCTTTTCATAAACATGACTTCAGGATTAAAATTAGCAGACTTGACTAATCCCACTAATTTAGGAACATAGCCAGAACTTTTTGGGCTGAACCTCATGACCATCGTATTTCTTATCATTCTATACTTACAATAATTTGGGTCTGCATATTGATTGCAAAAGTGAATCACCATCAGCCATCTCCAATAACTCGCAGGTTGGTAGAAGTGGATAGAATATTTTTTTGGTGAAGTCTGGTAGATATATCCATCCCCGACCCACTTAAACTTATTTTGGACTTGAATTATCAGGTATTTTAATTCTGAAAGTGGAAGCCTATCATCGAAATCTATTATCCCTATATGTTCCTGACCATTATAAATGTCCTTGTCATCAAGATTGCTGTTGATTCCTATGACTTGTGGCTCTAACTTGGTAATCCTAAAATTGAAGGAATAGTCTTTTCCACTTTTTTTCCAATAAATAGTTATGACTCTACCGAGTATTCTAAACTGCAAACCTCTCCTCTCTTCCACACTAAGTAAGTGGACACTTTATGATTATTTTTGATTTCTGTATATTTTAATCTATCTTTCTAATCATGAACTCGACTCTACATTGAATTTGGTCGTTAGTAACATTTTCAGGAAACTTGTTATTATCACCCTTGAACAAACAACCATTCTCTGTCAATTGTATGCATCTGTGAACAATCGGTATTGTTGTGAGACTTGAATTGAAAGAGTATATTCCACTTTCCACTAAAGTGAAATTTTTGTTGCACAATAGAACTTCATTCTGTCCCTCAAAAAATGGCAACATACTATGTCCTGATGGATATAATAATTTAAAATCCCCCTCTGGAAATATGCAATAATTGGAAGTTCCCTTTTCTGCATGATAACATTCAAAGTCCAATGATTCCTTTATCTCTTCCAATTTTGATGTGTTTGTCACGATAGACTCTTCATATTTTGGAATAACCAGAATTGTGAATTTGTTAATTTCACTCAATAAACTTAAAATCAGAAAAAATAGAATACTAAATAAAAACATTAATAAAATTTTTTTGCTCATTATTTTTCCTGCTTATCTTTGTTTTCCATTAATTTAAATAATGACCTGTTTATCGCTGGGAATATGCATTCGTTAATCGCTGGGATGAACCACATGCACCTTTCACCTATGCATTCTGATTTTTCTTCTGGTCTCCCTATCATCAGGATTGGACATACTCTCACCATATTATCACTTTAGGTGTTTCAGTTTGTGTGATTAATGGTTTTTATTTCATTTTTGATTATAGGTAGGAAAACAGCAATGTTTTGATGACCTACAATCCACACATTCCAAACATTTCCTATGTAGCCAAAATTACATCTTTCTCCGATACTATTTTTCTGTTACCTGCATCAGCAAACTTTCTCGCATCCAGATAAGTCATTCTGATGAAATCCTCTGCCTGAACTACTAATCTATCTAATGCCTTGCTACTTATCATGTCATCTGGATAGAGTTGTTTCAGCATTCTTCTTATTGTAGCCTTCGGTAAAAAAGCCATTCATTCCACCCCTTTTATCTTGACATCTTCTACTATGTCATCTGTCAAAGCATCTAAAGATAAACACACAGATGGCTCGTTGTTGCCATCGTTCTCAGAAAAGAACATGAGTTTGTTTTTCAGGTCGATGGTTATGCTGAAGTTTTTCACTTTTTCACTATTGACCAGTTCCATCTCCCCTATCTTCTTTACTTTTTGCATACCCTCACCAGTTTCATGGATTTCTTGTCAGTGATGACAACCCTGTTGAGTTTTTGCAGTCTCTCGACTATCCTCTTTATGGTCGGTGGCGCTTTCCCCACAGCCCTGCTTATCTCCGAAAAATTGAAGGATGAGTTTGGCGAAGCCTCAAGGAAAGCCATCACTTTCTCTTCTATTTCTGACATGTTAATTATTTTGGATTTTATCTATTTAAACTTTTAAAATCAAACGCATTTTTTCTGTATTCTCCAACATATAAATTCAAAAATAGTTGCAATCCAAAATTAATTATGTGGTAGACTTAACTGCCATTCACACACCCTTTCGTCTCAGAAGGACATGCCACTGTTCTACTACAGATGTGCTGGAAAAATGACCGAAGAGACAACTTGAATTTTTTCATCTTTAACACCTCAAACTATGAATTTTTTGAAATAATCCTCAAGTATCTTGAATGATTCCTTCACTTTTTCTGGTGCTTTCCTCAAATCAATCGTTATTATCGGTAATTTATTTGGTGTTTTTTTGTGGATGTCCTCATCCGTCATGATGTCATAACCTATAATCTCCTTGTTTTCTGTTATCTCAAGGACATCAACGTATCTCACATTTGGAAATTCATACTCGCTTAGTCCCACACTTCCTTTTTTCTTGTTGATTAGGAACACCAGACACGATTTTGTTAGGAAGTGTGAAATGCTCTCCCGACTGAAATTATGGCTCTTGACCTTCTTCCAAGAACTCAACAACTCAGGAGTGGAAGACAACAACTTCTTCTCGTTGAGTATGCTTTTTCCCCGATGAAATTCCATGCTTTATTTTTCTTTTTTTAACTTTAAAAGTTTAAAGAGGTCTTCTAATTTTACTACCATATAGTTATTTCTATCACTTTTGAAAGAAAAAATCACACACCCAACTTTCCCCTTCGATTCTGCATCCTCTATTATTCCCTCGATTTTTTCTCTTTTGAAAACAATCTGCTTCTTGCCGATTGTCGATTGGACATCAACCATCAGGTTCAGTTCTGGAACGATAACATCTTCCTTCGTGTTGGAAAGCACATC
>Ga0172366_10001670_pt1 | contig 17332 bp, 20 predicted proteins | sample LakKivSesite69cm_FD_114533 | JGI IMG/M metagenome (GOLD analysis project Ga0172366, IMG submission 114533) | Sediment microbial communities from Lake Kivu, Rwanda - Sediment site 69cm | ecosystem: Environmental > Aquatic > Freshwater > Lake > Sediment | place: Rwanda: Western Province, Lake... | reverse complement strand
GGCGATGGCGTGGGCAACCTTCTCCGTGTTTCCGAACTTTGAATCGTATATAACCAGGCCCTTCACGATGGGTACCTCCTATCCAGTTTGTGGCACGCGCATGCTGGGCTTCTGTCGTGGCGAACCTCACCAGTAGTGTACTCCCAGACTATTGCTCTGCCAACACACACCAAAAGCAGGTAGTGTATTCTTGGCTCAGTAGATTCCACGCCACTGACGTGGTAGCCTTCGACGATGAGTCTCCGAGCCTAAGTGCGCCCTTCAGCACACTCAGGATACCGTGGAAGGTGCGGGCGCTCATGCCCAGTTGCGACATGGCCGCACGTTACAGGCCCTTGGCGGCCGGTCAGGCGAACACTGAAAAGGCCACAGATCCGCGCGCTTGCTTCAGCACGCAGCGCTTTCATCTTTAAAGTACCTCCGCCTGACTTCAATGATTAGAAGCATGGTGCTTTCAATCGCATGCATTACGGATTCGACAAGCTCAATTGAACCCTTTTGGCTTCCGTGAGCCACCTTCTTCAGGTAAGCATCCTGTTTATAGATGTCGTCAACGCTCTGTTTGACCTGATCCAGTTCTTCTTGTGACGCAACCTCGGCCTTGGGGCCGAAGAGCAAAAGGCGGAACCTTTGCCTAGGTGAGACTCCATCCTTCGAACGAGAGTCGAATACCCACCAGTCTGCTTGCTTGACCTGGTCATTTGATGCCCATCTGGATATCAGCTTGGCTAAGACATCCCGCATTGTGTGAGCAGCTTCCGGTTTCTTATCAAGTGACATTGAATTCAGAGTCTGCCAAGCGCCTTTCCGCCGCTGGTTGAGTTCTGGATCGATGTTATCGAGATACCTGTCCAGTTGGGCTTGGACCTTAGCGGTTTCTATGAACGCCGGTTTCCGAAGCTGGTATTCATCGTATATGTTTCTTTCCTGATTTTGCGTCTGGATATAGCTCGCGTGGCCATGTAAAATGAAGACCGCACTGCTTCCACTTGTCGAGGCCGTGGCAGCGGCTGCTGTGTGGCGCCCAAGCGAACTCATATCTGCCGCGAGGCTCCCAAGCACCCCTCCGAGTTGATAATCAGTGTAGTTCGCCCACACTGAGATGCTGTCGAGATCAGCAGCAAGTTCCGGATGGTTGCTGGCCAGCTCTTCATATTTGTCAATCTCGTTGCCCAGAAAGGCCGTGACTTCTTGTCCAAATTTGCCATAAGTCACGAGCTTTTGGCCTTCCTCCTGCAAGCCATAACCTATCTCTTCAATGGTCTCGAACTTGGTTCTCAGTTCCTTGAACAGTTTCTTCTTCCGGCTCTTTGTTCCCATGTGGGGCCACCTTTTATCTACTTTCCCGTACAAGAGGAAAGGGATACTCTGCCTTTGACTTGGCTTGCCACGGTGCTCATAATAGGACCAAGCTCTGTCTGACAAATCATTTGTTTGCTATGTTTAACTTCGCTTACAGTCACACCAGCTTCAGATACACTAATCACATCTATCACATCTGCCTCCGGGGCCGATACTGTATTGTTTCCACCAAGTAATGCGTCTTGACCTCCGGTGCACCCTCCAGGTCAGCAATGGTGCGCGCCAGCTTCAGGATGCGGTGGAAGGCGTGGGCACTCATGCCCGGTTGCGACATGGCGGCGCGCAGCAGGCTCTTGCTGGAATTGTCCAGCCGGCAGTACTCGCTATTCAATACCTTGGATGAGCTTCATGTTCACTCGAAGCCAGTCGTTTACTAAATCCTGAATGTCAACTTGCTTCTGTTCCGCTAGTTTGCTCAAAAAATCGTTGACATCTGGATCTAGATAAACAGGAAAATGAAAGACTGCCTCGGGATGGTAAAACTTGCCGCGTTCAGCCTTTGAAAAGTCATATTCTGCTTTCATATGTTCGCTTCTTGATATTGACTTTCCTCTGCGCTTGTTGCCTTGCGCGCCGAGATAATGCGGATTTTGCACAACCCCTCCTCTACCTGCTCAAAAGTGTGGGTGACAACTCGCAGAACCCCTGTGCTATCAAGCCCCATAGTGATCGAGCGGTCTTCGTCCGCGCTGTGTTCTTCGTCGTAGATGGAGAGTTGATTGGGGTCACGGAAAATGGTTGCCGCTTGACGGAACGAAATGCGATGTCTGCGGATGTTCTTGCGTTCTTTGACAGGGTCCCAATCAAATTCGTAGCGCAAGTCTTCACCTCAATCTGCATACAACTGAATTATATCACAGTCTGTGTACGCGTCAATCCCATCCGCAACACACTTCTGGGAACGCAGGTTAGCTTTGCCTTCGTGGCCTGTACTGAATCGCCTCCGCCAGGTGATGCGTCTTGATCTCCGGCGCACCCTCCAAATCGGCGATAGTGCGCGCCAGCTTGAGGATGCGGTGGAAGGTGCGGGCGCTCATGCCCAGTTGCGACATGCCGGCGCGCAGCAGGCTCTTGCCGGCCTGGTCCAGGCGGGAGTACTCGTGCACTTCCGCCGGGCCCATGTCAGCATTGCGTATCTGCACCACGGAGGCACTGAGTACACGGAGTTTTCATTAAATTCTCTGTGCCCTCCGTGTCTCAGTGGTTATTTTCACGCGTGGCACTTTGTGGATGTCTATGCATTCGAGCAACCAGCCGTAGCCTGCCCTGTGCAATGCGAAGGAATGCGCTTGTGGTAACAGGTGATCATCAGCGAATAGGTGCACTCTTTTGTATAGACATTGCACGCCATGTCTTGCCCAAGTAGCGGCATGGGCAGGGGGCGTTGGCAGTTATCGTGCTTTTGCCGCGTTAGCCCTTTTCTGCTACAATCGCCTCGATAAGGAGACCGCTACGTGCTGCCAACACTTTTGCATCTGCTTGACGCCCTTTCATCTCGTGCTCCTCAACTCGTCGTTGGTCTAGTGATCTGTGGAGCTATGCTGCTGATTGTCTCTGACCACCGCCTGGCTATCCTGGCTTTCCTCGTGCAGCGCTCGATCGTGATCGTCCTTCTCTGGCCCGCTATTGGAATCCCTTTAGCGGCCACGAGTGTTATTGCATTGATAGTTATTGTTGTCATCTATTGTATCACCGAGTGGCGCTGGCGCGGTGTGGAAATGAGCGAACCAGCACACGCCAATAGAAGCAGACCATCTCTCACCAGCCTGCCCTTCCGGGCGTTGGCTGCCTCGTTGGCAGTGCTGGTGACCTATGGCTTCGTGCAGACATACAATCTTAATCCACTGCCTCCACTGGTTGCTTTCACTGTCGTCTGGCTTATCATCAATAGCCTGTTTATCCTTTTCGTGGCAGATAGTGCTCTGCGTACAGGACTGGGCATTCTGACGTTCGCCGACGGTTGTCGTACTCTGTATGCCCTTTGGCAACCTAACCTACTCGTATGGGGGCTATGGGGTGCCTGCGATGTACTGGTAGCGCTGGCTGCTTCCTATTTGCGCAGTGCCGGGGTAATTGCTGCCAAAAGTCAACCAGTGGGAGGGCACGAGTGAGACTATACTGGCTGAGCGTCGTGCCCCTTGTCGCTGCTGCCATTATCTCTATCGGGCGCAGACAGCGCGTGCTAGCAGTTGGACTCAGTTTAGCTACGACTCTGGCCTGCGCAAGCCTTGCGCTCTTATTACCTCTGAATGACGTCACGTTCTTTCTGGGGCAACAATGGGTGCTCAATCAGGTTGCACAAACGCTTTTGGTCTTCATGTACATTGCTACGGCGATCCTGCTGACTATTGAGGCCACGACTGAGCAGGGGGAATCATTTTGTGCGCCTGTCCTAGCGAGCGTTGGCCTGTTAAGCGCGGTCATTCTGTTACGCTCTTTGTTGCTGTCCTTCCTTCTGCTGCCTGCGGCCATGGCCGTGCTGGTGCTTGCTACACCCCCGTTGGCTATCTCTGCGATTCGTGGTGCCGCTCGCTTTCTCACCTGGGTGACACTGCCCACACTGTTCGTGCTGGCAGCATTTATGCTCCTCGAACGTTTTGCCTTGTTCCCAGATGAACTTGCTCTGGCGAATTTGAGCGCATGGCTGATGGTGCCACCTGTTACACTGTGGTTGACCTTGTTTCCTTTCCACGGGACGACGCGCCTGTGGGCCACAGATGGCTTGTCCCTGGCGCCAGTATTCCTCTGGGTAGTAAAAGACTGGATAGTTATTTATCTTCTGCTGGCTCTGTGGGAGCAAAATCCCGTGCTGCATATGGAAAATGCTATGATTACGCTAGGCATTGCCGGTTTGGTGACGGCTGTCGTTAGTGGGGTATTGGCATTGGCGCAGTCCAGCCCATCCGCTGTGTTGGCCTGTGCTGCAATGAGCGAACTGGGCATTGCCGTGCAGGGCATGACAGCCGACACAGGTGGTCTACAGGGTGGGTTGTTCCTGTTGGTCAGCAGGTCTGTGGCTGTCTTGCTGGCGAGTTCTGCTCTGGCCGCGATGTACAGCACTTCGGTCAAAGACTCTAAGTCGAATGCGAAGTCATTCCATTGGCAAAGCCTGGCGCTGTTGATTGCTTTCATTGTCGGCGTTCTGTCTATGGCTGGCATACCGCCTCTGGGTGGCTTCTTTGGTCGCAGGTATATCTACGCGCTGCTGCAGGCGAAAAAGCCGTACCTGTTCCTGGCGTGGCTGTCAGCATCCATGGGGATTGTATTGGGATTAGTACGCACGAGTTGGTCGCTCTGGCATATGAGGGTACAATCTACATCAAGACATATTCGTGACTTTCCACTTTTTCTTGTTCTGTGCCTTCTCTTGCTCTGTTTATGGATAGGATTCCGTCCCCAAGCGGCGTTAGGTCTGATTTCCGCTTTGTTTGGCCATTGGCTGCCCTTATCTCCTCTTTGACAACCCCACTTTGATGACATATAATTGAGATGTGGTCAATGTCCCATCGCGTAAGCGCTATCCTTGCATTCACAGGATAGGGCTATTGGCTGTACCATAGGACTTGTGCCAGACGAGCGCGGGAGCTCTCATAGATGTCATTCAGAAAGAGCAGGGGAAAACAGCATCAGCCGGGCTTGCCGCTAACCCTTGATCGAGCCCTGCAACGGGAAATACTAGGCGTATTGCTCATAGCCATGGGCGGCGTAACGGCTCTAGCATTGTTTTCCATCACCAAAGGCGCGCTGAGCGAAGACTGGGTCATGTTCTTGCGACGCATCTTCGGTTGGGGTGTTTATCCTGTGACCCTGGTTCTGATCGTCAGCGGCTTGCTTTTCCTTTGGGAGGATCTACGGAAGCGTCTCTTGATCGCAACACGTCGCATAGTCAGCCTTGAGGTGCTCTTTGTTGTCTTGTTAGGTCTATCTCATCTTGGTGCGACGCCGGAGCAGTCCCTTCCATTGGCAGAGAAGGGCGGAGGCGGTGGATACATCGGCTGGGCCATTAGCTACTTGCTTGTTACTGCTGTAGGACGCAGCCTATCCTTCCTGCTCTTACTGCTGGCGGCTTGCGCGGGCATGGTTCTCCTTTTGGGCCTGAGTTGGGATGACCTGAGGGTGACTCTGGGCAGAGCAAGGGCCTGGCTGGAGGACTTGGCCCCATTAAGCAGGAGCCTGTCGCCGCCAGTTGAAGGTGAAGTTCCCCGCGTAATGCCAAAGGAAAGAAAGCCGCACCCCAAAGAGGCTGTTATAGCCCCGGAACCGCGTGAGGAAGTCAAAGCCGCACGCGGACGTCGCATACGCCGAGAGCGAGGATTGCCGCCTTTGGATCTGCTCAATGGCGGTACCAATGAGCCCTATGGCGATGCCGACATGCGCTATAGAAAGCAGATCATTGAGGAGACATTGGCCAGCTTTGGCGTACCGGCCAAAGTGGTTGAGGTCAATCAGGGGCCGACAGTCACACAATTTGGCGTGGAACCAGGGTTTCTGGAGTACTCGGGACAAGACGGGAAGATAAAGCGCAGGAAAGTCAAAGTGAGCAAGATTATGGCTTTGCAGGATGATTTGGCTCTGGCGTTGGCCGCCGCACCCATCCGCATCGAAGCGCCTGTGCCTGGTCGCTCTGTCGTTGGCATTGAGGTTCCCAATACCAAGGTTTCGCTGGTTAGCCTGCGCAGCGTAATTGATTCCAAAGCCTTTCGCAACATTGATTCCAAGCTGCGTATTGCCCTGGGGCAAGATGTCGCTGGTCAGCCTGTTGCAGCCGACCTGGGGCAAATGCCGCATCTGCTCATCGCTGGGGCTACTGGCTCGGGCAAGTCTGTGTGCATCAACGCGATAACGGCTTGCCTGTTGCTTGACAATACCCCAGAAGACTTGCGTTTGCTGATGGTTGACCCCAAGATGGTTGAGTTGACCAACTTCAATGGCATCCCTCATCTCTTGGCTCCGGTAGTAACCGATGTGGAGGAAGTGGTTCGTGCGCTCAGATGGATTGCCATGCAGATGGATGAGCGCTACAAGCTGTTTTCACGCCTGGGGACGCGCAACATTGACATGTACAACCAACTGATGGCTTCCAGGGGACAAGAGAAACTGCCGTACATCGTGGTGCTCATTGATGAATTGGCTGACCTGATGGCAGTTGCGCCGGAAGAAATCGAGCGCTCTATCTGCCGCATCGCCCAGTTGGCGCGGGCGACGGGCATTCACCTGGTGATGGCCACACAGCGGCCATCAGTAGATGTGGTGACAGGGCTGATCAAAGCGAACTTTCCGGCGCGGATTAGCTTTGCCGTGACGTCGCAGGTGGATTCGCGGGTGATCCTGGACATGGGAGGTGCGGAGAAGCTACTGGGACGAGGGGATATGCTGTACATGGCTTCGGACTCAAGCAAGCTAGTTCGCTTGCAAGGCTGCTTTGTCTCGGATGCAGAACTGGAGCGGCTGGTGCGCTTTTGGTGTGACAAGATAGACTGGATCGTGCCACAGCCAGAGGCGCCTGCACCATGGCATGATATGGTCTCTGCTGAGGGGGAGACCGACGACCTATTGGAGCAAGCTATCGAGCTCGCCCGCGGGCGAGCAAGCATATCCACCTCGTTTATCCAGCGCCGTTTGCGCATTGGCTATCCTCGCGCCGCACATCTGATTGATTTACTGGAAGAACGGGGGATTATTGGTCCGGCTGAAGATGCGGGGCGTTCGAGAAAGGTTCTAATCAATGAGCACGATTTTCAAGAAGAGGATGACGAACCTTTTCAAGGATGACCGCCCTGAAATGAGCCGGAGAGGGGGAGCAATTTGATTCATATTGGCACCAGTGGATACAGCTATGAAGACTGGGTTGGCCCCTACTACCCCGCAGAGTTACCCAAGGCGGGGTGGTTGGCTTTCTATGCGCGTGAATTTCAGACCTGCGAGATCAATTTCACTTATTATCGCTTACCTGACTCTCGAACTCTGATGCTAATGGCAGACAAAACGCCAGATGGCTTTATGTTCACCGTTAAAGCTAGCAAGGAATTGACCCACGAACGTGAGCGCAATGCGGAAATATTCCCCAAGTTTGTGCAAGCTCTCAAGCCGTTGTTCGAGGCGAAGAAATTTGGCTGTGTTCTGGCGCAGTTTCCCTATTCCTTCCGCCCAAATGCAGAGAACCGTGACTATCTTAAAGCGTTCCGCGAATTGATGGCTGACTTGCCAGTAGTGATCGAGTTCCGCAATGCGCAGTGGTTGTCGCCGGAGACCTTTGCTCTCTTGGAGGCGAACAACCTGGGGTTCTGCTGCGTGGACGAGCCTCGTCTGAAAGGTCTTATTCCCCCGGTGGCAGAAGCCACCAGCAAGGTGGCCTATGTGCGCTTTCATGGTCGCAATGCCAAGAAGTGGTGGCGCTACGAAGAAGCTTGGGAGCGGTACGACTACAGCTATTCAAGGGAAGAACTTGAGGAGTGGGTACCAAGGATCAAAGACCTGGATACAAAGGCTGAGAACACTTTTATCTTTGCCAACAATCATTGGCGAGCGCAGGCCATAGATACGGCACGCCAATTGCGATTGCTGTTACTGTGAATGTAGGGCTTGCCTTTGGCACAGGTTTGGTATTCTGTATCTGACGTTAGTCCCTTAAGGTTCGGACTAACGTTTCCATTTAGTCATGTCAGAGCATGTTGTGATATAATATCTCTGTAAGTCATGGGAAGACTTGAGCCGGTGCAGGCTTGAGTCAGGAGGTGCATACATATGTCTGGACACTCCAAGTGGTCCACAATTAAACGCGCCAAGGGTGTGGCCGACGCCAGGCGGGGACAATTGTTCACCAAACTGGGCCGTGAGATCGAAATTGCAGCTCGTGATGGCGGCGGTGACCCCTCGGCTAACTTTCGTCTGCGTCTGGCCATAGACAAGGCAAGACAGGCAAACATGCCTAAGGACAATATCGAGCGCGCCATATTGCGTGGGACTGGTAAACTGAAGGGCACAACGATAGAGGAAGTCAAGTACGAAGGCTATGGTCCGCAGGGCACAGCCGTGATCGTTGAGGTGCTCACAGACAACCGCAATCGTGCCGTTTCTGACGTGCGGAGGGTTTTCTCCCGGCATGGTGGAAACCTAGGTGAGACTGGCTGTGTTTCCTGGCTTTTCGAACACAAGGGTTACATTAGCATCGTGCCGCAAGATACTGACGCTGAGGAATTGGCGCTCATGGCCATTGATGCTGGTGCCGATGATGTGAAAGTAGACCAGGACTTGGTCGAGATTTTCACCAAGGCAGAAGATTTGCAGAAGCTCAGGGAGGTCCTGCAAGAGAGAAACATCTCGTTCAATACTGCGCAGCTTTCGTGGATACCCAAGTCCGTAGTGCAGCTTGACGAGAAGGCAACTATCCAGAACATGCGGCTAATTGATGCGCTGGAGGAGCTGGACGACGTTCAGCAAGTTTACTCTAACCTCGAGATCAGCGACGAAGTAATGGCTGCATACGAGGCCGAGCAATAGCTTTGTCACAAGCAGAGTTAAACAGAACAATGCAGGTGTTGGGCCTTGATCCCGGCACAGCGATTACAGGCTACGGTATAGTGCGTTTTGACGACGGGGGGTTGAAACCCGTGATTTATGGCGTGATCACTACGTCCGCCAGTTTGCCCCTGCCGCTCAGGTTACAGCACCTCTACCGGGAACTGCTGACTCTAATTGATACCTACCATCCTACGCAAGCCTCTGTAGAAGAGTTGTTTTTCGCCCGGAATGCACGCACAGCTTTGTCTGTGGGCCATGCGAGGGGGGTAATCTTGCTCGCTTTAGCTGATGCGGGCCTGCCCACTTACGAATATACGCCGCTGCAGGTGAAGCAGGCCATCACGGGGTACGGCCGCGCTAGCAAGGAACAAATGCAGCAAATGGTACGTCTTTTGCTTGGTTTGGAAGTCATTCCTCAGCCTGACGATGTCGCCGATGCGTTGGCCGTGGCTATCTGCCATGCACACTCGTTTTCCACCGCGATACGGGTGTCAAGAAACAGCGAGGATGCAGGAAGTAAACCATGATTGCTACCTTACAGGGGCGGATTGCAGCCAAGGGAGAGAATTACGTCATCGTTGATGTCGGGGGCGTAGGTTTTAAGGTCTATGTACCGCTTTCTTTCCAGGAGCACCTGGGCGGGATTGGACAGCAAGTGAGCCTATTCACGCACACGCACGTGCGTGAAAATGAGCTTGCGCTCTACGGTTTTGGTACCCCCGATGAATTGGCGCTCTTTGAATTGCTGTTAGGGGTATCTGGTATTGGCCCTAAGGTGGCACTGAGAATCGTGTCCATCATGTCAGTGGATACTTTGCGGGAGGCTATCGCGCGTGGTGATGCGGCAATGCTGACCCGCATACCAGGGGTTGGCAAGAAAACGGCCGAGCGGGTCATGATGGACTTGAAGGATAAGCTTGGTGTGAGCCTGGAGTTTGCTTCCTATCCTGCGCTGACACATGCCGATGCGGAGGTCATTTCGGCCCTGACCTCCCTGGGCTACAGCATCGCCGAAGCTCAGGCTGCCTTGCGCTCGCTTCCGCAAGAGAGCCTGCCCCTGGAAGAGAAAATTCGTCTGGCATTGCAGTACTTTGCTACGGAGTAAAGGATCAGGATACGATGAATTGGGTGGATATCGTTATTGTGGTTATCGTCGCGCTTTCGGCCTTCTCTAGTTTACGTACGGGCTTCTTGCGCCAAACCCTTACTCTGATGGGCTTTATTGTTGGCATCTACGGGGCACTGGGCTACCACGAAGCACTGGCCAGGACATTGAGTGGCACTATCAAGAATGCAACTGTGGTGACTGTGCTTGCTTTCGTGCTGATCCTGATTGCAGTTTGGGTTGCCTTTGCCGTGCTGGCGGCAATAGCGCACCGAATATTGAAGACACTCGGCCTGGCATGGGCTGATCATTTGTTGGGCATGTTGGTGGGCTTGCTGATCGGGTTGTTCTTCGCCATTTGCTTCTTGTTGCTCTTCATCCGCGTTCCTATCCTTGGTATAAGCGGCGCAATCAGGCAATCAACACTCGCTTCCTTCATATTCCAGGTGCTGCCACACCTCAGACGATTGCTCCCCAGCGATCTACGCATCTTCACGTTTGTCTGAGGCGTGAAAATAGCTGGTTGGGCTAATCTGCCTGACTGGTTAGCGATGTGAGAGTTGCCTCTGCGGACTTTTATCTGAGGTTTTGGGCTCTCAAGATTTCCATTTCCAGGAGACCATCGCAGAATTCGACCGCTCGCCTGTAGCCGGGCCTTGCTAGTTCTCGTGCTGCCGCGGTGTAGAGCGTGTTATATGCCTCCTCTGTCACTTCACGCCCTTTGCGAATGGCTGTTGCTAATTGTGCGTAGCTCAGGTTTTCCCAGGTGGTGTGCCTGCCCAAGTGCACCAGCGCGCCGATCAACCCTATACCCTGTGCACGGCTGATCTTGTCCGCATCGTACAGGACGCGACCTTCGATTGGCACCTGTTCTCGTTCCGGGCCAGCCACCGGGCGCATGTGGGCTATGATGGCTGCTGCTATACGCTCGATGCGTTCTGCTGGATAACCGCGTTGGCCCAGCCACTCGCGTGCCATCTCCGCTGACTTGATGTTGTGCCCATCCGGCCCCATTGTTGGGCGCGATATATCGTGCAGGTAGGCAGCGAGGGTTATGATCTCCTCGTCCACTCCAGTGTGCATTGCTAACTGCTTCCCATAAGCTACCACTTCGGCGATGTGTGGAAAGTCCCCCACAGGATAGGTTTCCCGGGCATAGGCTGCAGCTTCTTCTATAATGTTCATCGTTGTGTCTCCTGCATCCGGCATTAAGTTCTCTGTTACCGGCATGTTGGATGCCCTTCCCTGTCCCAGCCGCGCAACCGGTAGTAATCGGAGAGCATCAACGCTAACTCGTCGCGGGTGAGGGCATGTCCATCAAGCGGCTCATCGTGCCAGCGCGCTGGCAACAAGTCGTCGGCCCTTCCAAACCCCTCGCGCACGTTGAAACAGCGTGTCAGGGTCGTGATTTCGTTTGCCATGCGCCGCAGCGCTGGGAGATCAAGCGCAAGCCCCGTGGTTAGAGCGATAATGGTTCGCAGTTCTTCCCACGGTACGAGGTCACGGAAAAAGCGGCAGAGGATCAGCGTATCCATAATGGTCATGCGGTTTTCGATCTCTACAAACAGGGTTGCCTTCCCTGCGACCTGCTCGCGGTCAATTTGGCCGGACAGCTCGTACTTGTAGAACGTGGCACGCAGGTGGCAGGCACCCCGTGGCGAAGTGGCGTATGCTAGGGCCATGCCCTTCAGCATGCGAGGATCGTACCCGGCTGGCTCCAGGCCTTTCACATGTACGGCCAGGTCCTCCAGCTTCCAGGCCCGGCTGGCAGCGACGATGCCATCAGCCAGGACTGCACCAGGCCCTTCACGGTGCACGATCTGTTTCAGCAAGGTTGCCACACCTTCTGCGTCGCCGTAGTGTAAGGGGTATTGCAGCCGACCGCGCTGGCTTGCCTCCATGACCAGAGCGGCCAGGTTGCCTGCAGACATGGTATCCAGGCCATAGCGATCGCACAGGTCATTGAGATAAACGATCTCCTCCAGGGAATTGACGGCGCAGAGGCCACCGAATGCGTAAATGGTCTCATACTCAGGCCCTTCGACCGTTAGCCCCTTGTGCCGACCGTCTTTAACTGTGCTCAATTTACCACAGGCGAAGAAGCAGCCAAAGCACGCCCGAGGGCGAACTTCCAGGGTCTCTAGCAGCGTGTCTGCACTGATCTGCTCCCATCCGGGTAGCGTGCCAGCCGACCAGTAATGGGCCGGAAATGCCCCAGCCGTATTAGTTACAGCAACAGTCGCGGGAGTGCCGTAGCGCAAATAACTGGCTGCACTTGGGCTGTTCTTGCCCTTGTCCCGAAAGGCCCGCACGTAGGTATCGAAGCCAGACGGGTCAGCCAAAGGCCGCTCTTGTTGTCCGTGGAAAACAATGCCCTTGATCTTCTTTGCGCCGAGGACAGTGCCCATTCCGCTGCGGCCGGCTGAACGCCACTTGTTGTTCACCACACAGGCCAGGCGCGCCAGGTTCTCACCGGCAGGGCCAATGACCAGAGCCTGAGCACGAGGGACATCTACCTGAGAAAGGATAGCCTCCTCTGCAGAGTAAGTCTCCATGCCCCAGAAGGGAGTGGCATCGCGAAATTTCACGCCCTGATCTGAGATGTCGAGAAAAATAGGAGCAGGAGAGGCACCACGAATGACAATGGCATCGTAGCCGGTACGGGAAAGCTGCGGAGCGACATGACCACCTGAAGTGGATTCGGCAAAGGTGCCAGTTAGGGGAGAACGGGTAAAAAGCCCATAGCGGCTGCTGCCAGGAAAGTTGGTCCCCGATGTAGGGCCGGTAGTGATAATGAGCACATTATCTGGGCCAAGAGGATCAGTTCCAGCCTCCAATTCTTGCCAGAGGAGATAGCTTCCCAGGCCGCGGCCACCCAGATAGCGGCGCAAGACATCGTCCGGGATCTCGTCCACGCGGTAAGAACGGTCAGTCACATCCAGGTGTAGAACTTTACCGTGAAAACCGTACATGAACGCCCTCCGCTCTAAATGGTGATCTGTTCTTCCTTCTCTTCCTTGGGTCCAACTCGGCGTAGCTTCTCCGGGCTGTCTACACGGTCAATGAAGAGGATGCCATTCAGGTGATCTATCTCGTGCTGAAAGGCGCGAGCCAATAATCGCTCGGCTTTGGTACGAATCCTGCGCCCCCTCACATCCTGGCCTTTGACGGTGATGCGCACAGCCCGCTTGACTGTTCCTACATATCCGGGGACGGAGAGGCATCCTTCATCGTCTTCTTCCTCGCCGCTGGCTTCAATGATCTCCGGGTTGCAGTACACGTACAATCGCCCGGGCTCGATTTCGTTTCCTTCCTCGTCCTTTTCCGGTGGCATCTCAATGACAATCACACGCAATGGCACACCTATCTGTGGGGCGGCCAGGCCGAGCCCATCTGCCTCGTGCATAGTATCCAACATATCGGTGATCAGAGCCTCTAGAGAAGGCCCGAAACTTTTGACCTTCTTGGCCTTCTCACGCAAGACCGGCTCCCCTGCCAAAAGAATAGATCGTTCTGCCATGTATCTCACATCCTTCGTTCTGTTCGTATTACCATCTCCGAGTGCAACGGGTTGAATTGATCATCACCAGCGAACGCGAGTGACCAAGGCTGCTCTCCTGGTAGCGTGCAGCCTGCAAATTCATCTGGTCAGTGCTCTCGCACCTGCTCTACTGTGACTATCTCACCATCTCGCACTTTTTTGAACACCTTTGGGTCGCCTACCACACGTCCGAAGATGTTGACAGGACTAGCTGGCCGGATTTCCTGTCCTCTGCTGACAGGTGTGGGGCCGAAGAAAATGCAGAAGGCATGTCCCCGTGGCCAGTATCCCAGGTCGCCCAGTGAAACCACGGCTTGCGCATTTTCCTCCTGCAACTTGACCGGTATGGAGAAGTAAATCTCGTCCCCCCACGTGTTACCAGCAGCAGAAATAGGCAGGGCTTCCCAGATAGCATCAGCAGTGCGGGTGTCATTCAACTCAGCAATTGCTTGAATATCGCTAACGCGAATCAGGATCCGTCGCATTCTCGTCCTCCTTCGGGCTTATTATAACGCACTCGTTGGCTCCAGGCAACAGTAGAATGAACCGCTGCCTTGCTGGCATCGGAAGCATATACGGCGCAGGCGCTCTTGTCGAGTGAGAAAGAATACGCGCTTTGCCAATGAGCCAGCCTTGGGATATAATCTTTGTACCTTCCATCAATAAGGAACGCCCCGTGAAAAGCAAAGCAATGCGGCTCATGGCAATAGTCTCCGTATTGTTGATCAGCGGGGTAAACGCCTGTGCGCCATCGCCAGCGCTCTTGCCGTCTCCCCTCCCCACTGTATTGCCTACTGTCAAGCCCTCACCCACCACGCCGAGCATTGACATGCTCGACCCCACGGGCTGCGAAGTTCATCTATGGCATTCTTTCACGCATGAAAAAGAGGCCGTGCTGCTGAATCTGGTGGCCAAGTTTGAAGCGGGTAACCCTTATGACATACGGGTGCGCGTTGAATTTCACAGCCCTCTGCACAGAGAGGTCCAAGCTGCCATTGCCGCTGGCTCACCGCCGGATATCGTGGTGGCGCAATGCGAGCAAATCACCGAGTACGCACTAAATGAGGCGGTCGTGCCACTGAGTGAGTACATTGGCAGTGCTAAACATGGGCTTAGCCAGGCTGAGCAGGCCGATTTGTGGCCCGTCGCGCTGGATACAGCGTGCCTGCCTGCGGGGACAAAGCAGCCTCTTGGCCTGTTTTTCGACTGCCAGATCGCGGTGATGTTCTACAATGTGGAACGGCTCAAGAAACTCAAATCCGATGCGCCGCCCCAGACCTGGGAGGAGTTCAAAAAGATGTGTAGCGCAGCCAGAGACAAAAAGGCTGGTACATGGGGTTACGCCTATATAGCCGATGGGCCGACCCTGGTCAATTGGATTGCGGGCCTGGGCGGGGTGCTCATTGATCCCCAGAAGGGGCAGGCACAGCTCGACAGTCCGGAAGCAATTGCGTCTGTATCTATGCTAAAGGACTTGCTTCAAGAGGGCTGTGCCTACCCCGTATCTGAGCCAGGCACCGACCGTGCGGATTTCGCTGCTGAGAAGGTGCTTTTCACTTTTGGCTCTACGGATGACCTGCCGGAATATGTGGAAGCCATTGCCAGCACAAAGACAAAGAAACCAAGGTTCAAGTGGGACGTTGCACCAATGCCCCACCTTACCAGTGAGCCGGTTGTGAGCGCCCAGGGCTCGATCATGAGCATGTTGCGCACGACGCCCCGTCAACAACTGGCCGCGTGGCTATTCCTCAAATGGTTTCTACAACCGGAGAACGATGTACAGTGGGCACTGGCTACCGGTGCTTTGCCGGTGCACAAGTCAAGCAAGGATGCTTCGGAGATGCAGGACTACCTCAAGCAGAACCCTCAGTATGGGACAGCCTGCCAACTACTGGGGTATGCCCGACCGGAACCGGCTGTGCCTAGGTGGCAAGGCGTGCGCGTTCTGCTAGTAGACGCTGCTGCCAAAGTATGCTTGGGGCAAGCGAATCCTGTGGACGCACTGGCTGCTGCTGATACTGCTGCTGACAGTCTGCTCACCAGATAACTTACATTGTATGTCAGATGTCAGGGAGCAATGCATGAAGAGAAAACTGGCCGTGACGTGGGCAGCGCTCTCAATTCTACTGGCGAGTTCATGTCAACCCGCTCTGACACCGACGCCTATTCCAATGGTGTCACCTGCGGTGAGCCCTTCGGCTACGCTTTGGGCACGCGCAGGAGAAGGCGTCAAGCAAGGAGCGGGGGTTGTCCTCATTACCTTAGATGGTGCTCGCCCCGATTGGATTGCCAGGTATATGCAGAATGGCACCATGCCCAACCTGGCTGCCCTGGCCCAGCGTGGCGTGATGGCTGCATACATGCAGACGGTGGACCCGGCATTGGCAGCAACGGCCTATCTTTCCTTGAGCACGGGGACCTTCCCGAATCGCACTGGTTGGGTATCCGACAGGTACCACATGCCACAGCAAGCTTTTCACCAATATGCTGACCCACTGGCGCAACTTCCAACCCTACCAGAGCCTATCTGGCGCACCGCAATGCGTCATGGCTTGAAGACAGCCACAGTTTTCTGGCCCAGTGCTCTGTTAGATGTGCCCGATTTGCACGCTGACTATATGGTCACTACGGTCGAAAGTGACATACCGGCTGCTCAACATGTAATCTCATTTGAGGAGGCGAATGCCTGGGTGGGGCCACCGCCCTCATTCAGCCCCTTGCGAGAAGGCACGCTGCGCATTGTGAGCCGGGAAAATAACACTGCCGCAGTATTCAATGTACTAGCTGTTGATAGTCAGGACGACGGCACCAGCAACTACGATCTGCTGATTCTTGATGATGACAAGGTGCTTACAAACGGTCATACGGAACTACACCTTGGCAAGTGGACTGCGACCACCATCAGCCCGCGTTTGCACAGTGGCGCTTACTTCTGCCTGACAGCGTCCACCAGTGTCACTGCCACGGTGTACCAGAGTCGAGTTGGCTACAACCAGGCGCGTCCGACCGACTTGTTGAGGGCCGTGAATGACAAATTTGGCTTTCCACCTCCTGCCCCAGATGCCGACGCCTTGCGCACCGGCTGGCTTTCCGCTCAGCAATATTGCGACCTGGCCGAACTCAGGGCGAAGTGGATGATGGACGCAGCACTGTATGTATACCAGACCTATCAACCCGCTTTATTGCTGACTGCGCAGAACATCATCGCTGAGTGTGCCCGTTCCTTTCTCTTGGTGGATGAGCGTCAGAAGGAATACACTCCTGAGAAAGCAGAACTATATGCTTCGTATCTGCAGAAAGCACACACAATAGCCGATAAGAATCTCGGTCGCTTGCTTGCGCTCGTAAATCTCGCTGACTCAGCAGTGTTCATTTTGTCAGCACATGGAACAATGCCTGTCCATACGACCGTACATCTGAATACCATCTTGAGCAATGCCCGGCTTCTGCAATTAAAAACCAGCCACGGGCAGAATGAGGTTGATGATAGCAAGAGCAAAGCTCTGGCCTTTGCCTCTGGGGGTAGTGCTCACATCTACATCAACCTGCAGGGCAGAGAATGGCCAGGTCTGGTCGCACCCGACGACTATGCAAAAGTGCAACAGCAGATTATTCAAGCACTGCAAGAGACAAAGGCTGAGGATGGACAGCCAGTGTTCACGCGCATCCTTAAGCGCGAGGAGTTAGGCACAATTCACTTGGAGTCATCCAATTCTGGGGATGTGTTCGTACAGGCTGCGCCTGGCTACTGCCTCTCCGATGAACTAGGATTTAAGAAGGTTCTGGCCCCATCTCCATGCTGT
>Ga0172366_10001669_pt1 | contig 17333 bp, 11 predicted proteins | sample LakKivSesite69cm_FD_114533 | JGI IMG/M metagenome (GOLD analysis project Ga0172366, IMG submission 114533) | Sediment microbial communities from Lake Kivu, Rwanda - Sediment site 69cm | ecosystem: Environmental > Aquatic > Freshwater > Lake > Sediment | place: Rwanda: Western Province, Lake... | reverse complement strand
GTTTGATGGATTGGCGATTTTTACCTTTTCTCTAAATGTGCCCATAATGCACTTTTCCATATTTAGCCATCCCGAAATATCAGAAGTTTATATACCTTTTACTAAACGGTTTTCAAGAATAATCGGCAATAGAAATATTCATTTTTTTCATGACGATTGCCCTATCGTTTATACTTGACAGGGGGCGGGGCGGTCATTAGGGATTCTTCACTTAATTTGTGGGACGGCGGGCGAATGCCCCTGAATAATATCGGGAAATCGGGCGATAACGGAATTTTCATCAGGGTTCATGTGATTCCGCGCTCTTCCCGAACGGAATTCGCCGGCGCATCGCCAAATGGTTTTCGCCTCAAGGTGAAAGCGCCTCCCGTTGAGGGCGCGGCGAATGAGGAATGCGTGAAATTCCTTGCTAAAACCTTCGGAGTTGCAAAAGGGGCGGTCAGACTTAAAACAGGCGGGAAATCACGGACGAAAGTTTTTGAAATTTCCGACTGCACGGAAAAGGATGCGATAGCAATAATGCAATCGTTGAATAAGTAACCACAGATGAATCCGCCTGAGGCGGAATGAACACAGATAGGAATTACAAATAATGAGCGAACTGAAAAAACAGATTGATGAGGCGGTTAAGGCGATTCGGGCAAAGACCCCTCTCTCGCCCACTGCGGGCATCATATTCGGCACCGGTATGGGCGCTATGGCGGACACCTTTGATGGCAAACTGAAAATTCCTTACGAGGAAATCCCCAACTTCCCTTTATCAACCGTTGAATCCCATGCGGGAAACCTCGTCTTTGGACGCCTTGAGGGGAAACCGGTTGTCGCCATGCAGGGGCGATTTCATCGCTACGAGGGCTACACACTCCAGCAGGTAACGTTTCCTGTGCGCGTGATGAAGGCGCTCGGTTGCCGGTATCTCATTATCACCAACGCCGTCGGGAGCATGAATCCGCTTATTCCCGCTGGCTCACTCGTCCTCATCAGCGACCACATCAACCTGATGGGCGATAATCCGCTCATCGGTCAGAATGATGATACGCTCGGACCTCGTTTTCCGGACATGTCCAAGCCATACAGTTCTGAGATGATAGCGCTGGCAGAAAAGGCGGCGCTTGAGAATCAGATACGGATTCACAGGGGCGTGGCGGTCGCCGTGACGGGTCCATGTTTTGAGACTGCGGCGGAATATCGCTTTTTCCAGCGCATCGGCGCTGACATTGTCACCATGTCAACCATTCCTGAGGTCATTGTGGCGGTTCAGTCGGGTATCAAGGTTCTTGGGCTCTCCACGGTGACAGACGCCTGCCTTCCGGATGCGCTGATTCCGCTCACAGCCGAAGAGGTCATCAAGATTTCAAACTCCCTTGAGGAGAGTCGGCAAAAAATTATAAGAGGCATTATCAAAGAACTGAAATAACACATATCACCACAGAGACACAGAGGGCACAGAGCATTTACAATATTCTCTCTTTTTAATTATCCTCTGTATTCTCTGTGTCTCTGTGGTGAGTCCGTAGTATCTTTCTTGAAAGGTTACTTTCCTTCATGACACTCGAAATGGAAAAGGATTATAAAGATACGCTAAACCTCCCGGCGACGGATTTCCCGATGCGGGCAAATCTGAATAAGCGTGAACCGGAGATTTATCAGAAATGGGTGGAGATGGGACTGGATGAGGCAATTCTGGCGCGGCGCTCATCTGAGAGGCGCTTTGTCCTGCATGATGGACCTCCCTATGCCAACGGTGACATCCACATGGGACACGCCCTGAACAAGATTTTGAAAGACATTATCGTGCGTTATAAGACGATGTGCGGATATTACACCCACTACATTCCGGGCTGGGATTGCCACGGTCTGCCCATTGAGCAAAAGGTGCGTGAACATCTTGGCGCCGCCACAAAGGATAAGACACCCATTGAAATCCGGCAGCTTTGCAAGGAGTATGCGCTTCACTGGGTGAACGTTCAGAGTGAGCAGTTCAAGCGGCTTGGCGTCGGTGGGGATTTCCGCAATCCTTACAAAACGCTGAATCCGGAGTATGAAGCGGGAGAACTGAAGGCGTTTCGCGCGCTCGTGGAAAATGGTTACATTTATCGCGGACGAAAACCGGTCTTCTGGTGCATCACGTGCGGGACGGCTCTCGCTGACGCTGAGGTGGAATACGAAAACCACACATCCCATTCCATCTATGTCCGCTTCCCGATTATCAATCCTGAAAAATTAAAGGGGCTATCCGCCTCCGCACAAGGCTATGGCGGATTGAAGGAGCCAGCAATCGTCATCTGGACGACCACGCCGTGGACACTTCCCGCAAACGTTGCCGTCGCATTGCACAAGGACTATGACTATGTGGCGGCGAGGATTAAAAACTCCGGCGATGTCTTTATTCTTGCGCATGACCTCCTGAAAAATTTCCTCTCAGAATGCGGGCTTGGCGAGGCGGAAATCCTTGCCCAATGGAAAGGCGCAGACCTTCAGGGCATTGAATGCAGACATCCTCTCCTCGACAGGACATCCATCGTGATACTTGGCGAGCATGTGACGCTTGAGACGGGGACTGGATGCGTCCACACCGCGCCGGGGCACGGATATGATGATTATCTAATGCTCTTGAAATACAATCTCCCCATGGTTATGCCCGTTGATGACGGCGGGCGCTTCACGGAGGAATTTCCCCTCATGAAGGGCATTCTCGTGTGGGATGCCAATAAACTGATTGTTGAAAAACTGGAGAAGGACGGGCTGCTCGTGGGTTCGGGGATGGTGGAACATTCTTATCCACATTGCTGGCGATGTCACAAGCCCATCATCTTCCGCGCAACGGAGCAATGGTTCATGTCGGTGGAAAAGGATGACCTTCGCCAGAAGGCGCTCAGGTCTATCGATGGGGTGACATGGATTCCCGATTGGGGACGAGACCGGATTTATAACATGGTGGCAATGCGTCCGGACTGGTGTCTCTCCCGCCAGCGCAAATGGGGTGTGCCAATCCCCGCTGTCCAGTGCCTGTCCTGCAAGGCAGACATCATGCACCTTGCCATCATCGACCGCTTCATCAAGCAGGTTGCGAAAAAGGGGACTGATGTATGGTTCTCCGAACCTGATGAGAGCGCCATTCCAGAGGGATTCCAATGTCCCACTTGCGGAGGCACCTCATTTAAAAAGAAATTGGACACGCTTGACGTCTGGTTCGATTCGGGGTCAAGCCACATCGCACTTTGCGAACAGGTAAAAGACCTCGGCTCGCCAGTTGACCTCTATCTTGAGGGGAGCGACCAGCACAGGGGATGGTTCCAGTCCTCATTACTTATAGCGATGGGCGCAAGAAATCACGCCCCATATAAAGCCGTCCTCACCCACGGCTTCATCCTTGATTCCAAGGGCGAGGCGATGAGCAAATCCAAGGGGAACGTGATTCCTCCGCAGAAGATTATAGAAAAGCTCGGGGCGGACGTCCTCCGGCTCTGGGTTGCCTCAGAGGATTATCGTGAGGATGTGCGTATCTCTTATGAGATATTAGACCGTATCTCGGACGCCTACCGGCGCCTCCGCAACACATTCCGTTTCCTGCTCGGGAATCTGGGAGATTTCAATCCCGAGCGAGATTCCGTTTCCTATGACAACCTTCAGGAGATTGACCGGTGGGCTCTGCATAAACTCTATGACTTAACAAAACGCCTGAAACGGGCGTATGAGAATTTCGAGTTTCACAAGGTTTATCACCTTGCACACACCTTCTGCGTGGTGGACATGAGCGCCCTGTATCTTGACATCGTTAAGGACCGCCTTTATGTGGAGGGGAAAGCTTCACCGGAGCGCAGGGCTGTTCAGACGGTGCTCAGCGCTGTGGCGGAGCATCTGGTGAGACTGCTGGCACCTGTTCTCCCATTTACCCTTGAGGAGGTTTATCAGTCGCTTGAGACGGCGTTCGGACGTCAATCGGAAAATCCCCTTTACGCCGAAAAACCGCTCAAGAGAAGTGTCCACATGGAACTGTTCCCTGAAGCGCCTGAGCTCTGGCACCAACCTGCTTTATCGGAAACGTGGGACAAACTTTTAAAGATTCGAGAGGCGGTGGTAAAAGTCCTTGAGGAGGCGCGACGCAGAAAGGAGATTGGACATTCCCTTGATGCGCGCGTCGTATTCACCACAACCTCCGATGAGCAATTTTCTCTCCTTGAGCCAAGAAGACACTTCCTTGCAGACCTTTGCATAGTTTCATCATTTGACATTCGTCTGGTAAAGGCGTTTGACTCGGCGCAGCCGCCTGTGGAAGGTGTCACCGGTGTGTCAATCAAGGTTGAAAAAGCCCCATGGGCAAAATGTGCGCGGTGCTGGAAGTTACATCCCGATATCGGCAGGGACACCCGTTTTCCCGGGGTCTGTCCACGCTGTGTCGGTGTCCTGGAAGGTATGAATCCGCCTCAGGCGGAGCAGAATATGGAAAAGAAGCGTCAAAAAAATAAGTCGGAGGAGACGGCAGGGAAATGAAAACAAAAATCAAAAAAGTGAAGATGGCAACAAGGTCACGCAAGGTCAGGAAAACAATGGGCAAAGCCGCAAAAGGGGTGAAGGTCGCTGCAAAGAAGGCAAAAACCGCAACGAAAAAAAAGGCTGTGAAGGCAGTCGGGAAGACTAAAAACGCCGGCGCCAGAAAATCAGCCACAAAAACCGTTTCCAGAACTACGGGAACAAAGATAAAACGAACAGCCGGAAAATCCGCAAAGGTCAAAATTCCTGAAATCAAGCAGACTGCCATTGTCAAGACTGCCCCACCCACTACAGAGGCAAAAAGATTCCGCAAGGCTGAAATCACAAAACTCAAGGATGAACTTCTGAGCGAGCGCGACCAATTGGTAAAGGAGATTGAGAACCTTGACAATATCACCCATACCAATGGCGAAGATGTGATTGTAGAAAATCGCGCCTATTCCATACACATGGCGGAAAATGCCAGCGAAAATGAGGCAATCAATATGGCACTCGGACTGAGGAAGATTTTACTCGAACGCCTGACAGGCATCAATAATGCCCTTGAAAGACTTGAGGATGGAAATTATGGCATCTGCGCCCGCTGTGGAAACGCCATAGATATGGAACGTCTCCTTGCCACGCCACAGGCTGTTTTCTGCGTCCAGTGCCGACGTCAGGTTGAAGCGGAAAGAAGAGGCTCGATGTGAGATTTTTCTGGTGGATGGCAGTAGTTATTGCCGCTGACCAGGCATCCAAAACGCTGGCGCTACTATTACTTTACCCATTTCGCCCCATCAAGGTCATTCCATCATTCTTCTGGCTAACGCTCCGACACAATACCGGCGCCGCATTCTCAATCTTCAGTGAGCATCCAAACCTCCTCACCTTATTCAACATCATTGCCACGGGAGTGCTCATATGGTGGGGTGTGCATGTCCCTCGAAAGGAAAAACGGCTCAAGATTGCCTTAGGATTGATAACGGGTGGGGCGTGTGGAAATCTGTGCGACAGGTTTTTTCGCGGCGGATCTGTGGTGGATTTCCTCGACCTCCACTGGTTCAACAGGGCTCACTGGCCCACCTTCAATCTTGCCGACACTGCAATCTGCATCGGCGTGGCACTAATCTTTCTTGACCTCATTCTCCAGCCCAGAAAATCGGGTCGCATTGCCCGGGCGAAGTAATTTCAAGCGCCAGAGTGCAATTTTATATATTTTTATAGGGGTCTGACCCTCATATTATGCGACGGGTCTTGTATTACTCTGCTCTGATTCTGCTGGGACTGTGCGCTACTGCTCTGGCGCAAGCGCCAACTCGCGATCCGGGACGGCTCGCTGAGATTCGCTGGACAGGCCGTTCACAACTTCTTGAACTCACAAATCGCGGGTTCATCATAGACCACCCGCACAATGGGACAGCCGAAATCTGGCTCACTCCCGCGCAATTCGATACCCTGACAAGCGAGGGATGGAACGTCCGGTGGATTCCTGACCAAGCCGCTGAGATGTGGAAGTATCTCCGAACTAAATACGCGGGAACCGGCAGGACGCTCGGCGCATATCATGATTATGATGGACTTACCTCCGCGCTCCTCTCCCTCGCCACACAGTATCCCGACCTCTGCCGCCTTTCAAGTATCGGTGAGTCCGTTCAGGGACGCGACCTCTGGGTGATGAAGATTACTGATAATCCCGATACTGAGGAAGCAGAACCCGAAGTCCGATATACCTCCACTATGCACGGCGATGAGCCGGTCGGGATGGAACTCCTGCTCGACCTGATACAACTTCTACTTAACAATTACGCGACCGATGCGCGCATCAAGCATCTGGTGGATGAGGAGGAAATCTGGATTATGCCGCTGATGAATCCCGATGGTTATTCGGCATCACCGCCTCAACGCTGGAACGCCAACGGCTATGACCTGAACCGTAACTTTCCAGACATTGTTACCGACCCGAACAATATTCCGGCGGGACGCCAGCCGGAGACTCAGGCGGTCATGGCATTTTCGGCAGGGCATCAATTTGTCCTGTCAGCGAATTTTCACGCCGGCTCCCTGGTTGTCAACTACCCAATGGATTCACCCGTAAATGACACCGACACTGAAAGTCCCGATAATGACTATTTTTATGCGACGGCGCTCACCTATGCGCAAGCCAATCCGCCCATGTATGCGAGCACCGAGTTCACGCATGGAATCACCGTAGGGGCTGATTGGTATATCATCCGCGGCGGGATGCAGGATTGGATGTATAATTGGATGGGTGGACGCGAGGTGACCATTGAACTCGATGATGACAAGTTCCCGTCTGACACCCGTCTGCCCGCGCTGTGGAATGAGAATCGCGAGTCCATGTTGAGTTATTTAGAACTGGCAATCGCCAAGGGAGTGCGCGGGCGAGTTCTTGATGCCGCCACGAGCGGACCGCTCTCCGCCACAATCCTTGTCGCCGGACGCGACCAGTATAACAGTCATCCTCTATATCTTTTCACAGACCAGCAGGTCAGCGATTATTACTGCCTCCTGCAACCCGGCAAGTGGGATTTAACATTTGCGACCGGAGGTTATTCCGCACAGACTATCCAGGGCGTCATGGTCACAGCGCAGACCATGACCCACCTTGATGTTTACTTAGGAAAGGCGCCCACGCCCGGGATTTGCGCCTGGGGTTTGTATTAGAGATACCACTCAGTACAGCTATGAATGGAGAGTATATCTGAGATTGCCCCTCTGCGTCCGTGCACAAATACAATCCGTATCCCGCCATATCAAATTTATCACTAACCCCTGAGCCACTTTTCGATGGCTGGGTTCAGGAAGACAAGGACAAATAGAATGCTCACGACCCAGAGAAAGGGCTTGACTTCGCGGGCACGTCCCGTCAGCGCCTTCCATGCCGTGTATGATATGAATCCCGCACCGATGCCATGCGTGATTGAAAAGGTCAGCGGCATGGTTACTATTATCAGAAACGCAGGCAGGGCTTCATCTATCTTTCTCCAATCAATATGAACAATGGACTCCATCATCAGGAATCCAACAATAATCAGCGCCGCCGCCGTCACCGGATGCCTGACCGTCATCGGCGCCACCTGAACTCCACCCCCAACCACGGCAATGAGCGGGGTGAATAACACCGCAAGCAGAAAGAGCAGTCCGCAGACAACGGCGGTAAGTCCCGTACGACCTCCCTCCGCAACTCCCGCAGTGGATTCAATGTAGCACGTGTTGGACGAGCAACCGAACGCCCCGCCGATGACCGCCCCCAGCGAGTCCACAATCAGAAGCGGGCGGATTCTCGGAATGCGTCCCTGAGCGTCAAGATAACCCGCCTTTGCGCCGACACCGATTGCCGTTCCCATGGTGTCGAAGAAATCTGTCATGAAAAATGCAAACGTGACGGGAAGCAACTGGAGTGTGATTGCGCCCTTGAGGTCAAATGCAAAAAATGTTGACCAGCTCTCTTTGCCCACAGGAATCTGCATGATTTTCGTGGGAAGCGGAATGAGCGGTGCCCATCGCGCCTCTTTGCCTATTCCCGCGAGAATTTCACCGGCAGTGCCGACGCCTGCGGGCAGATGCCAGATGGGGAACATCCCCAGAACGGCGGTGATGCAGATGCCGAGCAGGATTGCACCCCGGACTCCGCGCACAACCATCCAACCCGTGATTAGCAAACCAAGGATTGCCAGGAGCGCCACCGGATGCGCAAAATCCCCGAAAGTCACCATCGTGGCGGAGTTCACCGACAAGAGATTGCCTTCCTGCAGTCCAATGAAGGTGATAAAAATCCCGATTGCGACCGCGATGGCGTGTTTGAGCGGATTGGGAATCGCATCCATGACCGCCCGGCGGATTGCCATGGTTGACAAGACCAGAACGGTCAAGCCTTCCAGAACAACAACGCCCATCGCCACCTGCCAGGTGTATCCCATTCCAAGAACGATGTTAAACGCAACAACGGCATTAAGTCCCATGCCGGCGGCAAGACACATTGGATAATTTGTTGCGAATCCCATCATGATGGTGACCAAACCGGCGGCGAAACACGTGGCAACCACCGCACCCGCGAACGGAACCTTTCCTGCTGAGAGAATCGCCGGGTTGGTGAAAATAATATACGCCATCGCCATGAAGGTTGTAACTCCGGCGCGGATTTCCGTGCCCATCGTTGACCGATTTTCCCGAAGGCGAAATAAACGTTCCATCATCACTTTTCATCCTCCAACAAAGAATTATAACCGCCTATGGACACAGATGGTTTTGAAACGGGTACATGATAAGATTTTAGAGAAAACAGATATATATCAAGCCCTTCAAGGGTAACTTCACCAGGGCGATCCAATGGGCAAAAATAGATAGTCTGAGGCCAATTGAAAAAACCCACCTGCCCAAAAGCAGTTCGATAGTTAAAAGCCGGTGGAACAGGGATTCCAATGTTTGGATAACGTGATTTATTGCCAATCCAGAGCAAGGCATTTCCTGGACTGTTCCACTTCCCGGTTATTCCGACGACCATCCACTGGTTATCAAATCTGCGGTCGGCGATTTTCTTCGAGTCTTTTACTGAAATACCAGAACCAGCGCCATTTGTGGAAGTGGCTCTTCCAGGGTGCGATTTAAGCACCACATCATAGCCCTTTACAATAACGGATAATCTTTTATGATCTATCCCCTTATTGAGAAACTGTATGTGACCTGCGCCTTTAAAACTCCACTTGGCAAGGTCTTCTGCGCACCATTCGATATGTTTGGTGGAAGCAACTGTCATTCTTGTGATACTCCCGTCGCCCCTGACCATCAATACAAGCGAGCCCGTTGTAACATCGGGAGACAAACCCTGCCATATACGAGTTGCCCTGCCTTTATTATCGTGACCATCTATCAGAATCGGTGTGGGATAGGGCTTATCAAGTCTGTCCCACCGTGGGTGCAATCCATGTGGTGGAGCCGTATCAAGAATCGCTAACATTATATTGTCTCCTGGGTTCCAGAGGTGGAAATAGTAAGCGTGTTCGGTAGTAATTATGCTGATATGTTCAGGCAATGGTCTCGGGAGGGTATCAATTATCTCCCATGTTTCACTCATTATCGTTCGGTTTGCGTTGGCTACCCGTTTCCACATCATTGAATTTCTCGATAAAGTTGTAGTCCATGTTAAAGCCAAAAGAATCCATAAGAAGGCAACAATCAATTCAAGAATATTGCTCGTGGTATTCTTCCATATTCTGATTTTGCGTTTGAGTAGTGGCGGATATTTAATAAATTCCGAAATCCATGCTCCCCATGCCAGAATGCCCCACGCTCCCGGGATAAAAAGGAGTCTCCCGTGTGCCTGGACATTAAAATTTAAACCAATCATCGGGGCTATGGTGATAAGAAGTCCTGAAATCCCCAATAATAATCCTTTGCGCTCTTTTGCAAACATGAGTCCGGCAATAAAGAAAAGCATCCAAGCCTGCCAGCCCTCGTAACAAAAATTCAGGATTTTGAAACAATGATTATATTCTCCACCACTGCCCGGAGGCCACCAAAGGGCTGATAGATATGTTAAATAAGTTCCCAATAAATGTCCGGGACCCAAGAAACTTATATTATTCCCCCAATATTGCCCAATACAACCCAGGGCAATATAGCGGAATGTGGAATAAACAAGACCTATACCCAAAGCCGGCATCAGACTTTCCTTAGCCCAGCGTTTATATACTTTGACCGTATCCTTTATCCTTGCACAGTTATTCAAATAAATAAAATCAACTAAGGGAAGAAGAATAACTCCCGCAAAGCCTTCTTCTTTCGATAAAAGACCAAAAACAAGAAAGGCATAAGAGATAAACCGGGGGCTTTTTATAAACCCCAATCTGGATTTGGCGTTAAATTTGCCGCCTTTTTTTAAATCAATAATACGGAAAACAACCGCACCCAATATCCCGATGCCTGCCAGATGGTCAGCTCTCGTTCCAACAAACCATGCAACTTCGGCATTTGTGGGCAGGAGAACATAAACCATTGCAACAGCCAATGCGATAAATTCCCTCTCAGGTAAAACATAACGCGCAATTATCCATAGCAATATTATGTTGAGGGAAATGAGAAACAGACTTGTCAAAACGTATCCGGGGAACCAATAACCCCACACCAGACGTTCAATAGCAAAGGAAACCTTGACCAGGGGGCGATACATACCACCCGGTCCCTGATTTTCAACGTTCAAATCCCCGGCAAAGGTTTTTAGCACATCGGAAATGGGTGAAGAAGCAATGAGAAACCAGTCATCGGCTAAAAAATATCCTTTCAAGGCATGTCCATGCCAGAAAAATACCCATAAAATGAGAAATGCAGGAATGAGAAATCGTTTGGACATTATGAGCAACCCTTTAGCATGGGGTTGGGGGTTGGCTATTTGCTCCGTTTCCATACCCATTTTCGGACTTTTTCTCAGCGAGTCATTGGGGTAGACGCCACTGCGATTATGATTAAGATTTCTGCCCCTTTGCTCTGATTCGTGGACGTTCAAGGGGTCTCAGGACCGTAAATTTCGGGTTTGGGGGAGCGTCCCATCAGGTCGCGAACGCCGTCTTTGGGTCTCTTGCCCTCATACAGCACACGATAAACCTCAACGGATATGGGCATCTCAACATGATATTTTTCCGCAAGGGTCGCCACTGAACTTGCGGTCTTGACTCCCTCTACGACCATTCCAATCTCATCCAGTGCATCCTCCACACTGCGCCCCTTCGCAATAAGCTCTCCGAAATTTCGGTTCCGGCTGTGACGGCTCGTAGCGGTGACAATGAGGTCGCCCACACCCGAAAGTCCACTGAAGGTCTCCCGTTTTGCGCCCATGGCAATGCCAAGGCGTATCATCTCAGCCAACCCCCGCGTCAGGAGCGCCGCCTTTGTATTGTCGCCGAAACCAAGTCCATCACAAACACCCGCCGCAATGGCGATGACATTCTTCACCGCCCCGCCCAGCTGAACACCAAGGACATCATCATGAACATAGACCCTGAAGAAATCGGCATGGAAGAGAGTCTGAACCTCATGCGCAAGGTCTGGCTTATAAGCGGCGGCAACAATGGAGGTGGGCATTTTGCGCGAAACCTCCTCCGCATGAGAAGGTCCGCTGAGACAGCAGATGTCCTGTCGTGTCTCTTCACCCAGAACCTCTTCCATGACCCCTGAAAGGGTGAGCAGTGTGCCCTGCTCAATACCCTTGGAGCAAAGCACAAATTTCCCATGTGCGAAACTCTCCCCCATTTCAAGTTGTCGGTGCTCCATATCTTCGGCGACGGAGCGCAGTGAGGTGCAGAGGTCACGGACGGCATGAGATGGAACCGCAATGACAAGATACGTGGCATCCTTCACCGTGCGATGCAGGTCTTTTTCTATCACAAGACCGGCGGGGAGTTGGAGGTTAGGAAGTTTGGGCGGGATGCGTGTCTTTTCAAGATGTTCTAAAAGCGATGGTGAGATGTCCCAAATCTTGACAGGGAATCCCTTTTCATAAAGTAGTGCCGCGAGTGTGCAACCCCACGTCCCGGCGCCAAGAACGGCTGTCTGATTAATTGACAATTGACAATTGATAATTGATAATTTCCCAATCAAGGGATATCGTAATACTCAACCTCAACCTTTTTCAGATATACGCGCCCATACTCGGAATCCTTGCCATCCACAAGGTCAAAGGCAAATAACATACTGTTCTTGAATGCATCAGCGCCTGTGTAAAATTCCCGCGGTGATTCCATGAACACTGAATACTCCGTGCCTGTCGTACTTGGCAGGTATCCATTGTATGCCCCCGGTCCACGCTGGAATAGTTCATACATATTACTCCAGTCAAAGCCGGCATTTTCCATGCGCAGGCGTATTCTTGCAATGGTCTCCCGTGTGAAGGTGTTCGGAACCTGCAGTGTGAATATGGCGCGGTAGAGCTTATTCGGCACATATGAAGGAGTGGCGGCGGTAACCGGGATAGTAATCGGGGTTTCCCAGGAGCCATAATCGGGCAGACCTGCCTTCCCTGCCGGCGGTGCTGGTGTGGCGCCTGATTCCAAGTACAAACCTGTGGCATCCGACCCATAGGTTACCTTCCCAAAGACATTCTGTATGTTGCTCCCGACCCAGTCGGAAAAGCCCGATGTCGCATCATAGGTGATAACAGGAGTGGCAAGGCTCTTCGGCGGCAAATTGAATGTCTCCACCTCAATTTCATCAAGATAGAGGGCACCATACTGCTCTTTTGTGAAATCAATGAGGTCAAAACTCAGGGTCAAATTTCTATCCGCCACCGCCGCTCCTGTAAAGTCCGGCGGGAGATAATAGGAATAATAATCGCTCCATGTGTCCCCGATAGAATTCAGCCCTTTATCAACAATTTGCGCACAGCCGGACATGAAGATGACATTATTCCAACGCAGGCGTGCCATGGGTGATTTGAAATGGTCGGGCTGGTCAGTCCTCAGGCGATAACGCGCCCTGTAAACCTTGTTAGGAACATACTGTATAGAGTAGGAATCTTTCATAGTCCAGTAACCGAACAGATTAACGGTGAATTTGCCATTGATTCCTAACTGACCGGTTGGCTGAAGGACAGGAGCCATATAGAATGACCCATCCTTGGCGCTCACATAGGTGCCCGGCGGGGGCGCTCCAACCGTCCATCCCTCACTCTCAGCATTGTTAAAAGGATAAAAGTTAATGGTTTCCAGACCGGATACGTTGAATGTGACGGTGGTTGTGCCCGATGCGCATCCATCCGCAACCGCCGTCAGATTGGCAATACCGTCAACGTTGCTCAAGAGGGTGTTCAGCGCACTCCCGCCACTGGTATTTACTGGATTAGTCGTGCCGAGGGTGCCAAAATCGGTTGTGAATATCACGGGGATTAAATCCGCAACTGGCAAACCAAAACCATCCTTCACACTTGCAGTAAGATTGACCGTAACATCATACTGGTTAACTGAAGAGGGGTTGGCAATCAAGGTGACGTTATTGGAGATGCGCTTGGCAGGCTGGAACAGGACACGCCCGAGAAGTGGGTTGTCATTCTTGTGATAAACGACATTTTCAACCTCAAAATACCGGTTCGCAAGGAAATCATTGTAGGTGGCGTTCACATCATCCCTCATTCCACCGCCGGCGATGTCAAAGTGTCCAAGATTGATAGCCTGCCCCCTTACCAATCCAAAGACATTGCGTCTGGCGATGGAGCCGCCAATGGTCACAAAAAATGTTGTGGGGAATAGTGGCTGGGCGGGCTCCTCCTGAAGACGAATCAAGTCCACACCGCCATCAATATAGGAATCATACACGCGGAATTTGACATTACCGCCGAAATCGTCCTCTGCGGTGGCATCCCCGTAAATCCGGCGGTTCCGCCCGAGGATGCCCGTGGAGTCAAAACTCGTCGAGGCGCTCGGTCCGATAAACCAGTTTGTGAGAAATGTTACCGTGCCATCATCACCAGCGGCGCCACGCTCCGACATGACAATAGCGCTCCGGCGCATATTAATAATCAAGTTCCACGATACAGAGGTCGGGTCTGTCCCACCAATGATTGCAATTCCCGCAGGGGTATCCGGCACGCGGGTGGGAGGTGTGGGGTCTGCAAAGGTGCCAGAGGTGGGACAATCCAGATTGAAGTGGTCAATAAAATCCCCTGCGGCGGGGTCCCATCCATCCTTATCGTCAATGAAGGTCTCCGTGGCATCAAATATGTTATTGTAAATTCCCCCGAGGATGGGACCGGAGGCGTCGGGGTCGAAGGTTGCCAGACCGGCATTCTGACTGGGGCATTTACTCCCATCAAGGAGGATGCCGAAATAACTGTCCATGAAGGTATTATCATGAGCCGAAAGGAGAGAAACTGCATCTGAGGACGGGTCCAGCACTCCTTTGATACCGATGTCGCATAGTGTAAAGGTGCTGCTGGTCACTTCTGCCTTTGCCGAGGTTATAAAAACGCCTGCTCCGTTCTTCATTATTTTATCCCGCGCACCGATGTTGAGAAACTCACAACCCTCCACCAAGTTTTCCATGGAGACTTCATCCGTGGCACCAGGTCTTCCAGTTATCCACGCACCGATGTAAAGGTTTTTGAAAAGTATATTTCTCAGGGAGAGATTATCAAACGTCTGCGTTGCCCCCGGCGGATTAAGATAAATGCCGGCAAGCGCATTCACATCATTTGCCGGGTCAGAATCCCCATGACCACGCTCAGGAATCGTCACATCATCCGCAACTGCGGGATTATTGTCACCATCAATGGTCATATTTGCAATGGTGACGCCACTCGCGGAGACACAAACGAGCGTTGTTCCTGTCTGGGCGGAGGAATCAACAAAAGAGGAGGGGCATCGGACAATCGTTCCCGTGGTTAATTCGCCACTGATTGTTTCAGACTTCAGAATATTAATCGGATAGGAGAACTCGGCGTCATAAACCCCATTCGCCACATTTACATGTCCGGATGAGGCAACAGCAGAAGTCCCATCCGTGATATTATTAAAATGGTCATATCCGAAACCGGGTGTAAGTGAGGTGTATGTCCGGTTCACCCACACAGTGTCAGGCTCAGAGGCGCCTTTGAGAGGCATAAAATCTACAAATCCTTCGGCGGGATTATCAGGCTTGTGGTCAATAGTGAGCTCCACAGTGTTATAATCAATGGAACCCCAGAAGTTGGACTTCGCTTCCATATCCGCAGGGCTGACATTGTGCAGGTTAAGCGTGGCATTATTCTCAATATGATTATAGCCACTGGAACCGAGGGAACCTCCACCGAGGTCCACAATCCCGCCATTTATAAGGATTCCCACACCATTGTTTGTGATAGTATTTTGCTCAACCTTGAAGTTGCCAGCGTCTATCTGAATTCCAACGTCAGCATTATTGGTGACCTCGTTGTTCTGTAAAATTGCTCCATATATACCCCCATGTGTTGCCAGCGCCCAGATGCCATCCGCACTGATGCCGACGCTCGTGCCGCAGTCACTAACCTTATTTCCTGTGATGAGAAGTGAGCCATCACCGGGTGAGTTGATTCCATCAAGCAAAATGCCTGTGGATGCACAGGTGGTGATAGTATTATCTGACAGCGTAACATTTTTGCACTGCTGAAGAAAGATGGATGAAAGGGCGGCATGGGCGAACTGACTGTTATTAACCAAAATATTGGACGAAGAAATTAGAGAGATGTCATGAGAGGTGGAATTATCACAGACACATGAGATTAAGGAGATATTGTTCAACTGTCCACCGCGAACCGCCTGGCATCCGTTGAAGGTGCAGGCATCAATTGCAGTGGTATTGCTCCCCCCTGAAAGTCCAAGGTCAATCGCTACATGGGGACCTGTGAAGGAGCAGTCTGTGATTTCGGTTCCACTGACGCCCCCCACGCTGATGCTATTGCCACCGGCGCTGTGACGAATGGTCATTCTTGAAATCTGGACACTGGGAGTCGTGACACTGATTGTATCGCCGATGGCGCTCTGAAGAATAACGCTCGTCTCGGAGTCGCCCCACATGATAACGCTCTTATTCAGGAGGACGTTTTCATTATAGGTGCCTGAGGCAATATAGAGTGTGAAGGTGGGCGTGGTAACGGAGATGCCGGAGTTGATTGTCGCCTTCGGACCAATCGGCGGTATGCCGGGCGTGGGAGATGAGCCATCAAAGGCATCGTTTCCCGTTATGCCGTTGACGTAAGACTGTCCAAGCACTGGCACACAAGGTAGGATAAAAATAAGCGCACACAATAAAACTTCCCTACCTTTTTTGCTTGCTCCTGACATTTATCAAGTCCTCCCGCCTTCAAATAGTAGATATTATCAAAAAACTTCTTATAAACTCCAAAAAAATGAATACATTTTTACCACAGAGCCACGGAGTGCACAGAGAACGATATAATATTTTCGTTGCTTTATTATCCTCTGTGTCCTCTGTGACTCTGTGGTGAATTCCATATTTTTAGAGATTCTTATTCTCAATATATTTCACATGTTTTTATATATCAAATATCTGAAAAATAGCAAGTAAAAAACGGGACAATTTAAGGATGAATTATGAAGGATGAAGGATAGGTTAAATTTTATTGAAGAGGGGACAGGTGACACAAATGGGGCGGGGACGGCAATACTCTTTCCCCAGCCGCACAAAAAGGGCATGATATTCATTGTAAAGCTGAACGTCCCTTTTTAATGAGCGTTCAAAGAGTGCGCGGGCGCTTTCATAATTATCTTTATCGGAAAGAAAATTGTGGCGGCGCCCGATTCTAAGCGTGTATGCGTCAATGACAAACACAGGGCGGTTCAGGGCATATAGCAGGATTGAATCAGCGGTCTCGCGTCCGACACCATGAACAGAGAGGAGTTCGCCCCGCAGTTCATCAGTGGGATTCATCTCAAGCTTTGAAAAATCGGCATCACAGCGACGGACAAAATAATCCGCCACTGCCCACAGTCGTTTTGCCTTGACATTGTAATATCCGGAAGGGCGGATGAGATTGGACAATGTTCCGGGCGCAAGCGTCACAATCTTTTTGAGGGAAAGCGCACGTGCCCGTTTCAGATTTTCAATTGCTCGTTCCACATTTCCCCAGTTTGTATTCTGAGTGAGGACAGCGCCGATGATAATTTCCTCAACAGTCTCCCCGGGCCACCAGTGCTGAGCCCCGAAATGTTTAAAAAGCAGTCTGTATATCTTTAAAAGAATCTTCATGGACAATTTAGAAACCTTAAAATGAATCTTTACTACCAAGATACTAATAATGCCAAACAAAAAATTTGCATCATGCAAATTAACCACGGGGGACACTGGGATCACTGGGAAAATATTATTCCCACCTTGTG
>Ga0172366_10001667_pt1 | contig 17339 bp, 20 predicted proteins | sample LakKivSesite69cm_FD_114533 | JGI IMG/M metagenome (GOLD analysis project Ga0172366, IMG submission 114533) | Sediment microbial communities from Lake Kivu, Rwanda - Sediment site 69cm | ecosystem: Environmental > Aquatic > Freshwater > Lake > Sediment | place: Rwanda: Western Province, Lake... | reverse complement strand
TACCGATCTGGCCGCCGATCCATCCCGGCTGGCTTCGTTGCTCGTCGTCGCAATACGTCGAGTATTCCTCCTCCTCGCGCCTCGCCAGCCGGGCGCCTCGACGGCCATCTCGGCACGTTAATTTCTGCTCGGGTCCTAACCTCGGTACGGTGTCTCGGCGGCGGTACGGTGTCTCGGCGGATGCGGTCTACTGCGGTATACTGTAGGATGAGAAATCGCCATGTCGTCCAGTGCGCAGAAGATCCTCGATGAGATCCGGGAGCTTTCGCCGGAGGAGCGATTGCGCGTCGTCGAATGCGTTGTGCGCGAGGTGGCGGCGCAAGTGAGCGCCCAGCATGCCCCTGCCCGAACCGCCATCTGGGCCGACGAGGGCGAGGCCGAATTTGAGGCATTCAGGTCCGCTTTGGTGCGTCTGCGAGCAGCGGATACCTGGCGCACTAGCGATGAACCGAACCCTGCTTGATACGGATATCCTCTCCGATTTCCTGCGCGGAAAGGACGCGAATGTGCAGCGGCGCGCTGCTGCCTATCTTGATGAGCACGGCCGGCTGAGCTTGTCGGCGGTGACGGTGTTCGAGGTGGTGCGTGGGCGACATCAGGCGCAGCAAGCCGAGCGCGCGGTCCAATTCCTCGCCTGGAGTCAAACCGCGGATGTGCTTGCCTTCGATGATCGGTGCGCGCAAATAGGCGGGGAGATCGCCGGCGCGCTATTGCGAGCAGGTTTGACGGTCGGCGTTGCCGACCTATTGATCGCGGCGACTGCCATCGCGAACCGGCTGGTTCTGGCGACCGCGAATCTCGGCGACTATCAACGCATGCAACGCTTCGGCCTCGTCGTCGAGAACTGGCGCGAGCCGATCTGAGCTTCGCGCCCGCGTGTGGCACCTCTCACCGGGCAGCGACCTGGATCGTGCTTGGCAGATCTTAATCAGGTGTCTGGCGCCTACCGAGCACCTGCCGAGCGGAGTGCATCGAGGCGCCTGAACCACGAACCCCCGAATCAAGGACCGACCCTGGCGTGGTTTGAGACCGCGAAAACCGAGTCGATGACCGGCCTTGGCGTGGTCTGAAACCACGAAGACCGGGTGGATGACCGGCCCTGGCGTGGTTCTAGACCACGAAAACCGGGTCGATGACCGGCCCTGGCGTGGTTTGACTCACCCCTTGCGTGCCGGCGGATCGGCATGTACTGTCCATATGTTCAGCATCGCTTCATCTACTGACGTACGTGCACAGGAGCTCGATGGACAAGCTCGAAACCATCCTCACGCTCATGAGACTCCCCGGAGTCGGACCGGCGCGCATCCGGCGCGCGCTGGCGGTCCTCGGCGAGTCGGGGATGCCCATCGAGGAGGCGTTCAGCGCGAGCGGCCGTCGCCTGCTGACTGCCGGCGGCGTGTCGCCGTCTGCGCCGCAAGCGGTGATCGGACACGTGGCCGAGCAGCTTCGTCGCGAGAGCGTGCACTGCCTGGTTGCCCCGTTTGGCGAGTTCGCCCTTCCGGATAGCGCGCGCAAGAACCTGCCCCCTGTGCTTTTCGCGATCGGGCCGACCCGGCTCATGGCCGCCCCGAGCGTCGGCTTCTGTGGATCGCGAGGCGCGACCGGGCGCGGCCTGGAAGTCGCGGCCGACATCGCGGAGCAAGTGGCGGGACAAGGATTCAACGTCGTGAGCGGCGGCGCCAAGGGCGTCGACATCACCGCGCACAGGACGGCGCTCGCAAGCGGTGGAACCACCACCGTGGTCTTGGCCGAGGGCATCCTGCAATATCGAATGCGGCAAGAGCTGCGCGCGGTCTTCGATCCCGCCCGCACCTTGGTGGTAAGCGAATTCTTTCCCGACGCTCCCTGGCTCGCCGGCCGGGCCATGCAGCGCAACCGGACCATCTGCGCCTTGTCGCGGGCCATGGTCCTCATCGAGGCCCGCAGGACCGGCGGCACCTTCGCCGCCGGCGAAGCCGCCCTCGCCATGGGCGTGCCGCTCTTCACCGCCGACTACAGCACCAAGCTCGAAAGCAGCATCGGCAACCGCATCCTCCTCGATCGCGGCGCCATCGCCCTGAGGCAGAGCCGCGCGACCGGGAGAGCGAATCTCACGCGCCTGCTCGCGACGGCGCGGGGGCAGGACGCGGGGAAACAGGACGGCGTCGGTGGCTCGGCGGTCGGGCAACAGGAGTTGTTTGCGAGGTAGGGCGCGATCCTCGACCGCAGGGCCTCACGTTCGGGATTGGGGCGGCGCGGCTATGAACGGGAGCGTTGCCGCCTCCGGAGTTTGTGGCACCTATCCTCTGGCGCGCACCGCTAGGTTCTTGGCACATGCGTGGCGGAGCCTACGCAGCTGGCGGTGTGCCGAGCGAAGTGGATTGTGTTCTGCCATTTGTCGAAGGCCTGCATACCGGGCATCGCTAGTGGCTGCATCACCTCAATGAGATCGTGCAGAAACGGCACAGGTTTGTTTCCTGGTAGTGGTGAGACAATGCCTGACAGCTTGGGCCAGTTCAGCGCTGAGCAGCTGTCCATCCATCTTTGCCATCGCGCTTGGTGGCGTGGAACGGAGTAGGAGAGTCGAAAGTCGTCGCTGTTGGAGGATGGTGGAGGAACATCAAGGGCAACGGCGCCGCCTACCCAGACTTGGGCTTCCTGAAGGCGATGAGCCTTCAGCATTGCCGAACCAATGCGAAGCTCTTGCCTTCGCTCGCCCACCCGAATCGTACCCACTCGCAGGTCTCCTCTTGCAATGCCTATTCGCAAGGGCACGAGGAGCTTCGACGGCGAGTAACCGCCTGATAGCCCCACGTAGAGGAGGGAAGCGCACTTGGCTGCCAGACAAGTGGCTTGGTCCCGAAGGTCTGCGCCGGTATCGCCAAATAGGTAGCAGCTGTCTCCGAAGTAGGCTGAACGCTCATACAGAGAGATGTCGGGTCCCCCACCGTCCGCTCGTACGGCCTTGTCCAGGAGGACGTTGCCTACCAGCCATGCCGCTGCCCTAAACGCACGTTCGCTATCCAGTTCGATTAGTCTTCCAAATCCCAGAATGTCGATGGAAGCAGCGATGACGTCGGGGTAGTAGCGTTGTTCTGTGTCCGGCGTGTTTTCCATGTGCTGACACCTGTCAACTCTTGGGACCAACAACGGCCGATCCCGAGCGGCTCGATCCTTTCAACAATCTAGCAAGGGCGCGCGACTGGTTCCAACCAGGCCGGACATGCATGAAATCGCCTGTCTTCCCCCTCTCGCTCTAGGTTCTAGGGTGGTACTCAGTACTCCGCCGGCAACTTTTCCAGCTCCGCCAGCGTGTACACCGGCCCGTCTTTGCAGACGTAGCTCCGACCCGTGTTGCACCGCCCGCATTTGCCCAACCCACACTTCATCCTGTTTTCGAGCGTCGTGTAGATCTCGTTCTTGCCGAAGCCGAGCTTGGCCAGCACCGGCAGGGTCAGTTTGATCATGATCGGCGGCCCACACACGATGGCCACGGTGTTCAACGCCGGCGGCGCGAGTTGCTCGACGATGTGGGGGACGAAGCCGACCTTGCCGGTCCAGCCGGGGCGCTCGCCGCCGGGGTCGACGGTAGTGACGAGCTTCATGTCGGTGCGCTTGCCCCACTCGTCGAGCTCGTGCTTGTAGACCAAATCCGGCACGCTGCGCGCACCGTAGACGACGGTGATCACTTTGAACCAGTCGCGCAGGTCGAGGCAGTTCCAGATCACGCTGCGCAGGGGGGGCAGGGCGATGCCGCCGGCGATGAAGATGAGGCTCTTGCCCTTCCACTTTTCCAGGGGGAAGACGTTGCCGTAGGGGCCGCGGAAGCCGACGATGTCGCCGACGTCTTTGTCGGCGAGGCTGCTGGTCACGCGGCCGGTTTCGCGGAAGGTGCACTCGATGTAGCCCTTGCGCGTGGGCGAGCTGGCGATGCAGAAGGTGCTCTCGCCCTCGCCGAAGGCGCTGTACAGGCCAAACTGCCCGGTGGAGAACTTGAAGGCGGCGCCTTCCTCGGGATTGGCGAACTCGAGCTTGAAGGTGCGCACACCGGGGGCTTCCTCGGTGATGTCGGCGATGCGCATGAGGTACGGCTTGTAGATGTTGTCGTTGCTCATGGCTACTGCGCGGCCTCCACCAGATGCTGCTTCAAGTTCATGTCGACCGGGCAGGCGCGCGAGCACTTGCCGCAACCCACGCAGCCCAAGGTCTGGAAGCGATCGGGGTAGTAGGCGAACTTGTGGTAGATGCGCTGGCGCCAGCGCTGGCTCTGTTTGTCGCGCGGGTTGTGGCCGGAGGCGTGCAGCGTGAACAGGCGCATGCCGCAACTGTCCCACGCGCGCAGGCGCTGGCCCTGGCGCGTGTCGGCTTCGTCTTGGATGTCGAAGCACACGCAGGTCGGGCACACGAAGGCGCAGGCGCCGCAGCCCAGGCAGCGCAGGCTTTGCTCCAGCCAGACGGGGCTGTCGAACTTGCCGGCCAGCTTTCGCTCCAGAAGCTTGGCGTCGAAGGCGGGCGCGACCGTGGCCGCGGGCACGACCTCCGCGGCGCCGGTCAGGGGTTGAAATGCCGCTTTCGCGAGCGCGACCAGGGCCTTGCCCTTGTCGGTGAGAACCTCGGCGACATAGCCGCCGCTCTTCAGAGGCGACAGCAAGATGTCGCTGCCAGCCGGGTCGTCGGGGCGCGAGCCGACCGAGGTGCAGAAGCACGACTCGTCGGCTTTCGTGCAGGTGATGGCGACGACCGTGGTATTGGCCAGGCGCTGGTTGAAGAACTTGTCCTTGTAGTCCCAGTTGAAGACCACGTCGAGGGCGTGGAAGGCACGCGCCTCGCACGGCCGCACGCCGAAGAGCACGGTCGGCCGCGCATTCGGCTCGACGTCCTCCAGGGCGACGTTCTTGCCGCCCTCGAAGCGGTACTTGAGCAAGCGCTCGACCTTGGGGAAGACCGTGCCCTTGGCGGAAACGGTGGACTGGCCTTCCTTCGCCAGCTCGGCGGCGGTCTTGATCTCGGCGATCTCGATGCGCTCCGCGATCTTCTTCGGCCCGAGGACGCGACGGCCGGCTTTGGCCAGGGCATCGAGGAGGGAGGCGACGCCGGATTCGGAGAGGGTGTAGCGGTCAGTCATGGGTGGTCACCTTGGAGGGCGCGATGAATCGCGCCCCTACAAGTAGAATTTGGGAGAGGCCATTCATCTCGCCTACCTGATGAACTCTTCCTTGTCGTCGGGTTTGAAGGTCGACATGGCGTAGTCAAGCTTGGCGCTGCCGCCGCCCTTCTGGCCGAACTGCCGCCGCACCGATTCTTCGGCGTAGAATGTCAGCAGGTGCACGGGGATGCCGACCGGGCAGGCCGCGCCGCAGGTGCCGCACTCGACGCAGCGGCCGGCCAGGTGCATGGCGCGCACCATGTGGTATTCGAGGTTGCCGATGGCGTGGCTGGCGACCGGAATCCACTGCGGCCGGTTGCAGTCCATGGTGCAGCGTTCGCAGTAGCACATGGGGCAGCTCGACCGGCAGGCGTAGCACTTCACGCAGCGGCCGAGCTCGTCGGCCCAGAAGTTGCGTCGCTCGCTCACCGACATGGTGGCGAGCTTGTCGATCATCGCGCGGTCAGCAGCCGAAATGGCGTCGGGGATGGTCGCGACGGTTTCCTCGACGGCGGCGAAGGTGGCGAGCTCGCGAAGCTGGCCGTCGAGTACGGCCAAGGCGAGCACCTGTTCCTCGCGAATCTGCCGCTCCGCAGCCAACTGCAGGATGCTTCGCAAGGTCGACGGAATCGCCACGATGGCCATGCGGCCCATGGCGCGGACCTCGGCCTTGGTCAAGTACGTTGCCAGGTTCTGGGTGCAGCCGGCGTCGACGGCCAAATCCCCGGCGCGCTCGGCCGCGCGCACGAAGATCGGGCGACGATTCTCACCCGTGCCCTTGCCGTAGCCGATGACGACCTTGACGGCTCCGCCCGCCAGCAGCTCGCTTGCCTTCTTCCGCAGCTCTTCCATCAGTCGATCCCCACGGCCGCGAGTTGTTGGATCTCCTTGTACGGCCCCAGCTCGCGCACCTTGCTCGTCGCCTCGTTGACCAGCTCGGCCCATTTGGCGCCCTCGGCCGCGGACACCCACGAAAAGGTCACGCGCCGCAAATCGATGCCCACGAAGTCGAGCAGGTCGCGAAAAACCATCCAGCGCCGGCGCGCGTGGTAGTTGCCCGAGGTGTAGTGGCAGTCGTTCGGGTGGCAGCCCGAGATGATGACGCCGTCGCTGCCGCGCGAAAACGCCTTCATCACCATCATGAAGTCGATGCGGCCGGTGCAGGGCAGGCGAATCACGCGCACGTTCGGCTGGTACTTGATGCGGCTGGTGCCGGTGAGGTCGGCGCCCGCGTAGGTGCACCAGTTGCACACGAAAGCGGTCATCTTGGGTTCGAAGGGATCGGCCATGGTCACGTCCTAGATGCACATCAGTTCGGCGAAGACCTGCTCGTTGGAGAACCCCTGTAGGTCGATGGCCTTGGTTCGGCAGGTGGACACGCAAGTCCCGCAACCTTGGCACAGACCCGGGTTGACCTTGGCCACCACCTTGAGCACGTCTCCGTTTCGGTTCTTGATGGGTTCTTCCTCGATGGCCTGGTACGGGCAGGCCGACTTGCACAGAAAGCAGCCCACGCAGCTCGAAAAGACCGGTGGCGGCTGGCGGTCGACCACCGCGATGATCGGCTCGCGGGTCAGCTCGGGCTGCGAGAAGAGGCCCGCCACCTTGACCGCGGCGCCGCTCGCCTGCGCGACCGTTTCGGGAATGTCGCGCGGGGCCTGGCAGGCGCCGGCCAGGAAGATGCCGGCGGTGTTGGTTTCCACCGGACGCAGCTTGGGGTGCGCCTCGGCGAAGAACTTGTACGGGTCGTACGAGACGTGCAGCCTCTGCGCCAGCTCTTCCGCATCATGTTGTGCTTGCACGGCAGTGGCGAGCACCACCATGTCGGCGCGGATCTCGACCGGCTCGGCGCCGAGCAGGGTGTCGACGCCCTTCACCACGAGCTGGCCGTCGTCTTCGTACACGCGCGACACGCGGCCGCGCACGTACTTGACGCCGTCCTCTTCGATGGCGCGGCGGACGAACTCGTCGTAGTTCTTCCCGGCCGCGCGCACGTCCATGTAGAACACCGTCGCCTGCCCGCCGTGCACCTTGTGCTGGTAGAGCATGGCGTGCTTGGCGGTGTACATGCAGCAGATCTTCGAGCAGTAGGGCACGCCCTTGAGTCGATCGCGGCTGCCGGCGCAGGCGATGAAGACCACGTGCCGCGGCTCCTTGCCGTCGGACGGGCGCTTGATGGCGCCGCCGGTGGGACCCGAGGCCGAGGCCAGGCGCTCGAACTTCATGCCGTCGATCACGTCCTTGTACTTGCCGTAGCCGTATTCCGAGAAGTTGCTCGTCGGCATGGTCCGAAAGCCGGTGGCCAGGACCACGGCCCCGATGTCGTGAACCTCGATCTGATCTTCCTGGTCGAAGCGGATGGCCTTGGTCGGGCACAGCTTCTCGCAGGCTCTGCACTTGCCCGTCTTGTAGTAGGTGCAGTTGGCCACGTCGATGACCGGCTTGTTGGGCACCGCCTGGGGGAAGGGAACGAAGATGGCAGGCCGGTTCGACAACCCTTCATTGAACTCGTCGGGGATCTTCTTGACCGGGCACTTTTGCTGGCACACGCCGCAGCCGTTGCACAGCTTCTCGTCGATCTTGCGCGCTTTGCGCCGGATGGTGGCCTTGAAGTTGCCGATGAAGCCGTCCAGTTTCTCCAGCTCGGAATACGTGTAAAGGGTGATGTTCGGGTGGCGCGCCACCTCGACCATGCGCGGGGTGAGGATGCACTGCGAGCAGTCGAGCGTCGGGAACGTCTCCGAGAGCTGGCTCATGTGGCCGCCGATGGAGGGCGACTTCTCGACCAGCAAGACCGGGCTGCCCGCGTTGGCGATGTCGAGCGCGGCTTGGATGCCGGCGATGCCGCCGCCGAGCACGAGGGCCTTCTTGGTGATGGGCACGCGGATGGGGTTGAGCGGCCGGTCGCGCTTGACCTTCTCGACCTGCAGGCGGACGAGATCGATGGCCTTCTTCGTCGTGGGCGGCGCCTTCTCGTGCACCCACGAGCAGTGCTCGCGCAGGTTGGCCATCTCGCACAGGAAGGGATTGATGCCCGCCTCTTCGGTGGTGCGTCTGAATGTCGGCTCGTGCATGCGCGGCGAGCAAGCCGCGACCACGACGCGGTCGAGCTTCTTGTCCCTGATCGCGTCCTTGAGCAGGGTCTGCCCAGGGTCCGAGCACATGTACTTGTACTCGACCGCGTGGACCACGCCGGGCATGTCCAAGGCCGCCTTGGCGACCGCGCCCACGTCCACGGTCCCGGCGATGTTCTCGCCGCAGTGACAGATGAAAACGCCGACCCGAGCCACTACGGCACCGCCTGGGTTGGGGCGGTCTTGGTCGGGAACTTCACGCGCACGAAGTGGCGGTGGAGGCCGAGCTTCTTCTCGGGAATGCCGAGCGCCAGACCGATGACCTGGGTGATGAAGAGTACCGGGATGTCGGCCGGCTTCTCCAGCCGCTTGTTGATCTCTCCCCTGCGCAGATCGAGATTCGAATGGCACATCGGGCACGCGACGATCACGGCCTCCGCCTTGCGCTTGACGGCGTCCTGCAAGATCTTGGCGCCCAGACGACCGACCACCGAGGTTCGCGAAATCGAGAACGAGGCGCCACAGCACTCGGTCTTGAAGCTCCAGTCGATAGTCTTGCCGCCGACCAGGGCGACGAGCTTGTCCATCTCGACCGGGTCCTCGGTTCTGTCGAAGCCGGTGACCTTGGGCGGACGCACCATCAGACAGCCGTAGTAGCAGGCGACCGTCTGGTCGAACTTCCGGGTGACCTTGGGGGGGATGCGGTCGCTGATCCGGGCCAGAAGCTCGATGACGTTGAGAACCTTGGGCAGCCCGTCGAGGGCGCCGGACGGGCACGCCAGGACCTTCTCGACCTGGGCCTTGGCCGCGGGGCTCGTCTCGACCTCGTGCTTGCCCATGACGAGGCGGCTGTAGCAGGCCGAGCAGGGCGACATGACCTCGGCCAGGCCGGCCTTCTTCGCCTTGAGGAGCACGTTGACCGGCAGGGCGACGGACATGACATGATCAATCATGTGGGCCGGGCTGGAGCCGCAGCAGTTCCATTCGGGGATCTCGGCCAGGTCGATGTCCAACGCTTCGGCAACGACGCGCGTGGACTCGCCGAAGTCACGCGAGGTGCCCGTCAGCGAGCAACCGGGGTAGTAGCCGATTCTCAAGGCGGTCATTTCTGTGGCTCCTTCTTGACCGCGCGGGCACGGGCGAACATCTTGGCCACCTCGCGCTTGTTGCCTCCGCCGTGGGGGAAGGGACTCATCTTGCCCTTGAGGAACATGGTGGGCGCGAGGCCGAGATCCTTGAAGAAGTGCCCGGTGCGCAGCTTGTAGTCTCCGATCATGCCGAATTCGAAGAGGCGGCCGCCTTTCTCGACCGACTTCAAGAACGCCTGGTGGAAGGCCACCACGTCATCGGCCTCCTGGTTGGCCAGCTTGCGCGCCAGTGCCTCCTGACGCAGAAAATCCATGGCGCGCGGCAGGTCCACCTCTTGCGGGCAGCGCGTCACGCAGGTCTCGCAGCCGATGCACAGCCAGATCGAGAGCGACGACAGGGCACGCTCCTCGTGTTTCGGCGTCTCGGACTGCAGAAGCCGCAGCACCTGCGACGGCGCGACGTCCATGTCCACCGCCGCGGGGCAGCCGGCCGTGCACTTGCCGCACTGATAGCAGTCTGCGACGCTCACCCCCCCTTCTTTCTCCAGCCGCGCGGCCAAGCTGTCCCGCGCTGACGACGACTCGTGGTGGCTACTCATGTGCTTCTCCCAGACCAGAAACTGCGGTCATGGACGCAAAAAGTATGCTCTGCAGAAGACCCGACTTGTAGCTTTTTTCCAGCGAACCCGAATCCAGTCCTGGACACGCGACGCGGGTGGGCGGGGCAAAGCACTCGCTCTTCACGTCATCTGCGTGGGTTCGCCGATCGCCTGCCGCGATCGCAGGTGCTGGCGTCCACACCGTTAGGACCCGCGAGAAGATAGATGTGTGAATTTGGGCGGTCGAGGCGCCCGGCTGGCGAGGCGCGAGGAGGAGGAATACTCGACGTATTGCGCCGACGAGCAACGACGCCAGCCGGGATGGATCGGCCGTCCAAATTCGCACAGATATCTTCGAGCGGGTCCTTACTTGCTGACCAGACGTTCCGGCCGCGCCTCGCGCGCCCTCATCTCGGCCAGGTACTGCCTGACGGTTCCCTCGACCGACTCGTTGAAGCGGACCGTAGCTCTGGCGATTTCACGCAAGGCAGTGACGCCCGGCTTGTTGTCGCACTTCACCAGGGGTGCCGCGTGGCCGGCGAGCTGACGCGCTCGCTCGGCGGCGAGAATCACCAGGGCGAAGCGGTTTGGAACTTTTTCCAAGCAATCTTCAACGGTTACGCGAGCCAATCGAGCCTCCGGGGCAAAAGCCGAGGCTCGAATATAGGTTCAAAGCTGGCAAAGTCAAGCCCTCACAAAGGCGGGTTGGGTGAACCTCCTTGCCAAGAATCGTGTTCTCATGTCGTTACAACGTTGCAAATTCCCTTCACAAATTCTACTCTAAAGGGGGCTAGCGAAATTTTCGGTGATCCTTGTGGGAGGGGCTCACCGCAGGAGTTGATACCATGCCGGTGATCACTATTAACTGGAGCGACCTAGAAATTGCCTTCGAGCGAAACTCTCCTGAACAAGAGAGCTTCCTGGACATTGAGAACGGCGACTTGCTTTCCATCACGGAAGGCGAACCCGATGCGCCCGCGCGTCGGTCGAAGGTAGCCAGCAACCCGGAGCGTTACCTGCGCATCGACCCTGCGTCTTCGCGCGAGCAGTATCGCTGGATGGAGCGCTTTGTAGGCGCGGTCCAGGACCAGCCCTTACGCGAGCGCCTGCTGGTAGCCATCGATGGCAAGGGTGCATTTCGCAGGTTCAAGGATGTGCTTTTGGCCTTCCCGGCCGAGCGCGAACGTTGGTTCGCCTATCGCTCGGAGCTGCTCCACCTCCACATCCAGACCTGGCTCGACCACCTACACATCGAGCCCTCCAACCCGTCGCCCTGGGGTCGAGTCGTGGCCCGCACGGAAACGCCTGAAGTTCCGCATGTCTTGCCCACCACCGAGTCCCCGGGCGAGATCCTGCGGCGTCAGGCTCGCGAGCTCATCGACGAGATTCCAGCCGCCGAGATGCCAACCGCCATCGTCTTCCTCGAGTTCCTGCGCGAACGCGGGGCGGCCTCGTTGCTGGGAGGCGCGTCGGCATCCATGACGGCTGCGGACAGGACCTCGGAGGAACTGCCCAGCCAGGGTGGGCACGACGTGGCCCATAAGGACGGCGCCGTCGCCAGCTAGAATCTGGACGACTTTGGTGTCAAACGGCTCCCGTCGCCTGGCGGGCTGCGGGCCTCGACCGCTTCGTTGCTCGTCGGTTGAATACGTCGAGTATTCGCCCTCCTCGCTCCTCGCGGCCGGGGCTCCTCGCTCCGCCAGGTCTCGGTCCGCCGTTTGACACCAGCCACCTAGCGCACCGAGCGCGGCTGCTTGGCTGTCGGTTGCGCAGAATCTTTCTTCTCGTTCGCGGGTGCGTCCGCTCGTATGCCGGTGGGCTCCGGCGGAACGTAGATCCAGCCACGCACATCGCCAGGGGCGGGATGAAGCCAGCCGTCCCGGCAAGCCAGGTAGCCGGTGTAGGCACACACGACGGCGTCGAAAACGTGGTCGCTCTGGCGGCACTCCTCGCGCCAGACCCCGGGCGCGAAGGCGAGGTCGCCGAGGGAAGCCAGAATCTCGACGCGACGGTCGGCGCGCTTCTTGTAGGGCTCGCGGAAGCCGAGCACTTCCAGGGTGGCGCGGGGAGAAACCTCGATCAGGTTGTGGTTCAGTCGGAAGCGCTGGCCGAGGGCACGAACCAGATAGGCGGCGCGCGCGCTGAGCGGCCCCATGCCCTGCCCGAGGGTCTCGCGCGCGAGGATGCCGCGGGCTTGTAGATGGAACTCGGTCAGGCGCTGGGTGTAAGGCGTGATGGCGGGTTTGCCGCGACGATGGTCGCGCTGGTTGGCCGCGGCCGGGGCAAGCGCCCGCATGGACACCACCTCGGGATCGAGGCAAGCCGCTTGGCCGGGGCAGACCGCCTCCACGCAGCGCAGGCAAGGCGGCAGGGTGAGGGGCGCATCGACGCAAACCAAGGCGCCCTCTGCGCAGCTCAAGATGGTGCCGACAAGTGCCTCGTCGTAGAGCGGGCGTTCTTTGGCGCGTGGTGCGAGGCGCGTGACCATCACAGCGGAGCCGCACCGGTCGAGTATCGCCAGGGCCGTCTTCTTGCCCTTGCCGCCTCCGAGATCCACCCCGATGAATCGCTTGAACGTCGATTTCGCATACCCCGAGGACGGGGCTTCACCCCCCAGGTGCGTGCGAAATCGACGTGGCGATCGCGCAGCGAGCGCACCGAAAGGGGAGGGGGCCCGACGAGCTTTGCTCGTCGGGGAGGGGAAGCTGGCTTCCCCTCGTTTCGCACGAAGTGCGAAACCCAGGTTGAAAGAGCTGTCCATGAATGATGCCGGTTCTGCCTCATTCTACCTTGAGGTATGCACGGCCCACGGTCAACGCCAATCCGGCCGTGGAGACCGACGGGCATTGACAGGGCTTGGCTTTGGGACAGGATAAGGGATGGACAGACTGCCTGGACCGGGTCACCGGCCGGGACGGAGAGCTCCATGAAACGCACGATGTTCAAATCGAAAATCCACCGCGCCACGGTCACGCATGCCGATCTTGGCTACGAGGGCTCGGTGACCATCGACGAATCCCTGATGCGCGCGGCCGACATCCTGGCCTATGAGAAGGTCGCGATTTGGAATGCGACCAACGGCAGCCGCATCGAGACCTATGCCATCGCAGGCGAGGCCGGCTCCGGCGTCATCTGCGTCAACGGTGCGGCGGCCCGCCACGCCCAACCCGGCGATATGGTGATTATCGCCACCTTCGCCGATGGCGTGGACGAAGCCGAGGCCAAGGATTGGAAGCCGACCGTCGTGCGCGTCGACGGCAACAATCGCATCGTGGCGGCGACCCGCGGGGGAGAGCGTCCGGGCCCTGACCATCCCTGGGTGGTATCCTGAGCGGCGCAGGCCAGACCCCTCGGCTGGAAATGCTGCGGTCGTTCGCAGAGAAGCGGCCCCAGGATCCATTTCCTCGCTATGCGCTCGGCGTGGAGCTCAAAGCCGCGGGCGATGCGGCCGGGGCCCGGCAGGCCTTTGCCTCGCTGGTTGCGGATCACCCCGACTACATCGCGACCTACGGGCCGGCTGCCGAGGTTCTGGTCGAGCTCGGCCGCGTCGACGAGGCGCGGGCCATGCTCGGCAGAGGCATCGAGGCATGTACGCGACGCAACGACGTCCATGCTCGCGAGCACCTGGAATCCGTGCTCGCCGAGATCGAAGCCCGCGTCTGACGCACCTGCTTCGATTTGCGTCTATACTGATGCATCGGCATGAAAGGACGCGAGCGGTCAGGCAGCCAGCGCATCGCCGGCAAGTACGAGCTGCTTGAGCGCGCGGGCGAGGGCGGCATGGCCGTGGTGTGGCGGGCGGTCATGCATGGGGCGGCCGGTTTCTCGCGGATGGTGGCGCTCAAACAGATGAAGCCGGACGCGCGCCGGGAAGCGCGGCAGGTGGCCATGTTCGTCGAGGAGGCGCGCGTGGGCGCCTGCCTGCTTCACCCCAACATCGCGCAGGTGCTCGATTTCGTCGAAGACAAAGACGGTTCGTATTGGCTGGTCACGGAATGGGTGGACGGCCTCGACCTCGGGAGCCTTCTGCGCTACCACCGCGCGCGCCGCGAGCACATGCCCTGGCCGCTGGTCACCTTCATCGGCATCGAGGCCTTGCACGGCCTGGCAGCGGCGCACGAACGGCACGCCGCGGACGGCACCATGGTGCCGGTCGTCCATCGCGATGTTTCGCCGCAGAACATCCTGCTCGGCATCGGCGGCAGCGTGAAGCTGTCCGACTTCGGTTTGGCGCGGGCCCGTGATCGCACCAGCGTGCTCACCACGCCCGGGTTCATCAAGGGCAAGCTCGGTTATCTTGCGCCCGAACTGGTGAGCGGGGCCCAGGCCAGCCCGCAGTCCGACCTCTTCGCCATGGCCTCGGTGATGTGGGAGTCGCTCGTCGGACATCCCCTGTTCACCGGCAGCAACGACCGCGAGGTGATGCGCGCCATCCACCGCGGCCAGGTCCCACCGGTGGCCAACGAGCGTCCGGGCTTGCCCAAGATGTTGACCATCGCCATCAACCGCGCCTTGGCGAGGTTGCCCGCCGAGCGCTACCCTTCGGCCTCGGCCATGGCTCGTGATCTGGAAACCGCCCTGGCCGGCGCGGTGGCTTCCACCCTGGAGGTACAGCTCCGCCTGGGGCGCACCGTGGCCGAGGCAAGGCGCCAGATGCAGCGCCGGTCGAAACGCTTGGAATCGCGGACCACCTTGCGCATGCCCGTACACCGCTCGCGCATCGATCTCACCCGCCGGCCGCGGGAGTGATACATTCAGGGCATGCCACTGCTCAACATGTTCTCTTCCGCCAAGCAGCCGGACGAACCGGCCTTGGCGCAGATGCTCAAGTCGTTTTCCAGCTTGCTCGCGCGCGAGCTCGGCAAGCCCGAAAGCTACGTGATGGTGGGGCTTGCGCCCCGCATGGATCTAAGCTTCGCCGGCAGCCGCGATCCTGCCTGCTACGCCGAGCTGAAGAACGTCGGCCGGCTTCCCGCCGACAAGGTCGAGCACCTGTCGGCGGTCCTGTGCGACGCCATCGCCAAGGCGCTGGGCGTGAAGCGGAATCGCATCTACATCGAGTTCACCAACGCGGACGGAGCCCTGTGGGGCTTCGACGGAGGGACCTTCGGCTGAGCGCGGTCGGGTCGGGCGGCAAAGGCGCGGCCTCGCCATGAGAAGCTTCCTGCGACGCTACGGGGTCTTCGTGATCGCCGCGGCCGTACTGGTGCCGCACGCGCGTCTGTTCGACTTCGTCACCGACGACGCCTACATCTCGTTCCGCTACGCGCGCAACCTGGCGCTCCACGGCCAGCTCGTCTTCAACCTGGGCGAGCGGGTCGAGGGCTACACCAATTTCCTGTGGACGATTCTCCTCGCCCTGGGCATCAAGCTCGGCGTGGGCCCGGTCCTGCTGTCGCGCTTCTTGGGCGTGGGCTTCGGCATCGCCACCTTGGCCGTGGTGGTGCGCCTGTCCCTGCGCCTGGCGCGCGAACGGCCATCGCGCTGGCACCTGGCTGCGCCCCTCCTCCTCGCCAGCATGGGCGCGTACGCGTGCTGGTGCACGGGCGGGCTGGAGACCCAGCTCTTCACCTTCCTCTGCACCCTGGCCTGCGAGCGCATGCTGAGCGAAATCTGGCTCGGCCGCGGCTTTGCGAGCGCCGTGGTCTTTGCCTTGGCCGCCATGACCCGACCCGAGGGCGCGCTTCTGTTCGCGATCGCCTGCCTGTTTCGCCTGGCCACCAACCTGCGCCGCGAGCGGCGGCTGCTCCCGCGCAAGCGCGAGCTCTTGTGGCTCGGGGCGTTCCTGGCCCTCTTCGTCCCATATTTTCTGTGGCGCTGGCGCTATTACGGCTGGCCCCTTCCCAACACCTACTACGTGAAATCCTCAGGTGCCGCCGGAACATGGCGGCTCGGGGGCTACTACGTGCGGCGTTTTGCCGAGGACTACGGGGTCCACTTCTTGGTTCTGCTCGCCATCCTCGGGCGCGCGGCCCGCGACGACGGTCGCGGTCGTGATCTGCGCCGGTTGGCCGCCCTCCTGTGGCTGGCCTACGCCTTCTACGTGGTGAAGGTGGGCGGTGACTTCATGGGTCTTTACCGCTTCATCCTGCCCGTGGTCCCGCTCGGCGCGGTGGTGCTGGCGGAATCCGCGCGCCGCTTGTACGAGCGCATGCGCCCGCGCCTCGGCGCATGGGTTCCCGCTCTTGCGCTCGTCATGGTCGCCGCGGGCTACGGGGTGGGCAGCGTACACAGCTCGCGCCAGGCTTTGTCCTTCGTGGGGGCCGAGAACGGCATCGATACGCCGGCCTATCTCAAGAAGTACGTGGAGGAACGCATTCCCGTGGGACAGTGGCTGGGACGATACGGACAGCCCGACGATCTGATGACGGTCGGGGGGGCCGGGGTCATCCCCTACTACTCCGAGATCCGGGCCTACGACGTCTTTGGCCTGGTCGACACGACCATCGCGCACGACCCGCACATGACCGGCTCGAATCGGCCCGGCCACCAGAAGTGGGGCAGCGACGACTACATGCTGTCGCGCAAGCCCACCCTGGTCACGCATCGCTATTGCCTCGGCAATTCTTGCCCGGTCGAAAACGGTCAGGCACCGCCGGGCTATACCTGGGTGCGCGCGACAACGACGGCTCCCGGGCAGGGCAGCTCGTATTACAGCTTCCTCAAGCGCCGCGATCGCACCTTCGGCCCGTTTCCGCCCATGCCGTAGGCAGTCCAACGGTGCAGCGGGTGGTACCGAGGGGACTCGTCGCGGAATCATGTCATCTCGCATCGCAAGGCGCTTGCCCAAGGCGCACGACCGTCGCAGGCGGCGTTCGAGTCGTGCGCTACGGCAGCCGTACATGCCGCAGTCCTTTCGTGGCGCGACGAACCTTGGTCAAAAAATTGGCGGAGCTTGGGCTGCCGCGTCCTCGGACGTAACTGACCGGAAACACTGGCGCGGCTCAGATTGAGACCGCGCAGATCGAGATCGGCCGCGAATCGGAGGCGCTATGTGCTTGGAATCACTAGGGGCAGTTTCTGGCACGAGTGGTGCAAGAGAAGCGCACCATGATTCCATGCTGTTTCGCCATCATCCCTGACCAGGAGCACCAACCGATCGCCGTCTTCGCCGATCTCCAGGACGCCCTGGACTGGGGCATGTGGCGCCTAGGTGGTAGCACATTCCGCGTCAAGCACATCTCGATTGCCCGTATAGAAAGCGACAGCGCCGGCTCGAAATCCTTAGAGCGAGCCGGTGAAGGGCTGCGCTCATAGCCTCGCCTATCAAGGCTCGTCAGCGCGCCGGGGCGGCGGATAATTCTCAAGTTCTCGTCTCCCCCTATCGCAGGAAAGCAGCCTGGAAAGGTGCCTTTCATCTCTCTCTGCGACTGCCGTCATGTCGGCTGGCTGTCATGCGACGCTGCCGAGCCCTTAGCTTATCCCGCCTGCCTTGCGCCCCGTCGGTCGGCAT
>Ga0172366_10001665_pt1 | contig 17343 bp, 16 predicted proteins | sample LakKivSesite69cm_FD_114533 | JGI IMG/M metagenome (GOLD analysis project Ga0172366, IMG submission 114533) | Sediment microbial communities from Lake Kivu, Rwanda - Sediment site 69cm | ecosystem: Environmental > Aquatic > Freshwater > Lake > Sediment | place: Rwanda: Western Province, Lake... | reverse complement strand
TCAATAAAAAAGGACACTATTACAGTTAAGCTTACTCGACCAGTATGCGCGCAAGCTGGTTCAAGAGTTGCGATAAGCAGGAAAATAACGGGCAGATGGAGATTTATAGGATATGGAATGATATACTAAAGGAAAGTATAAAAATATTTAAATAAGACTTTTTAGTACACGTATTTACTCGAAGAAAAATGAAAAAGAAGGATGAAAAACAGGAGAAATGGATAAAGGAAAACGAAGAAGTCAGCGCTTGGCTATCTGAGCTTGAAAGAAGAAGCATTAATACGGCTAAGAGCAGGCGTTATCACCTATATCACTTCTGCCAATGGTTGGCTGAAAAAAAGAAGATACCAAACACCAAGCAACTACTCAACCACTACAAAATACTGAGAAAAACAGGGGAAGAATATCAGCACATTGATTGGATTAAGGAGTATTTATTTAGTGAAGGAAAAACAAAATCCTTCAGTTGGCGGGAAGGTTGCCTAAGTGCCATCAGGGAGTTTTATCGATTTAATAGATGTCCACTTCCAGACGAAAAGATAGATTTAGCAATAAGAGAGGAAGACGCTAATCACCTAAGGGAGAAAGCGGCTTTAAAACCAATGACGTTGGAAGATTTCAAAAAACTTATAGAACCTGCCAAAATTAGAGATAAGGCGGCTTTATTAATTATGCTACAAAGCGGAATGGGCGTTGGTGAATTTTGTTACCAATTCAACATTTGCACCTGCACAAAGGAAATGATAAGGAAACATGGACATACATGCGTTCCAGCTAACGTATTAAGGCAAATAAAGGAAGGGAAGGACATAATCAAAATTTATCCGTTAATTGCCTTCAAGCAAAGAAATTTAAATGACCAGCATTCCCTCTACTTCACTTTCATAGGTAAGGATGCTATAGACGCTTTAAGGCAATACTTGGTTTTCAGAAGGCAGTTAGTTGAATCAGCCATAAAAGAGTATAAAGAGTTGGAGGAAAAGCAGAAAAAGGGACAGTATTTGCGTAAATGGGAGAGGAAAAGACTTGAAATATTAAGGGAAAGGCTTAAGGTAATCACTCCAGAGTTAAATGAAGGAGAGCCAATTTTTCTAACGAATACGCTTAGTCCAATGCGAGAACATAATGTTCAGAATGCAGTTAGGGAGTTGAAAAAGATTACAGGATTGTTAGACAGAGAATTCACACCGCATACATGCAGAGATTTATTTAAAACAGAATGCTCACATGCTAAGATAGACGACATTGTTTCGGAGTATTGGATACGCCACAAACTGGATTCCTATGGCTATAATAGATTAGACCAGCTACATCCACAGGATTTTGAAAGGGAATACAAGAAAGTTGTCCCATATCTAAATATTATATCGAGAACGGAAATGGCAGAACAAACGGTTGCAGAAGTAGGTGAATTAAAGGAGCAAATAAAGGAATTACAGGAGTTCAAGGATAAGGTTATTAATGGACTGTTGGAGCATCTAATAGTATTGGATAATTTAACACCAGAGGATAAGGAAATCTTCATTAAACATTGGCTTGAGGCAGTGAAAAGCAAAGCTAAAGACTAAGTACAACAACTTCCACAAATTAAATTTTAACCTATTTTCTGCTAATGTTAGCCTTGTTGAATCATGAAATTCTTTAAGACTAAATTTTTTTCAGGCAACCGAATTAAAAACACAGGTGAATGTCAAATTAAAATTTAACCTATTTCCTGCACTGTAGCTCTGCTTTGCAACTCGTTGATGGCTTTTCTCACGTCTCCTTTAGCAGTTTCAGCTATTGCCCTAAGCTCTACCTCGGAAATTTGAACGTGTTCTTTTAATGCAATATGACTTAGCCGTTTGTAAATGTCCTCCTTTGATGGCGGTTTAAACTCTAAAATAGTACAACGAGATTTTATCGGTTGGCTGATTGCTTTATGGGTTATGTCGTTACAAACTAAAATGAATCGTATATTATTGCTATATGTCTCCATTATCGTCCTTAACATTGACTCAACATCTTTTGTCATCTGCTCACATTCATCAATAATGCAGATTTTATACGGTATATTAACCAAAGAGCCCCTTTTCGCCATCCTATCTATTGTTTCCCTTACATCATTTTTCTTTAAATTTGCAGCGTTGTATTCGAGGCAACCGTAACCAGGTATTCCATACATTTCGTTCACTATACATCGTGCGGCAGAAGTTTTGCCACAACCAACAGGGCCATAGAAAAGCAAGTTTGGAACATTTCGAGTAGTTATATAGGACTTTAGCTGTTTCAGAAGTTTGGGGTCCCCCACCATTTCATCAACCTTTTTCGGCCTGTATTTCTCCACCCATAATTCAGGTTTTTGTTTTTCCTGATTTACCAAGTCTCCAAAAACCTCTTCTGGACTTAGTTTTTTCTCGTCATCAGAGTCGCTTTTGCTTTTCATATCTTCATACTCATTCAATATTCGATTAACCAAACTATCAAAAGATTCCCCCATCCTTCCATATTGCCTTAAACGGTTATACGTTCCCTCATGTAAGCGGATAACTTTGACTTTGTCCATATCCTCTACACCATTTATTTCATTTATTTCATTTATGACATATATGCCTTCTGCATTCCAAAGTATCCAAATAGAACAAGCCAAAAACGATTTTTTAGAGTAAAATAAGGATTTTGGAAAGGCTAATCTCGGAGCAGGAAGGTGGAAAATGCTTGTTTTTCGATTTTAGGCTTGGATAAGGTTTAAATAGATAGTCAATAAAATTATTTGCAATCATAGAGGTCAAATATATGACCAAAAAGGCGACTACAACCATTGTTTTGGATCCGGATGTTAGGGAAAAGGCACGGAGGTTAGGGATAAGCGTCTCCAAAGTAACGGAAAATGCTTTGAAGCTTCTATTAGAAAGGCTTGAAGATATTGAACTTCCAAAAGAGGTTAAACGGGCATCGGATAAGAAACCGGCGGAAGAGATATATTTTGATGAGGAGGGAGATTTGAATGGGTAAACAAAAAATCGGAAGGGACATTACGGATAGGAAAGTGAGTATAATTTCAACACCTAAAGAACATGACGAATTTGAAAAATGGAAACAAGAACAATTAGAGGAACAAGAAAGAAAGCTAAAACCTAAACCCATATTAAAATCTAAATTGCCTGAGGAAAAAGAGCCTACACCAGACCAGTTAGCCAGAGAAAGGGCGGAAATACAGGCGGATATGGCAAGGTTGAAGGCGGAAGGAAAACTCAAAGTTTCCAAGGTTGTATTAAAGGAAGAAGAATAAATGGCGTCGAGATAGTTAGGTTTACTAACTATCCGATAAAGTCATCTGAAAAAAACATAGCCAGAGTTGATGGCTACGGTGACGGCTACTACACAACACCATTCAGCAAAACCGAGCCTCTTAGACTTTAGCGGAATGATTTGAAGGCTGTAGGTTTTGTTGGATTATAAAAGGTGTTGAAAAAATCAGCCAAAATGTCAACAAAAAACGGAGTTGAAGAAAAGAAAGTCGAAAATAAAGGCAAAAACGGGGAAGAATTAGTAACACCACTTACGGCAAAGGTTTTTCCAGAAGTCAACACAAACGTCTACCTACATTCTGCAAGCAAGAGAAATTTAGCCTACATTATAATTTTTCTACAAAGGGCTGTTGGAAAGGAGAACGTCATCTATAGCAAGCCATGGTTCAACCAAAAATTGAATAAGTGGATTGTTGAAGTCGGCGTTAAAATTCCAAAGACACTGACTGAAACTGAACATTATTATTCCATTGTTTCCAAGGAAGAAGGCAACGGGAACAGAGGTGAGGATAAACAATGAGTCCAATAGCATTCAGTAAACAAACAGAACTAACACCAAACTACACTAACATAGCACTAAAGAAGAGCCTGAAAGCAAACGATGCTAAGCTAATTTATCAGGAGAAAAAATGGAACGGAACAGACTACATAGAAGAGTTCAACGTATATGAGGTTACCATATCTGCAGGCGCCAACCCCAAAGTTATATTTTTGATTACAAGCCCAAAGGTATTGCTCCATAGGGGAAACCAGTTCTTAAAAATTACGCCAATAAATCAGAAACCAAACATTATGTTTTCAGATGAAAGCATCATAGCTAAAATGGCGACTAAACTGCGGTTAAAGCCTACAATAACATGGGACGAACTCTTTCAACATCATTTGAACAACATAAATAACGACCCTATATTCTTCAGACTTCAGCCTGAATTGGATGATTGGGAAATACAACAAATTAAACGATGGGACTTTAGCCAGCTTGAAAAGGACTTCTTTTACGAAGGAATGCAGAAAGACGATAATTTAATCTACATCTTCAGACCTCAAGTAATTTCCTTTGGAATAGACCCGCTATATGAAGAGGACACATGCGAAAAGGTGCAACCTTACAATTCGCACAGCTTAATCATTACACCAACAAAATATGGAAAATCATGGCTTGGCAGGAAAATTGGGGAACTATATACCGATGCGTCAGCTTCCAGACTTGTAGGTTTTGCTACTGCTGAAACTGTTGCAGAAGGTGATTTGAATGGTGAATATAAACCAATAACTTTGGACAATGTACACCTATATCCCCTAAATGTCTTAAGCCGGCTTTTAGAGCTTCAACAGGTGGGCGTAACAAGGACAGGGAAGGGCAAGGCAACAGTAGAAACAAGGTCAACATCTCCACTGATTTACATAGCTAATCCACCAGAAACTAAAGACCCTTTAATATTGTGTCAATCCTTTAACAGAGTTATCAATTTGCTAACCATTTCAGCAACAGGCGCGGTGGGCTCAAGGTTTGCACAGATATATTTTACAACGGAAGAAAAATCAGCAAAAGGAAAACCACTACACACAGATATAGCTAAGAAGAATAAGTTGGTTTTTGAACATATCCTAAGCATAGTAAACCAAGAGGTAACATACAAAATATTTCCAAACGAACAAGTGCAAGAATGGATTAATCAGCCAATTCAAGGCTTTTATGAGATAGTTGCACAGTTTATTTCAGAAGCCCAACCATTTTTACCAGAGCAAGTTGCAGAGTTTTGGAAGGCATACTCAAGGGATGCATACAGATTCATACGAGGAACAGCACTGAAACATGCAATAATGGATAATTTGAAGGATGTATATTTGAAAAACTACAATATTGACAGTCTAATACAAGATGCAGAAACACATGTGAACAAGATAAAAAGTATCGCAATAGAATCTCTACAAAAATTGCTAAAAATCATTGGAACTAAGCCGTATGAAGAATGGATATACGAAAAGTACCAATCGATTACCACAGATAAAGCGAAAGCAGTTGTATTGGCAGTTGTGGCCTATATCAAACAAAATCCAAACATTGCCCAAAACGGCATAGTAATACCATTACACCATTTAGAACAGCAATACAATAATTTGGATGATAACATTAAACCTAAAGGATATCCCTATTTCATACATGTAATAAAAGAAATACCCAAGAAGATAGGAAACTTCAACAACCAGCTTGGAGATTTTGGATTTCAGCTTGTTCGACTTGGCAATCCATCAATTGTAAACATAACATTCACTAAAGACGGCAGAGAGTTAGTTGTGCTTGCTAATAAGCTACTTCCCTAAAGGAGCGAAAAACCTATGGTTTTCCAAACAACAACCACCTTTTTTTATATATTAAGATTTAAGAATCGAGCCCTTTCAATAAAAGTAAATCAAAACTATCAAAACAATCAAAACAATCAAAACGCAAAGGAAACATAGGCAGTTGATTAATTTGATTAATTTGATGGATTTGATTAGTTGATTAAGAGGGGGGCTGACCGTCCATATTTAAAAAGAACTGTCCATTTCAATCAAGGTATGGAAGCCCTCCTTCAAGGAGATTTGATTTCAACCTTAAAAATGTTAGAAGATTTAACATAGCCAATTTCAGCAATATCGTTTCCTTTCACAACCTATCATAATAAGTTTAAACTTAAAATGGTGTCTTGGATGGTTGGTAGCAGTATACATGCCGAGAGGTTTATCTTATGTCCAAGCCAAATATGTTAGATAAAACCTTGAAGTTGCTATTTAGGACAACTGAAACACAAAGAATAGCCCAAATTCTACTGGTTGAAATTAGAGATAGGCAGAACGCAGGCAAACCGTATACGGCGGACGAATATCATAACTTTTGTAAGTTAAAGGGAATTGAGGAACAGAAATACCAGTCTGTGCTGTCAAAGCTGAGGCAAGCGGGTTTAGTTGTTAAAAAGGGTGGACACCATGCAGGCACTATTACTTTGAATTCGCATTTTATACTTTACTTGCTTAAAGAATGGAACGAATTTTTAGGTGTCGAATACGGAAAGCCAACATAATAAGGACACACAAAAGGAAAAGGATGTTCAAGTTTTTATTAAATCATGGGACAGAAGTTCATAAAGCAACCTGCTTATATCTGCTCTCGGAAAAGGCCATCGTTGGTTATCTGCGTATTTTTTAATTTCTTCAAGGATGACCTTCAAGAAATCCTTCATGTCAAGATTTTCAATATTGCTTTTCTGGATTTCTTTTAGAAAATCGTTACTGATTGCTGCTATAAACAAACGCCTTAAAGTTCTGTTTTTAATCAGATTTTTGTAAGGTGGAGTTTTGCGAAGACCTTCTTCATAAATCTTAAACCTTTCTTTCGTCTCTTGCGCTTCCTTTACAATTCTAATTAGTTCTTTCTGTTCTGCTATAACTTGTTTGAATTCTTTACAAGTTTCTTAACTTGTCTTACATTTGTTTTTATAGGGTCTGAAAACACATCTAGATAGAACAATCTAACATTTCTATATCGCTTGACAAGGTCTTCAGCTTTTTTGAGAGTTTTCTTACCTATCGGTCTATCCCAATTCAACCACAAAACATATCCTCTTTGATCTTGTTTGACTTTGTGTACATCTTCAATAATGCGTGGGTAAGCTCTGTTAAATTTTATTTCTATTCCTATTGTCGTCTCCCATTCATCCCACTTCACAACCTTCTTTGGCTTCCAAATTGAAATGTCGTATATTCCAATTTTTCTTCTTCTTATTTCAAGCGGTATTTCGGTATGAATTAAAACTGTCCTTGAATCTTTCTTCAGAAAATCATCCTTAAAATGAGGAGAAAACTGTTTAAGGAAGGAGTCATTAATCAACAAGGAATAAAGGTAAGATTCTACATCAGTCTCGCACAAGAAAACTGCTGGATTCTCATAAAACTTTTGAAACAGCTTTATTATGTTTCGTTCAACAGCTTCTTTCAGACCTTTAAAAGTCATCTACTCCTTACCTTCTTACTTTTCCAATTTTTTCGATTACTTCCAATCATTTTATCTCCTTTTTACAGTTTTGACAATTCTAAATAATTCTTTCGGTCTAGCTATTATCATCTTGCATTTCTTGCAAAGAGAGACTTCTGCTGCCTTATGCACAATGGAGATGGTCTCGCTGTGAAGAAAACTTAAGAACAGAGATGACGAGATAAATGTAGAAATGCCTTGGGGTTGATGTTGCCTTGACAACCTTGGTCTCATATGACTCTAAGGTTCTGCAAAGACTCTCAGCTTTTGTTCTAAATAGAGCGACGAATGATTTTCGTTCCGAGCTTCATGAATATCTTGTGATGATGGCACTTTATGAGGAACCAGAAGATAAAGGAATAACAAAAGGTGAAATAATCGCATCTATTGAAAAAGACCTTAAGGTCGAGAAATTCCCAGAAATGCTGATAGACTTTGCATTAAGCAGACTAAAACAGAAAAGATTTATCGAAAGTGTTCATGGAAAAAGTGGTGATTTATATTTTCTCACTCAAGACAATAGAACAAAGTTCAAATTAATGAAGGAGCAATATTCCCAGACAACTACAAGAGTCAAGGAAAAGCTTGCAAACAAAATAAAGAACGCCGCGAGTATTACGCTGGAACTTGGTAAGGAAGCTCTAGTCTTCAGTAGTTTCACAAGTTTCTTGGGACAAATTCTTGCTAGATTTGGGGCTGAATGCTGTGCGTCTATAATTGGCTCCCATGGAAAAGAGATTGCTTTTGCTCCTACCGATATTCTTGAATTGCTGAACAGCGTTGTATCTTCAGAGAAGGATGAGAATCTGCGGAATGCTGAAAAACAAGCTTTCATTGAATATATCTCCAATCCAGACGAAGATTTAAGCGATTATCTTTACTCATTGGCACAAAGCTATTTTATAATACAGATCTTGCACATCGACCCTGAATGTCAAGGATGCACAAGAGAAAGCCTCCAAAAGAAGAAAGTCTATTTGGACACAAATGTAATCATGCATTCGTTGACTGGAAAGAGTCAAAGGAATAAAGCAGTAGACACGGCTTTAAAACTCACCAAAGATTTAGGAATCGCAATTGTTTTCTCTAAGAGAACCAAAGAAGAATTTATGAAACTCGTTGACGATTCAAGAAGGGTGTTTGGAAAAGATCCGACTGCTCCATCCGAAAGAGTTGACAAAGTATATAACCAGCTAGAGGATGGATTTCTAAAAGATTTTCTTGAGAAAAAGAAAAAGAATCCAAAACTGACATACGAGAGATATGCCGATAGACTTGAAGAAATAGAAATAGTCTTAAAGAATAGATATTCAGTCACTTTCGATGGCGATGCTCACAATATTGTTCTCGAACATCCTGATTTGCCTCAACTCAAGCAAATAGTTGTTGATGAAGGAATACCGTTTGGCTTGTTTAAAACGGATTTTGTTGCAGAACATGATGCTTTTCATATCTTGCTTATTCAAGAATTAAGGAAAACCGAGAGTGGAGACGTTTTAGGACCCAACTATTGGTTTCTTACTCATGACAGAAGTCTATCATTTGTGGAGAAAAAATTTGGCAAGGAAAAGATTCACTCCAGCATTTTTCTAGACAATTGGGTTGAGTTAATTTCTCCGCTTCTGGCACCAGAACAAACTAAGGATGCACGTGATGCGTATGCAAACCTTTTCGCTTCACGACTTCCTCTTTTGACTCAGACAATCAAGGAAGAGGACTTTTTTGTCTTACAAGGGAAATGGATAGATGATGAAGACTTAACCCCCGAAGATGTAGCACGGATTATAGGCAATAGATACATAAGAGATTATTTGGAAGAGGTGAGAGAAGGAAAAAAGGAGGTAAACAAGGAAGAACTCGAAAGAGCTATTCAACCGCTCATTGAAGAAGTGAAAACAGGAAAGAAAGAGTCTCAAGAAATGAAAAAAGAAATAGCATCACTGAGAAAGGCAACAACTGAGTTGCAGACAAAATCAACTACATTGGAACAGAAAATCAAAACGTATGAAGGTATTCTTACACAATATCAAAGAATTATAACCGCATTTGGATATTTTGTTAGTGCCGTCTCTTTCCTTGCTTTGTGGTATTTGTTGTATCAATTCATTTTACTGCGTTCACTAGAACCATGGCAGGCTTTAATTGGAGCAACAATAGTCTCGCTTATTTTTGGATACCTTGCAGGCTTTAAAGGATACAAATGGCTAGTGGATAGAGTATTGAAATACGCACTCAAAAGGTGATATTATCAAGGAGTCATCAATTCATCATCCATGTGTCAAGTCGTTTTGAAGGTTCTAGCTTCACTTTTTTCTCTTTCTTAGGCTTCTTAGCTGTCTTCCACTTCTCAGCAGTTTCAACAAGAACTTCAACCTCTTTCCTCTGAAGACGCATTCTCCTAAGAGACTCCAAACCTTCATACACCTGTTTCCGCTCACTTATTGTTAGCCCAAGAATATCAAATACTAAATTATCAAGTGTCTTTTTCATTTCTTCCTCAGTTTTTTTATCCTTATTTCGCTGTGCTTTACAAAGTTTCATAAATGTTGATTGAAGAAGTGTTCTCTGTCTTTCATCTAAAGCTCGAATATCAATCACAGGGAGTTCTGCAAGCTCATAAACAGCAAATTCAAGCAACCCTTGACCATATAAACGTCCCTGAAGTTCTGCAAACAATCGTGTGATAGATGTATTGAGAACTCCAAGAAGTGGCAATACATAACCTTCATTATGAGGATAGATATTATAGAATGTTTGATGAGAAAGAGCAAAGCCACGATTCCAAATAAAGAAAGTTCGCCAACGGATTATTCTTGGGAATATAATGGGAGCAGGTTTCTGATAACCTAAATCGTACCATATTTTTCTCGGTTTAATCATTGAAACGTTGTGGTATCCTTTATAGATCTGCCCCTTCGCTCGTCCCCTTCCAGCAACTTCAATGTTTTCTCCCCACTCTATGTATCGTAAGACATTAGTTCCCTTCAATTCATCTTTTGTTTTGCTTACCATTAAGACATATTGTGTTATATCTTCCTCTCCAAGGTCGAAATACTTTAATTCCTTTGGTCGCACAACAATTGGTTTTAAAAAGTTCTTTTCAATACCCCATTGTTTCTGTTTATCCTCATCTAAGTAAAAAAAGGCATCTGCTCCACTTGTAAAACCACGCTTTATATCAGCAAGTTCTTTCAACTCAACCATTAACGGATGATTTCGCATTTTGAAATAAATCGCTGGGGCTCTGATATACCGTCCCCATTTTTCTTTTGGTTTAAGAGTGCCCTGCTCGATGAGAATTATACGAATGCTGTCATCCTCATAGTTTGCACTTATCGCATCAACTTTTTGAAGCAACTCACCAACGTTCACAGTTTTCTTTATTCTGATGAATTTAACAGTGTGAGAATTTCGTTCTTCTCTTAATTCGTCACCCTCTGCTTTCTCCAAAACAGTTATGCAAGTATCTACATTTGGTATCTCGAACACTCCAGCATCGTTTTCTATTATTGCCAATATCTTGAAATGGTCTAAGAAGAACTCTTTCAAATTTTCTCCAAAATTAACATCTAACCAAGTATTTGATGTAATATAACCCATTCTGCCACCATTCTTTAGAAATTTTGCAGAGTGAGTAAAGAAGTAGACATAGATTCCAGCTTGTGCACTAATGTCTATCTTTGTGCCATCCAAGTATGTTAGTGCTTCTTCTCTGATTTGGTCTTTGTATTCCATTTCTTCTTGTCTTGTGTATGGTGGATTTGTTACTACCGCATCGAACTCTTTTGGGATTATGCCTGTTGAAGGTTTTATTTTGAAGAAGTCGCTTACAATTATGTTTATGTTTCTGCTTGGAACTTTTAAATTTCTAATTGCTAAATTGATGCTTGAAAGTTGAGCTGGAAATGGGTTTATGTCAATTCCATAAACTTGGTTTAGAATTTCTTCATGCAATTTATTATCATCTGCAAATGGGTTTTCTTTTCTCTTCAAATCTTTAAGTTTATGATATGCTTTGACAAGGAAGCTACCACTTCCACAAGCAGGGTCTAAAACTACATCATTAGGGGATTTAATGCACATTTCAGTGATTAATTCAACTATTGGTGGTGGAGTATAGTATTGTCCAAGCCTATGTCTCTCAACATCAGGAATCAATTCCTCATAAACTCTGCCGAGAACATCACTTCTAATCTTAGATAAGTCGTAAGTTCCAAGCTCTTCAATGAAGTCGTTTAGAACATAGATTAACTTTTTAGGCAACAGAATTTGGTCAAGAATTGTGTGAGGTGCAAAAATAGCCTCATAATCCACGTCCTTACAGACTTTATCGAAAATTTCTCTAAGACTTTCTGAGAACACTTTCGGGTCTTCTGTTTCGATTTTTGTAAGCTTAGGCAGAGAAGGAACTTGAGTTTCTAACGTCTTATAGAAGGTTAGTCTATTCATAAGCATGTAAGCAAGCTGCTCAGCAATTCTCTCGTTCATTTCTGGAGAATACTCAAAAAGTTGTGACCTAAGCCACCCCACATATTCCTCTTTAAACTTCACATCCTCTCTTAATTGTCGATTCAAAGACTCCAAAATAAAAGGAGTAATGAAGGTATGAAATGTCCGAAGCCTCTGCAAAAACACATCATCAAGCTCAAGCCACTTACCAACACCAATCCTAAAACGACAAACCTCTTCCAACAGCGTTTTAGCAAATTCCTCATCAAAAGACACTTTGTAGTGTTTTAATTTCCTTTGTGGAAGAGGAACACCAGCCGTAAAAGTATCAAACAAAACAAGAACTTCACCATTACATGTAGCAAAATAAGGAGAACCTAAATCAACAGCATAACCCGAAGCCTGCCTGATAACATCTATACTGTAAGGGTCAAATTTACGGTCAATAAAAGGAACCTTACGCTTAGTCTCAATCACAAGAAGAGGTAACCTTTTACCTTTATCAATAGCATCAACAACAAGGTCAGGTCTACCATCAATTGTAGGCTCAAACCTAACACCAACAAACTCAATATCATTATAAGAAAACTTCTTAGCAACAAGATTCTGAAGAATACGATAAAGCTCAACTTGAATGTTTCTTTCAAGCACCGAAGTCAATATTCGTCCTATCCTATTTAGTATAGAAAATTACATCGTTATATAAAAGAATCTTACCTTAGCGAGAAAGGTTTTCCTCGACTTCACTAAATGCCTTAGCTATTCTTTGGCCTTTTTCTGTCAACGAATAGTACGTCTGTATAGGTTTAGTTGCTACCACCTTCCTTTCCACCATTTCTTCTTTTTCCAACTCCTTCAAGTTTGCTGACAATGTTCCTCGACTAGCAATCAGCTTTGTTAAATCCGTATACCTCACTTCCTTTTTTCCATAAATAAATAGAAGAATCTTTACGGAAGGAATCTCTAATATCTTGGATATCTTCACTATTTAAGCCCAAATTCATAATGAGCCTAATTCGTTGAAAATACCATAACACGCCAAGGCGAATGTAGTTCACCGAAAAGAACTTAAGCACTACGGAGAGAAAAGACTGCGGGTAGCTTGTGATGGGTCTCTCCTATACTGAGGAGCTTGTAAGCGAATATTTTAGACATTTGACGGATAATGGGCGTAGACCGATATATATGGTCTCTGACCATGTTCATTTTCAAACCGTAGAAGCTAAAAAAGGAGTTAGAGGTTGGAAGGATATAGACATACTTGCAGTAGGAAAGGATGAAATATGCATAATACAAACTAAATCTTTTGCAATATTCAAGAAGACGAAAAAAGAATCCTTGGATTCAATCAAAGATTATTTTGAAGAAGCGGAGAAGTTTGTAGCGAAACAATATGATATAAAAGATAAGAAGATTCGAAAGATATTCATTGCAGACCTAGGGCTAAGTGAAGATTTCTCAAAAGACCTAGAAGCTTGGGGAATTGAATCGAAGAAACTTTCCGATGTTTTCATAGAGTTCCTTAACAACTTGCACAGCTTATACCCTGATACAGCTCATTTAGGAAAAGAAGAAAACAACGTAACAAGAATTCTGATGTTTCTTTCATATTCTTTTAAAAACAAGCTGGAATCATGCGGACTCTTGAAAACTGAGAAAAAGGTGAAGAATATTGCCTGAAGAAATTAAGAGAGCTGAAAAACAACCTATAGAATCCCAAGTATCTTATCCAGATGCATACTCACTGTTTCAAAATAGGAACTTCAGCTTTTTACCACATGGTGATTATACAGAGTTCGTAGTTCCTCTCGCAGTAACCGTTAAGAAATTTTATCTTCCACCTGACACCTTCGCTGTCAGTCTTAACACCGAGTATTCTGTGTTATATTTATATTCGCCTTCTCAAGAGGGAGGAAAAGTACAAGTAAGCGACAAGCTAGATAATTCAGAGATTTCATGGATAACCGATTTTCTGGACTATAGAGGCGAAAAGTTTAGTGATAATATGTGGTCTCTATCTCAAAAGGATTTTAACATATTAGAAATTCTGTGTCAAGAGAGGTACAAGAGTATGAGAAAGACCATCGTTACAGAAATGAATCCATACACACCAATCAATGACATATTAAAAGTTTTAAAAGCGATGATTGATATTGTAGGAGAATGTTGACGATACCGATTCACCTTATTACCCACGTTCCACAAGAGCCATTCCATCATTCCAATATTTTGTTAATGTTTCTACATACTTGTCATCCATCTGAAATTTTCTCTAACAAACCGCACTACTTCATTTAGGCTTATCTTTTCGATTATTTCGAGTTTTCATAAAGCAGTAAACATCATATGCCGTCGGTGCATGCCAACAATTAATATCCACACAATCGCTATAAGGTGTTGTCCATAAATCGAAAAACTCTTCTGATGTAAATTTTAGTTTGTATTTTCTACATATTTCTGCAATAGATTCCATCGTCTTCCTTCTATATGTATACTCTGGAAGTCTGTAATCGCTTAAGTCCTTGTCTCCGTGTTTGAAGTATAGGTCTTCATATTTGCTGATTAAAAAGTTATAATGGCTCTTCAAAAAATTCTTTACATACTTCCAAACTATTGGTCTAATTTTTAGGAAAATTGCAGAACAACATCTTGCTCCATTTTTAGATGCTTCTGCTAAAAGGTTCTCCAGAAAAGGTTCAGATAGGTATGGAAAAATTGGACTTAAATATATGGAACATGGAATTCCTGCTTTTGTAAGCTTATTCATAGCTTTTAATCTTCTTTCATTGTTCGGTGCATAAGGTTCTAGCTTGGATAGAATTTCATTTTCTAGCGGAGTTACAGTAAAATTCACAGCCACCAAGTTTCTTTTTGCTAGAGACTTGAGTATGTCTCTATCACGTAAAATCAGATTCGATTTAGTTACAACAAAACAAGGATAGCTTAATTCATCACATACTTCCAGCATTCGCCTAGTAATCTGATATTTCCTTTCAATTGGCTGATATGGGTCTGAAATACTGCCAAGACACACCGGTTCTCTCGGTTTATTCTTTTCTATTCGCTTATTCAGTTCTTCCCTTAGTCTTTCAGGTGCATTGGTTTTTACTTTAACCTGTCCTTTTCGAGTATACCATTTTGCATAACAATAAACACAGTCATGTGTACAGCCGACGTAAGCATTAGCAACCAGTCTATGCGGAAAAATTAGAAAATTAAGCGGATAACAGCTTGTAGTATGCAGGATTGTCTGACAGGTTCTTTCTACTATTTCCTTTTCCATAATAAACGTAAAAGGATGTATGTAATAAGATTTTTGATAAACAGGCTAGTTTTAAGGAGATTTTGGTAATTTAGCCTGATTTTGGGCATTTTTACTTTAACCATATATGTTTTTCGTTTTAATGTTGTGAAAAGATTATATAAAAATATTATCCCAAACCCAAACCGCTTTGAGTTTTGATGCGATGATGTGGTTTGCGGTTTGCGATGTTGTGGTTTGAAATGAGAAAAAGAAGGGATGTTTAAAGTTCGATGAGTCTTGGAATCCATGAGTTTTTTCATTTCTAATGAATTTAGCCAAGATAAAAAACATAAAACCCACCATAAAACCCACAGCGCGCGCTATCTAAAGGAGAATTTACATAGAGGATAAAGCAAACATTTTTAATCTTCTATTAGATTAACTCTTACTAAGAAGAATGTCTCCGCTAAGACTACTCATTTCACTTCTAATTATTGTTACTCTAGTTGGAGTGCTTACTTTTGGATTTACGATAATTAATCAAAGGAGAAACGAGGAAGAACATCCTCCAACTTCAGAAGGGCAGGACAACCAACCCTCACCTCAACAAGTTGCAAGACCAATTCTTTCTACTCATATGTATGCGGTGAACGGTTATTGGACAAGAGATTATGGTTCTGATTTGCCTATGTACACTACAGATATAAGATATTTTGTAGAAAATGTCGGGAACGGCGACGCAGAGAATGTGAAAGTAGTGGTAAAAGTTGACGAGGCACCTTATCATGAGCAGACAATTTCATTGATAAGACCTTATAACACATACTCAAATTCATTTAGTCTAACAATAACTTATGATAACTCCAAGATAATTGGTTTGTATGCTTCATGTACAGGATCCTCACATTCAGCTATTATTACCGTTAATGCTACCTTTCCACGCCATTTTGATCCTGACTTATGCAGATTGTTTATTACACCAAATGAGGCAAATATAGTTAGTATCAAAAACAAAATTCTAAATAGTAAATTTCCACTTACTCCCGACTGGATAGTCTTGAAAGATTGGGTAGCAACTAACATAAAATATCCTTCTAACGATGTTAACGGAGATGGAGAACCAGATTATGATTATGTAAAGCATGGCAAATGGGAATACTGGCAACTTCCAAAAGAGACGCTTCAGTTAAGAATGGGTGATTGCGAAGACTATTCTATATTATTAGTCTCACTATTGCGTGCAGCAGGCTGGTCTCCAGACGATGTTTATGTAGTTATTGGCAAAAACAGTGAAGGCAAGGGTCATGCATGGGTAAAAATCAAATTAAACTTAGTATTGGGGTCAGTATGGTATAACCTCGAGCCACAAGTGGGCGGATGGAACATATTTGATGTCGTATTTGATACATGGGAGTGTTCAGGCTATCACGCAGAATGGTATTTCAACGACCTTCAATGTAATATTGTAGGTTAGTCCATAGCGCGAAATTCAACGTTAAGCGTGTTCATTATGGTTTCTGCTGTAGGCTTAAACTTGATTAGGACTTCAATTATTTTTGGGTTTGGGTTTGGGATAAAAATATTATTATGAGAATTTAATTTTTAATCTTGAATTTCTGCCGACAAAACCATATTTTTTAGAATATGAAACTCGGTTTTCAGGTTACAAATCCCAATTTTCAGAGGATTTTCGCTAAGCGAAGATTTTATAGGGTTACTTGTTCGGAGAATTTTGCGGTGAGGGAGGAAAATATATGACCTTGGAACTGAATAACCTTGAGAAGAAAATTCTGCAATATTTAGCAAAATCAAAGGAGGGTTACTACCATAGGCATAACATGAGTGACCGTCTTCACTTCCATAAAACCTATTCTGTAAACTATTATTTTTTGGAGGAGTATTTTCTCGATAAACGAAAGGTTCCAAGTAAGGAATTTTTTAATGCAATTGATTTTCTTCGGTTACAAGGTTATATTTTTTGGGATAACGGCGACTGGTGCCTGACAGAGAAAGGAAAGCTCTTTTGCGGAATTCGAGATAGGCTAAATCCAAATCAGAAAGGGAATTCAGAAATATAACCTAAACCAAAAAGAAATTACTTGAAGAAAATAAGGTATTTTTTATTAGAAGAAAAATCGAAATTTTGTCAGTAAAATGGATTTTGGGAGCATGAAAAAGGAAATTCAAAAATATAACCCGAAATATACGTTTCCTAAACATAAGGAATGATACATTAAACATGACAACAAAACCTAAACATACAGGGAAAATAGTTAAAGTAATTTTGGATTCAAACGCATTGTTTGTTCCGCTTCAATTAAAAATTGACATTTTTGAAGAGCTAC
>Ga0172366_10001661_pt1 | contig 17375 bp, 16 predicted proteins | sample LakKivSesite69cm_FD_114533 | JGI IMG/M metagenome (GOLD analysis project Ga0172366, IMG submission 114533) | Sediment microbial communities from Lake Kivu, Rwanda - Sediment site 69cm | ecosystem: Environmental > Aquatic > Freshwater > Lake > Sediment | place: Rwanda: Western Province, Lake... | reverse complement strand
GGCCGTCCAGATTGAAGTCCAGGCTGCTCTGGCCGTTGCCTGCGGTGTAGTTCTCCCGGCTGTTTCCCTGGCTGCCCTGTCCGTTGCTCTCCGCGCAATTCGGCCCATTATTCCGCCGGTTGCCCGGACGGTTGCTCGCCGCGTTGCTCCGTCGGTTGCCCCGCGAGGCGTTCCGACCGTTGCGGTCCGGATTGCTGTCCTCGTTGCCCACCCCGTAGCTTGGGACGTTGCTCCGCCGGTTGCTCGGCGAGTAGCTCGCAGAACTGCTCCTGACGTTGCCTTGTCCGTCGCTCGACCCGCTGCCGCGACAGCCGCCTGAAAAGTCTGGCGCCTCAGCCGGTCAGCCGAGCGGCTTCTGGAGGTGAAGCTCGTTGTCGGAAGCGGTGACGCCGCGGCGGTCCGGCTCGAAGCCGAGGCGCGGGTACAGGCGATTGGCCGCCGCGTACGCCGGCGACTGCTCGACTGCGATGCCGATGGCCGCGCACGCGCGGGCTCGCGCCAGCCGTTCCGCGGCGTAGATGAGGGCCGAGCCAATGCCCTGACGCTGACGGTCTTCGATGACGTTCAGGTCGGCGATTTCCGGTACCCCCTGCTCGCGGAAAGGGACGTATCCGGACGCGGCCAGGAGTGTCACGTAGCCGACCACTCGGCCGTCAAGCTTCGCCACGAGCACGTCGCGTTCCCGTCGCTGCTGTTGAGCGTAGTAGCCCTCGTACTGCAGAACGGTCTTGTGCCAGCGCTCGAACGCAGAGGCAACGGCTGCGATGTCGGGCGCGGCCATGCGCGCTATGCTGACGCCCGCAGCCTGCACTTCGACCCAGCGGACGAAGCCCGTCTTGGCCTCGCAGTACTTCACCCGCTCGTCACGAAAGCGCGCAGCCAGAGCTCGCTTAAGCTCGAAGTACTCACGTGCCACATCCGCATTGGTGCGCAGGAAGTCCCGGAAGGCGATGTGCCGACGCCAGAACCCGCTCTCGTGGCGAACAAGGTGCAGGTGGAAATGGCGGGCGAAGCCACTGCCCTTGCCGATGCAGTAGTACCAGTCCGCGTCCTCAGTCCCGGGCGAGACGTCGGTGTAGCCAACTTGAGCCAGGGCCGGCAGGGCTGAATCCGCTTCGTTCTTGCCTGTAAGGCCCGCCAGCATGTCGATGGTCGGCTTTCCGCCAAGCCCGGGAACCGACGTGCTGCCGACGTGCTCAAGCCCGAGCAGGCTTCTGCCGATAGCGGTGAGCACCAGCACGCTCTCTTCGCTGAACCACTGCGGCCAGCGCGGGTCGGCCGCGACTATGATTATTGGGCCCGGCATCTACTCGACCATCTCTGGCCAGCGGTCAGACCTGCTCGGAGCGTCTGGCGGCAGCAGCGTCGTCGGCTGCGGCGGGCTTGGCCTTGCCCCAGCCGAGGAATTCATGGGCAAGGAGCATCATCACGCCGGCCACCGCAAAGGCGTCGGCCAGATTGTAGGTGTACCAGCGGGCGCTGCCAAAGCCCATGTCGATGAAGTCCACGACCGAACCGAACCGGACCCGGTCGATGAGGTTATTCCCCGCGCCGCCGCCGAGAATCATCCCGAGCCCAATGCTGAACCAGCGGTCTGGACTGCGGAGCCCGAGGTAGATGACGACACCGACGACCACAATCGGCAGGACGTAGTGCACCCAGATTGGGCCGTAGGACATGCCGAACAACCCCCGCTTGTTCATCGTCAGGGTGAATCTGAGGACGTCACCGAGCACCCGGTGCGACAGATGCAGGGTCTCGTAGCTGAGGACCAGCCACTTCGAGAGTTGGTCGAGAACGAGGGCGAGCGCGGCCGATACGAGGAACCAGAAGCGCGGGCCCCACATGAACCGGTTCACTCAGGCAGTTCCATGGGTGCGTGCACAGGTCCCGGTTTCTTCTGAACGACCTCGACCGGCATGGTGCTCAGCTTGTATAGAACTCGACCGCGGCGCCAGATGGGCCACCATTCATGAAGGTAAATCTGCACCGGACGCCACATCGCGACCCAGCCGGCAATGGTCAGGCTCTCGCGCAGCAGGCTCGCCCATGCCCCGACCGTATGCCCGAGGAGTAGATTGCGAACGGCGATACAGCCGGCCAGAAACGCCAGGCCGACCATCAGGCTGGTCCGGCCATCGTCCATCAAACGCCGGAACGCGAGCCGGTTCAGCCGGGCCCGGTAGGCGAAGAAGTTGTGCACGGCTTCGGTCATCCACGCGGTCGGGTCTTCTGCCGGCATGTGTTCGAGGTGAATGGTGAGGGACAAAGGGTCCCGATGCGAGTACTCCTGGGCCCAGTTGAGTATGAACTCCTCGGCGTCGCCGTCCAGGTCCTTGTCCATGAACGGCGACGGGTCCATGGAATTGAAGAGCTGGTTCGGCTCGTGCAGTTCCAGCTCGATTCTGCCTTTCATGGCCAATCATAGCCGCTGGCTGGGCTGACGGCAAGGACCGCCCGCAGATGGTCGCCGGCCCAGGCTCGGTCAGAACCGACTACTCGTGTACAATCTGCGAACGGTCTGAAGGCAGCGTCAGCGGCGCCAGTTTGCAAGCTCCGACGTGCAGTTCGGGCAGCGCGTCGCCTTGATGGGAATGGAAGTGAAGCAGTGCGGGCACTCCTTGGTCGTCGGCGCGGCCGCCGGCGCCGGCTTCGGACGGCGGAGCTGGTTGACCCCCTTGACCAAGAGGAAGACGGCGAAACCGACGATGAGGAAGTTGATGACGGTGTTGACGAACAGCCCGAGATTGAGCGTGACCGCGCCAGCAGCCTTGGCCGCAACCACCGATGCGTACGGGCCCGGCGTCGCGCCCTGCTTGAGCACGGCGAATATGTTGGAGAAATCGACCTTGCCCAAGAGCAGACCGATGGGCGGCATGATGACATCGTCCACCAGCGATTTGACGATTCCGCCGAACGCGGAACCGACGATGATGCCTACTGCCATGTCCATCACGTTCCCGCGCATGATGAACTCTCGAAACTCCTTTATCATCTGCGTCCTCCTTAACCGGAACAGGCTTTGCGGATTGACCTCGCTGTGCCGGGTAGCGCTGACGGATGCCGGGAGGGCGTGCTCCATCCGGGTGCCTACCTGCAACCGCGACCACGCCGCGTCCAGCTTGACCCCAGCACATGCTGACACTGCGATTCTCCGCTGTACCAGCGGGAAGTCAAGACTGCGGTTGCGGCGGGTGCGGCGCTACGGCATGCGCCGGTAGAAGATGCGCTTGGTCATTTCGGCGCCCGCCACATAGACGACGAGTATCCCCGCCAGGAGCGCAATGAACTCAACCGGCAGCGGGACGAACCCGAAGAGACGTCCGAACGGGGTCCAGGGCAGCGCGAGCGTGAAAGCGGCGATGAGCAGCGTAGCCAGCGTCAGGTAGATGCGGGGCGGGCTCCGAAAGAACGGCCGCCGCGTACGGATGACCAGCACGATGAGCGAGGCCGAGAGAACCGACTCGATGAACCAGCCGGTCCGGAACCTGGCCGCGTTCGCGTGCAGAACGAGCATCAGCAGGCCGAATGTCAGGTAGTCGAACACCGAACTCAGCAGGCCGAACGTGACCATGAACCGCCGGATGAACCGGATATCCCAGCGGTGCGGCTTCCCGACCAGCTCCGGGTCGACATGGTCAGCGGCAATCGTCATCTCCGGCAGGTCAGTCAACAGGTTGGTGAGTAGTATCTGCGTGGGCAGCAGCGGCAGAAACGGCAGGAAGAGCGACGCTCCGGCCATCGAGAACATGTTGCCGAAGTTGGCGCTCGTGGCCATGAACACGTACTTCCGGGTGTTGACGAAGGTCCGGCGCCCGGCCTCGACGCCGTGGGTCAGCACGCCGAGGTCGCGTTCCAAGAGGACGATGTCCGCCGCTTCTCTGGCCACGTCCACCGCGCTGTCAACCGAGATGCCGACATCGGCGGCCCTGAGCGCCGGCGCGTCGTTGATACCGTCGCCGAGGAACCCGACCACGTTGCCGGCCTTCTTGAGCGCGTTGACAATCCGCTCTTTCTGGCCCGGCTCCACCTCGGCGAACACGTCCACATCATCCACCAGTACGGGTAGAGCATCGTTGGTGATGTCGTGCATCTCCGGCCCGGCGAGAATCTCGGGATTCTCCAGCCCGGCCTGGATACCGATGTTGGCCGCAACCAGCCGGTTGTCGCCGGTGACGAGCTTCAGGCGCACGCCGCGTGAGCGCAACTGGGCCACGTTATCAACGATGTCAGGCTTGAGCGGGTCTTCGAGCACGAGGAAGCCGATGAACGTCAGTCCGGTCTCGTCGTCGCGGGTGATGGTCCGGTCCGCGCCGGTGTCGCGGCAGGCGACGCCGAGCACGCGCAGCCCCTTCGCGCTCAACCACCGGTAGCGCCCCTCGATCTCCTCGCGCAGCCCGGCAATGTCAACCGCCTCTCCCCCCCGCTCGGCCTGCGTGCAGACTTCCAGCATCTCGGGCAGTGCGCCCTTGGTAATAAGCAGACACCGGCTCCGCGAAGTCTGACCTTGGAAGCTTGAGGCCTGAAGCATGGGGCCTGCGGCTTCTTCCACGAGCACGCTGAGCCGCTTCCGCACAAAGTCGTACGGCACCTCGTCGAGCTTGGTCCAGCCGGTGAGGTCAAACGGATGCTGGGTCTTCAACGCGGCATCGATTGGGTTGGTGAACCCGCTCTGGAACGACGCGTTGACGAACGCGTACCGCAGTACCTTCCCGCTCGGATTTCCGGCTTCGTCCAGCGCCTCCCGCACGCGCACGCTGCCCTGGGTCAGCGTTCCGGTCTTGTCCGAGCAGAGCACGGTCATCGAGCCGAAGTTCTCCACCGAGGCGAGCCGCCGGACGATCACCTTCTGCCGCGCCATCTTCTGGGCGCCCCGGCTTAAGGACACGCTGACGATCGCCGGCAGCAGCTGCGGCGTGAGGCCGACCGCCAGGGCCAGCGCGAACAGGAACGAGTCGAATACCGGTCGCTTCAGGAACACGTTGAGGGCGAAGATGGCGACCACGAGGATCATGGTCACCTGCATCAGCATGTACCCGAATCGCCGCAGCCCGCGCTCGAACTCGGTCTCGGGCGGACGCAGGCGCAGCCGGTCAGCGACCCGGCCGAACTCGGTCTGCTGCGCGGTGCGGACGACGAGCGCGGTCGCACTGCCGCTGACGACGTGCGTACCCATGTAGAGGACGTTGGTTCGGCCGGCAAGACCGGCCTCCGGCGGGAGCATCCCCGCCGTCTTCTCGGCGGGAAAGCTCTCGCCGGTCAGCGCGGCCTCGTTGCAGAACAGGTCCTTGGATTCGAGCACGCGGGCGTCGCCCGGCACCACGTCGCCGGCGTTGAGTATCGAGATGTCGCCCGGAACGACCTCGTCGAGCGGTATCTCGGACTCGGTCCCGTTTCGCCGGACGCGGGTGCTGACCCGGACCATTGCGAGCAGCCTTTCGACCGCGCCTGCGGCCCCGTATTCCTGCCAGAACCCGAGCAGGCCTGAGGCCAGCACGATGACGAGGATGATGGTCGCCTCGGTCTGCTCGTGCAGGAAGTATGAGAGGATGGCCGCGCCGAGCAGGACGATGACGAGCGGGCTGGTGAACTGGTTCGCGAGCAGGCGCGCCGCGCTCAGGCGCTGGCTCGGCTTGAGCGTGTTGGGTCCGAATCGGCCGAGCCGCCCGCGTGCCTCGGCGGCGCCGAGACCTTCACGCGCCGAATCGAGTCGCGCGAGCAGCTCCTCGACCGGAACGCTCCAGAACGGGTCTTCCCTGTCCTTCCCCGGAACTGCCATGAGAAACTATGACCTCGGCGCGCCCGACTTCAGGCGCGGCTGGCGGAATCCTCTCTAGCCCGCGAGCTTCTCCTCGATAAGCTTCACTACCGAGCCGAGCGTAGCAGCGTCGAAGGCGAACTTGGCCCCGGCCGCGGAATAGAGCTCGGGTAGCGACCTGGTGCCGCCGAGCGCGAGCGCCTTGCGGTAGTTCGCCACCGCCGAGGCCTGGTCCGCTAGCGCGTTGGCCCAGACTTGAGCCGCGCCCAGTTGCGCGAGTCCGTACTCGACGTAGTAGAACGGCACCTGAAAGATGTGGAGCTTCTGGTGCCAACCGGTCGCGACCACGTCCTCGAACCCGCTCCAGTCAACGCCGGTCATGAAACGGTTCCAGAGTGATGCCCACTGCCGGTCGCAATCCGCGGGCTCCATCGCGGCCTGCGGGCTCTCGTAGACCCACTGCTGGAAACCATCGACGACGGCCATATACGGCCAGAACAGAACATCCTTCCGGAGATTGTCAGAAAGAGCGCGCGCGGCGTCCTCCCGCGAGTAGAACCCGCCCGCTTTCTTGGCCAAGTACGGCGTTGCCAGCAACTCCATCCCCATCGACGCCACCTCGGCGAATTCAAGCCCGGCGTGGCGCTGCTGGAACCAGGGAAGACCGCGGGCTTCGAAGTTGTGGCTCGCGTGTCCGCTCTCGTGGATGAGCGTCATCACGTCTCCGTGCAGCCCGACCGCATTCATGAAGATGAACGGCAGCTTCAGCGCGTCGTAGGACGTGCAGTAGCCGCCCGGCGCCTTGTTCTTCCGGTTCTCGAGGTCGAGCGTCCCTTCCATCATCATTGTCTTGAAGTAGTCGCCGACCCGCGGGTCAACGCGCTCGAGGATGGAAAGCACCCCGGCCTTGAATTCATCGACGTTCTTGAAAGGCGCCAGCGGCGCGCGGCCGAACGGGTCAACGTCCAGGTCCCAGGGCTTCAGGGCCGAGAGTCCCATCTGCTTCGCCCGGCGTGCATGGAGGCGCGTGGCCGCGGGCACGACCGCCTGCTCGATTGCCTGCTGGAACTGCTTGCAGTTCTCCGGCGTATAGTCGAACCGGTACAGCTCCTGCCAGCGGAAGGCCCGATAGTCGGAATAGCCCGCGTTCGCCGCCATCGCTAGACGCAGCTTCAGCAGCTTCTGCCAGAGCTCGTTCAGCGCGGCCCGGTCTTTGAGATGCCGTCCGGCCATGAGTCTCCAGGCCTTCTCGCGCCGCGCCCGGTCGGTCGCAAGCATGACCGGTCGGAGTCGGGCCAGCGTCACTTCCTTTCCCTCCCACTCCACGGTCTGGCTGCCGATTATCTTCGAGTACTCGGTGCAGAGCTTCTCAACCTCGACCGCGAGCGGCAAGTTCGCCTCGCGGAAGAGGGCGGCGTCGGCCTGCATCTGCCGCAGCGGGAGTTCGAACCCTTCCGGCTGAAGTCCGCTTCCGAGCAGCTTCGTCTTCAGCTTCTGCTCGGCCTCCTCTGACTTCGGGTATATCTCCTCCAGGAAACGGTTGAACCTCTGCTCTGCCTCTTTGTCCGCCGTATTCAGGTCCGTGGCGATTTTCAGGCGCGCCCCAACCTCGGACAGCCGGTCGTGAAAACGTGTCCAGTCATCAAGAAACGAGCCGACAGTGGCGGCCGCAAGCGTGCGACCTTCAAGCTCGGCGTAGTAAGGCTCGAATTGCGACCAAGACCATCCCAGCATGTCGGTCGCCTTGTCGGGCAGTGATTTCAGGTTGTACACGTTATCGTTCCTTTCAATTGCGTCCGGCAATCATGCCCGCTTCCCAGCAAGAGTCAAGGCAAACTCGCGGGCCGCCGTCAGCGCGCGCTCAGCCAGCGCCCGCCGCCTGTCGCGGCCGCGCAGCCGCTTCTCCAACTGCGGCAGCAATCCGAAGTTCGCGTTCATCGGCTGGAACCGGAAAACGTTTTCCGCGCCCCCGCTCCGCACTCGCTGGCCCTCATTCGTCATTCGGAATTTGGACGTGGAAATTGCGTCCTCAGTCTGATGTGTCCGACACTCGATCCCTTGATCCCTTGATCCCTCGGTCCCTTTCCGTTCGTGTCCTGCGGCCGCGATGTAGGCCAGCAGACTCCCGAGCATCATGTCTCGCGGCAGTTCCAGCGGCTCATCTCCCTCGGCCAGCCGCGCCGCGTTGATGCCTGCAACCAGCCCCGCGCCAATCGACTCGACGTAGCCCTCAACACCGGTGAGCTGCCCCGCTACAAGCAGGTCCCGCCTTGCCCTTGACTGCAGCGTGGGTAGTAGCACGTGAGGCGAGTCGATGTACGTGTTCCGATGGATGCTCCCGAACCGGAGGAAGCAGGCCTTCTCCAAGCCGGGAATCATCCTGAACACTCGTTCCTGCTCGCCCTGCTTCAGCCGCGTCTGGAAACCCACGAGGTTGTACATCGTCCCTTCTGCGTTCTCGCGCCGAAGCTGCACCACCGCAAACGGCCGCTTCGGACGCGGGACATAGCTCAATTCCGTCGAGGAATCGGGATTGTGTTCCAAGTCCCGATCCTGGGCCGGGCGAGACCCCTCCCTCGGCGTCGGGGCGACGCTACGCGTCGTCTGCGTAATCTGTGGATTCCCCGTCCGGTCCGTTTCGTGTCCTTCGTGTCTTCGTGGCCATCCCTCCGGATTCTGGGGCCGCGGGTCAACCAGCCCGACCGGCTTCATCGGACCGAACGCCAGCGCCAGCCTGCCCCGGCGCGCAATCTCCTCGACCGGCAGACAACCCTCAAAGAAGGTTCTTGGTTCTTCGTTCCTGGTTTCTGGTTCTTGCTGCGGAGTCCGAGGTTGCTGCCCGGCCATCTGCGTAATCTGCGGAATCTGCGGGCATCCTGCTTCGGCCTTCTCGAACGCGTGCAGCGGGTTCAGTTCTGCCTCCAGCAGCGCCGACACGAACCGGTCATACTCCTCTTCGGTCATCGGGCAGTTCAAGTAATCCGAACCTGCGCCGTAGCGTGACCCCTCGAAGATACGATTCATATCCAGCGACTCGGCGCTGACAATGGGCGCGATCGCGTCGTAGAAGAACAGCCGGTCAGCGCCCAGGAGCGTCTGAAGCGCATCGGCCATCGCCTGCGACGTCAGCGGCCCGGTCGCGACGACGGTGATGTTCGCGTCCGGTCCGTTTCGTGTCTTTCGTGTCTGCGTGGCTCTCTCTCCGGATTCGGGTCTGGAGGGACTGTCCCAGTCTTCCGCCTCCTCCTTCCTGTCACCCCGAGGGAGCAAAGCGACAACACCTCCCTTGTCACCCCGAGGGAGCGGAGCGATTCGAGGGGTCTCTCCTGCGAGATTCCTCGACTCCGCGCTTCGCGCTGCGCTCGGAATAACAGATGCCGGCACCTCTATCACTTCCTGTCTTATCACCTCCACGTCTGCCTCGTCCAACGCCCTCCTCACCTCGTCGGAGAACCGCTTCCGGTCAACGACCAGCGCCTTTCCTCCGGGAATCCGCGCCCGCTCCGCGCACTCCATGAGGACCGAACCCAGCACCCGCAGCTCGGCCTTGAGCAGTCCGTGCGCGTTCTCGGGAGAGTCCGACTTGAGCGAGTTGGAGCAGACAAGCTCGGCCACGTCGCCGGTCTCGTGCGCCTCGGTCATCTTCCCCGGCCGCATCTCAAACAGCCGCACCGCCACTCCGCGCCTCGCGCACGCGAGCGCCGCTTCGCACCCGGCCAGCCCCGCGCCGACGACAACGACTCCCCTGCCCCCTCTCCCTTGAACGGGAGAAGGTTGGGGTAGGGGTGACTGCTGGGTGCTCACGCGAAGAGCATAAGCGAAACGGGGCAGGCGGCAAGCCTGCCCTGTTTGATGTCCTGAACCGGCACGCCGGAATCGGACCCGGATGAAGCCTGCTCGACAGTACCCCCTCCGTCCGAAATCCCGTTCCTCTACCTATACCTTGACCTTAACCTCAACCTGTCCTCATCCCTCAACCTTAACCCCGGCCTAGTCCCCGGCGGGCCCCTCGCAGAAAGGACCTCGGAGCAGAAGCCTGCTTGCGTCGCCGCTATCGTCAGTCGCGGACGGAATTGGGGCGCGGGACGATACCATTGACGCGCATCGGATTAGAAATCTGGGAAGTGCCCTCTTACCCCTCATACCCCAGGATAAGCAGGGTCGGGCAGCGGAATGACAAGGCAATTTGGACGCAGGGCGCATGGTCTCCTCCCCCACCCCTGCGTCCGCGCCAGCGGGCCTCGTGGCTCGCTGGCGGCGATTCAGCCGAACCCGCAGCATCGATTGTGCGGGCTCTCCTCCGACCGTAGACAAGTGCAGACCTGCGCAGCATGAAGACGCGAACTGAACCGCACAGTGGGACGCACCATCAACTGCGTTGGTGAATGACTCTATTGGCCTGTCTTGCCGCCCAGTTCTGTAGCAAGTCGTTGGAAGTTAAGCCGCCTTGACCCGGAGCGCTTTCTGCGACCTGACGTCACCTGCACTATGGAGGAAGCTCTTTGCCTCGGAGCAAAGCCTGGGTGCTGGACATTGAGCAGCCACGGCGTGTACTTTGTCCGCTCCTGGCCGTCGGCGGCCAGCCGTCAGCCGTCGGCCGTCACCAAGGTCGCCCTCGCGCGTTAGACGGCAAGTCCGCCGGCGATTCGTACCTCGGCTGGGCCGAACTCGGCCCGGCCGAGTCATATCTGAACCTACTTGCACAGCCTCCAGACCATGCGATCTCCTAAGTCACTCTGAAAATCACCAGACAAGTCATACATCAAGTCATTCCGAAAGTCACCGAGAAGTTAACAGGACAAGTTACACAAAGAATGACTCAACCAGCAACAGCGCGAATGGCTCGACATGCGACTCTTCGTTTGACACGACAACTAAACCCTCACGTCACTCAACAAATCACCGTACAATTCACTTAAAAAATCACTCTTCATGCGACTCGGAATGTCAGCGGACATTTAACTCAAGGGGTCACGGGGGGAGTGACTCGCCCAGTGCCATCCCGGTGATAAGCTGCCATTAGCTATAGTTTCTAGTATTAACATCTTACGCGAACTGAAGTCATTGCTTGACTCGATGGCCGTACTGGTGTACGCTACTACCGACATGAAGCCACAAAGAACGGAGGTTTAGAATGACTGACCCAAAGAAGAGAGCCGACCGCTGGAAGGCGAAGTACAACCTAAAGCGCGTAAACGAGACGCTCACCGACCTGCGTGAAGACATGGCCGCGCGCTACGAAGCAGCCATGAACCAGCTCTACGCGATGGAGATGAAGGTCAAAGAGGTCATCAACGCCGCCGGCGTCTCGACCTCGCAGTATGTCCCCTATCTCAATTTCGGCCGGCAGCTCTACAAGCTGAGCCGGCAGCAGTTCATCTCGGGCGAGAGCCTGGCGATGGCGGCGCAGGTGTTACTCGACAAATGGGCGGCCCGCGGCTGCGACCCCAAGGTCCTGGCCAAAGTGCGTAAGGACGTCTTTGACGTGGAACCGCCAAAACCGTAGGCGGCACGCTGTAACCTGACTAGCTGCGACTCGTCCGGTCACTGCAACCTGCAAACTGGGATATGACCTTGGGCGCGGAACGCGCCTCACTGAACACTCGCGCCGCAGGCGCGTGACGTCTTCGACATCGAAGCGCCGGCTTCCTAACCGCCAGCGCACGAATCTTGTCTCCCGCGGCCGCCGCGCGCGGTCAATTCGACCGCTGGCTTGACAACAGTCAAGCACCTCCCATGCTGACATTATGAAGCACCGGCCGTTGCTCTACCTGGAAACGTCCATCTTCGGCTTCCGCTTTGACCAGGAGCCGCGGAATGTTCTGCGCCGCGAGGCGGTCGCGGCGCTATTCGAGCAGGTCCGTCTGGGGATTCTGGACGCGGCAACGTCGCCGGTGACATTCGAGGAACTCGACCGCACGCCGGAGCCGCTCAAGTCAAGACTGCTGGCTCTGCTGGCCGGGGTACGGAGACTGACCGCTGACAAGGACGAGGTCGAGCGCCTCGCCTTGGCCCATCTGAACGGAGGCGTCATTCCGGAGCAGTACGCTGAAGACGCGGAACACGTCGCCTACGCGACCGCGTGCAAAGCCGACGTGCTGGTGTCGCTCAATCTCAGGCGCCTCGCCAACGAGCGGGCCGAGCGGCGGGTGTGCGCCGTGAACCTGCGCGAGGGCTATCAGAGCCTGAGCATCAGAACACCGGAGGAGGTACTGGAATATGAAGATTGACGGCATTGATTGGATGGATTGGCTCCATCAACTCCGAGCCGAATCGGAAGCCGAGCGCAAGCGACAAGGTATCAGTATCGCCGAGGCAACGGCAGACAGAATCGAGCAGGAGTTGTCCGGCCTGTCCGCACCGGTCGCCCGCGACAAACCACCTGCGTAACAGCAGAGCAGCCTGACCAGCCGCGCAATCTCCGGCGCGACGCTGGCGCGGGAAGTCGAGGAACTCCTCGACAAGTGGGCAGCCCGCGACCGCAGGCGGGGCGGCTGGAAAGCGTCCCCGCGCCGAGGCCGTAGTCCCTCAGCTTCTCCCAATCGACCGCATGGGCGGGCTTGCGCCGGCCCCGCGCTTCACCAGCAGTCGTAGTGCCGCGGTCCTTGACATCAGGACTCCAGATGCGATACTCCATCGACATAATGGGGTACAGAGACGCGGCTGAAACTCCGGCTTGAGACAGAGACCGGCCTTCTCAAGGTGCCGGTCCACTACAACCAGTTGCTCCAGGGACTGGTCTATCACCATTTGGGCCAAGCCTTGGCCGACCGCGTTCACACGCAGGGCTTCCAACACGAAAAGCGCCAGTTCCGCATGTTCACGTTTTCACGCCTCGTGCGGCGCGACCGCCCCACTCGGCGCAATGCGAATGGTACGAATGTGTTCGAATTCCGTGGTCCGGTCAGCTTTTGGCTGGCGTCGCCGGAGACGGACATACTGGAGTCGTTTGCCAGCCACATAGTCCGCGCCGGACAGGTGCGGGTAGGCGACGCCGACTGCCGCGTCAACGCGGTCGAAGTCCCCTTCACCGAGCTACCAGGAAACCAGGTTACCATCCGTACTCTTTCCCCCATCACAGTCTATAGCACGCTCCTGACCGGCGACGGCAGAAAGAAGACCTACTACTACGCTCCCACGGAGCGCGAGTTCAGCGAGCAGATAGATGCGAATCTTCGAAAGAAAGCCGCGGCCCTCGGTCGCAATACGAATGATTCGAATAGTCCGGTATCATTCGCGCCCATTCGCGTTGCCGCGAAAGACCAGCACATCGTCATGTTCAAGAACACGGTCATCAAGGCCTGGTCCGGCATCTACGAACTCTCTGGCCCTTCCGACCTCCTCCGCCTCGCCTTCGACTACGGCCTCGGCGCCAAGAACAGCCAGGGATTCGGGATGATTGAAAAGGCCGCACGAGATTGACAGGCGCACGTACAAACGCTAAGGTAATTCGGTCGGCAAAGCAGCGAGTTCACCGTCCGCTCGCTGAAGCCAACCTGATTGAGCGACCGGGGTTTCTGCCTGATAGTGCAGAGCAAGGCGGTAGCGAGTGAAGTCGGAGACTGCGAGGGAGCAATCGATGAAGATTGGCAAGATTGAAGTACCCGAAGCCGGGTTACGCGCACTCTGTGGCAAGTGGCGCATCCGCCGCCTGGCAGTCTTCGGGTCAGTGCTGACCCCTGACTTCGGACCGGACAGCGATATTGACCTGCCGGTCGAGTTCGAGCCCGGCGAGCAGTGGTCCTTGATGGACCTGGTTCGGGCCGAGCGCGACTTCGCCGGGCTTCTTGGTCGGCGGGTCGAACTGGTCGAGCGGGCGAGCCTGGAGCGCAGTCGGAACTGGATTCGGCGCAATTCGATACTCTCCTCGGCGGAGGTGGTACTTGCGACATGACCCGCGAGCAACAGCCCGGGATTCGGGATGATAGAAAACCACGAAGGGCCAAACCTGAAGGCTCAAGCATGAAGCCCGAGAACCGGCCGTCACGAAGAGTCGTCCTGCGACTCCATGCTGAACAGCGAATGTTCGCCCGAGGCATCAGCACGGCGGATGTTGAAACAGCCTTGGCCTCCGGGCAGACTATCGAGGAGTATCCGATGGACAAGCCTTATCCCAGCCGGCTGGTTCTCGGCTGGATTCGCGACCGGCCCCTGCATATCGTGGTCGCCGAGAACCGCAAGGACGGCGAGACAATAGTGATTACAGCCTACGAACCCGGCACCGACAAATGGGACGCAGGGTTCAGCAGGAGGAGACGATGACATGTGTAGTATGCAAAATCGCTGAGACCAAACCGGGCACGGCAACGGTCGTGCTTGAACGCGGGCCGCTCACGGTCGTGTTCAAGCTGGTGCCGGCTCAGGTATGCCCCAACTGCGGTGAAGAGTACATTGACGTTGTGGTCGCCAAACGGCTTGAAGCGGAAGCCGAGGCCACTGCCCGTAACGGCACCAAGGTCGAAATCCGCGACTACGTCGCCGCATGACAGCGACTGAACTCCCAGGCCGTTCGAACAGCCTCGCTTGGCCTTCGACTGCGGCCTCGGCGCCAAGAACAGCCAGGGATTTGGAATGATAGAGAAGGTCGAAAGATGAAGATTCCCCTTCCATTCGCCGCCCGCAGGGCTACAATACCTGTAGAGAATTGGCATGGGTGTTGCGCCAGCGACGCCCAGATTCATCCGCGACAGCGATCCGAGAGGGTCGCTGCCTTTCTATCACGGAACCGACCCGCTCCCGCACTCCCTAAGACCGAGTCCTGACTCCGAATTCTGCGTTCTCCATCACCCCGCAAGTCCACAGGCTCTATCTCCCCCGCCACCTCGAGCCCCAATTCATGCCTCACCCCCGCCGCCCCAACCGCACCCGTTTCCGGCCCAGGCCGCTCGCCCGGATTGTCATTGACACGATTCCACGTCTCGGGCTTGACTTTGGCTGGATTTCCGGCTATAACTCCGCGTGCCCATTTGGGTCTTGTCTTCGCATACTGTTGGGTCGGAGTTAGACTAGTGCCCCGCATCTTCGAGAACATCGAGCAGGACTTTGTCACTGACCTGCGTAAGTCACTGGCCGAGTCCACACGCGCGGATTTCTGCGTGGGGTATTTCCGTCTGCGTGGCTGGGGACTGATTGCTGACCTTGTAGACAAGTACAGGGGCGGCAACTCCTGCTGCCGCGTGCTGGTCGGCATGCACCGCAGGAAGCGGACGCAGACTTCGACTTCGAGCAGGCCATCGGCGACACCCATATCGAACTGGCTTACCTCAACATGGAAGTCGCAGGCTTGGCCGAGAAGATACAGCAGGACCTGAAGGAGTTGGGCGCATGAGTAGAACTGCGCTCTCGGACTACGCGGTTCTGCTGGCAGAAGTGAAGGAGCGAGTCCGGGCCGCGCAGTACGCTGCACTACGGGCCGTCAATCGTGAGCTTGTCGGCCTCTATTGGGACATCGGCTGCATGCTCTCTGAAAGGCGTGGACAAGGAAGCTGGGGCAAGGCCGTGGTCGAGAAGCTGGCTCGGGACCTGCAGTCCGATTTTCCGGGCATGCAGGGCTTCTCGGCGTCAAACCTGTGGCGAATGAAGCTGTTCTACGAAACCTATGCGGACTCGCCAAAACTCGCACCACTGGTGCGAGAAATAGCGTGGAGCCACAACATCATTGTGCTGGAACGTTGCTCTGACCCCCGCGAGCGTGAGTTCTACATCAGGATGACCCGCAAGTTCGGCTGGTCCAAGAATGTCCTCGCGCTGCAGATTGAGAACCAGAGTTACCAGAAGACACTGCTTGGGCAGACCAACTTCGACAAGGCGTTGACGCCGGCTCTACGGATGCAGGCGAAGCTCGCAGTCAAAGACGAGTACACATTCGACTTCCTGGAACTTGGCGAAGAGCACAGTGAACGGGACCTGGAGCGCGCGCTGATTGACCACGTAGAGCACTTCCTGCGTGAGATGGGCGGGCTGTATGCCTTCCTCGGCAGCCAATTTCGACTGGAAGTCGGGGGCGAGGAGTTCTTCATCGACTTGCTGCTGTATCACCGCGGGCTTCGGTGCCTGCTGGCGATAGACCTGAAGGTCGGAGCTTTCAAGCCGGAACACATCGGCAAGATGCAGTTCTACCTGACCGCGCTGGACCGGCAGGTGCGCCAGTCAGGCGAGAATACCTCCATCGGCCTGATACTCCGCCGCGAGAAGAACCGCACGATTGTCGAGTACGCTCTGCACGACGCCCGGAAACCAATCGGCGTTGCGACCTATCGGATTGTCCGTCGGCTGCCCAAGGAGCTGCAGAAGCAGTTGCCGTCTCCCAAGCAAATCGCAGAACTGCTGGAGGTTCAACGATAACTTGCCCCACGCCAGCCGCGTCTCAGGAAACGATGAACGATGAACGCGGCGGCGCTGCCCGGCTGCCTGCGGGCGTTCGAGAAGAGCGACTTCCCCGAGGACTTGCGCGACCTGATGCAGCCATTCCTCCTGCGCCGCACCCGCGTGTCAGGTCCTGAAGTGAATCCTCCATCCTCGGACCTCCGTCCTCGCCACGGATTCCTCTCTCCTCATTCCTCAGTCCTCTCTCCTCTTCTAACGAACGTCGCCGCCCGCAACCTGTTCGATTCTGACACGACCCAACTTACATAGATGCCGGTACGCTTGACCTTGGTCAGTCTGCGCTTCCGCTTAAGCTATTCCGCAGTGGCACTGCAGTCCACGACAGAGAGGACTTGAATGGCGCGACAGAAGAAGACTACTAACGGCAACGGCGCGACGGTCGGCTTCGAGGCCCAGCTCTGGGCCGCGGCCGACAAGCTCCGCGGCGTGATGGACGCCGCCGAGTACAAGCACGTCGCGCTCGGCCTGATATTCCTCAAGTACATCTCCGACTCGTTCGCCGAGCGCTATTCGGAGCTCGAACGCGCGACCGCCGACCCGAAGAGCGAATGGTACGCCAAGGACAAGGCCCAGCGCACCGAGACGCTGGAGGACCGCGACTCCTACACCATGGCGCACGTCTACTTCGTGCCGCCCGAGGCGCGCTGGTCATACCTCCAGAGCCGCGCCAAGGACCCGAAGATCGGCCTGCTCATCGACAACGCGATGACCGCCCTGGAGCGCGACAACCCCAAGCTCAAAGGCGTCCTGCCCAAGAACTACGCCCGCGAGCAGATAGACAAGGCCACGCTCGGCGGGCTCATCGACCTGTTCGCCAACGTCAACTTCCGACCCTCACCTCCAACCCCTCTCCCATTGGGAGAGGGGCGAAGGGGTGAGGGCGCGCAGCCTGAGAGCGCGTATGGGTCAAAGGACCTCTTGGGCCGCGCCTACGAGTACTTCCTCACCCAGTTTGCCAGCGCCGAAGGCAAGAAGGGCGGCCAGTTCTACACGCCCCGCTGCATTGTGCGCCTGCTGGTCGCGATGCTCGAACCGTTCAAGGGCCGCGTCTTCGACCCCTGCTGCGGCTCAGGCGGAATGTTCGTCCAGAGCGAGCGGTTCGTGCAGGAGCACGGCGGCAACGTCGGTGACATCTCGGTCTTCGGCCAGGAGCGGAACCAGACCACGTTCCGGCTCTGCGTGATGAACCTCGCCATCCGCGGCATCGAAGGCAGCATCCTCTGGAACAACG
>Ga0172366_10001659_pt1 | contig 17377 bp, 13 predicted proteins | sample LakKivSesite69cm_FD_114533 | JGI IMG/M metagenome (GOLD analysis project Ga0172366, IMG submission 114533) | Sediment microbial communities from Lake Kivu, Rwanda - Sediment site 69cm | ecosystem: Environmental > Aquatic > Freshwater > Lake > Sediment | place: Rwanda: Western Province, Lake... | reverse complement strand
TAAATGACTTCCCACGATCACGGCTATAAATGTTCCGGTGCTTGACGAACCGATAAAAGCCGACCGCAGCCCTTTTTAATGATCAAATCACTTAGTCTTTACATAATATGTATGATTGGAATTACACACTCGAAGCTTCCTCATCCTTCGAAACTCCCATCGGGTTATCTCAATATTTGCTGCTGCCTCGATTTCAAGTAGGTCTGGATGAAAGCTGGTATTTTGCGACTATTACAGGAAAAGGACAAGTCGGCTTGTGGGTACAACCGTCATTGTTGGTCGATGTGAATATCTCTGCGGATGTCTGGATAGACGGAGCAGTTCGGAATAAAGGAATGATCGGCAGATATACGTGGACAGGCGATGGACAAGGGAAGATCGTTTATGCGTTGGCAAAGGATGATTTGAGAGAAGGCGATATAGCCTATTTTTCCTTGAAGAATATCACGTATTCCTTCAAGATTAAGGAATTTTCCTTGGCTGTAGGTTTCTATTGGAATCTTCTTTTGGGTCTTTGGGTACTAGACCATTATGAATATGACGTTGTTACGCACGGAAGTGGTTGGTTTACAAACACCCTTGGGTTGTTTGGGATCACGCTCAATTCTACAGATCCAGGCAATCCCGCCGTCAATTGTTATTGGACAATCCTTACGGGCTTAGAACAATTAGGCGTTTATACTGCTTTTTCCCTTTTGACGGAACAAAACATCAGTTTCTTGACTATTGCAACACGGCCATATTTGAGATTTGAATTTACAGCGACCTTGGAGAGTATCATTGGGATTAGGAAAATAAGGATAACCGCGAACTCGTTGGCAGAAATTTCCAAATATATAATAATCATCGACGGAGTCGAGATTCTAACAGGGTCAGACCTTTCCACAGATATAGCCCTTCCGTTTAACATGTCAATCGGAAATCACACGGTTGGAGTGATGGTGTTCGATGCTCTCGGGAACAGTCAGTACAAGGAACAATCTATGTCTTATACTCCCGCACCAATTGTAATTCTAGAGATTGCAGTTCTTGCCATAGGTCTCGTTGCTATGCTTTCCATCGCGCGTAGAATTGATAAAAACTCAAGAGTTAAGGCGAATAAAAACTGCGATTTCATGAAATGAAATGATGTGGGGAGCACGGATTATTGAACGTCCGATGATAATGGAAAACCACAAGTTATCCAAAGATCGTTCCCCCCTTTTTTTTATTGGGATATCTTGTACATTATTTCAGCACTCGGCATGGCTAATACGAGCGCCTTGATCGTCACTAGAACCGCGGGAATGGGTATGCGTTAAAAAGTGATGGATCCGGGGCGATTTGCCAGGCCAAATGTATGGTGGGAAAAAGATGGCCGATCCTGGTGACAAGAAACATGAGTTGACGTGCGATGCGTGTCACAAGACGGAAATCCAGCATAAAAAACGGTATTTATACACCACGAAGTCCGAAGCATTGCACGCGAAGTTCGGGGAATGCTTGCTCTCGCTGTGCGAGGAGTGTTACCAGCGATATGCCCCGAAAGTCCGACCGCCTGCTGGTACAATGTGCAGGGGATGCGGTAACAAACTGAGCACGAAGGACGTGCGCGTGGAATTCATCAAGGTCAAGGATAAAACCTATCGTGTGGATCTCTGCGCGACATGTCGTGATGCATACCTGAATGATCCTACATCGTTCAAGATAAAAATTGGTAAAGAACTTGAATGGCAAGAAAGGAACAATTTGAAAGCCCAGATCCAGTCGAAATCGAGGCTATCCAGGGAGCTCAGCGCGGAAGCGGACATCGCCTTTTGTTTCTATGCCTCAATACCTTTACTCTTTCTTGCCACGCTATACTTGATCGGCACGACAATCCCGATAACTCTCGCCAAGAACATCCTGCTGGCTTGCTTGATAGGAGGTCTTGTTCTCCTTTCCATTTTCGGTGGCATCAAGATTCACAAGATGGCGGGTGGAACAGCCATTCAATTGCAAGGCATTGTCGGGACCATGATCGTCTTGAGTTCTATTTTTGCGATGTTCATGCTCTTCGATTTAATCATCACATCGCAGAATGGCACGGAACTTGCCCGGCTGCAAAATAACATCTCAATGTGGGGGTGGTGGTACCAAAACACCACACCTTGTGCCAACCTGGGCCTGGATGCTTGCTCACAGGCCCAGAGTGAGGCAGCTGCCAACATGCTCCTGAATTCGATGGGAATCGGCGTTCTCGCAGGTTTTCTTTATGCGATCATTGCCGTAATTGTGATATTCATCGGATTCGGCCTGAAAATGAACTTCAAGACGATCTTCAGCCAAAATCGAAGTGATACACCGCCTGGATACAAGGCAGTTGCGATCGCGTGCTCGATCGCGGGTATAATATCCCTGATATCCTTCGTTTGGACCTTGTACACGACAAATATCGGAGCGTTCCTTCTCCTAACGGTCTGCACGGTCATCGCCGTTTGCGAGTGGTTGAAGCCCTCAAAAAAATGAGTTGAATCGAATCGATTCCACGTCGTGTTATGGCCGTGATACCTATCGTTCCATCCCCAGCTTCAAGACGAGGGGAACGTTCTCATCCGGGGTGCTGGTTTCCCGCAACTTCTGTACAATGTTGCTGACCTTGTTCTCTAGGATTTTATCCCGCGTGAGCACGAGAAATCCCATTAGTGGCCGTCCATATTTCTTCGTGCACGTGGCCATGATTTTGTCCAATTCCTTCTTGTCCTTAATGTGGAAGGGGCCACCGATGATCTCGTGTCCAACCTTGAGCTTTTTTCCAAAGTAATATGGCGGATCCAAGAAGTCGCCTTCGATCTCCAACCACATGGCGATCGATCCTCCTGAACTGACATACACGCCGGGGGCAGATTCCTTTCCTTTCTTCCACAGCACGTTCGTCGGGAGGATCTTGTGAATTGGTAACTGGACGTACACGTATTGTGTTCCCTTCTCTTTCTTGAACATCGAAAAATCCCAGAACAATACTGATGCCCGGTGATCTTCAACATACTTCATCTTTGAAACGAATACAATCCTTTTATCCGTTATTATCAGCTTGCCAACCGCAGGAGGAAAGAACAATTTTCCCGCCATTGATTTATACGCGGACATCGAAATGTTGACGCCGTCAAACGAAGCCACGACACTCTCGTTGATTGCCATGATGTATGCACGCATCTCTCTGTGGTATTAGAACTTCTCATCATGAATGTTATAAAGGTGGAGGGAATGATTTTTTAAAAAAAGAGTTGGCACGCATAAGGATCGTAAACCAGGAACGGGGGTGGTAGCCAGTAAATGCTGTCCACGATGAAAGCGACGCGTAAGCAAATCTGTATGAACGAATTGCAGCATTTTTTTCGACACTGTTAATCAACCTTCGAGTAACATGCCATATTTTCCGAGGAATTCTCGGAAGCTATCGCTAAAAGAATAAAACTTTGGGTTCGTCGCGCCGTCCTGGATGAGGATGTTTGCCATCACTAACTGTTTAACGTGGTAATTGGCGTTCGAGTATTTCATACCGAGGCTATTCTCGATTTCCTGGATCGTGAGCCTTCCGGTTTCGCCCTTCAGCAAGTGATCGATGATCCCGCGCGATTGACCCATCTTGAGATGCAAGAAGAAAACCTTCTGTTCCAGGAAGGCGGAATCCGAGAAGAACGCGCGCTTGCCTTCGAGATGCGCCTCGTGGATGAGGCCGAACTCGAGCAGGATACGGAGGTGGTGGTTCAGGACCTTGCTCCCGCTTCCGAGCATCGACTTGAGTAGGTTGAAGAAGATGCCTGGACTGCTCACGACGATCTCGTGGATTCTTCTACGTCGATCGTTTTCCAAGACAATCGGTTTGATGATTGACATGTTCTCCCGGATTTGTTTCGTCCGGACGAGCATATCAATTATTTTTAGGGCTTTTCGTGCATCTACCTTCAGAACCCGCTTGATTCGGTTGTATAGACGGGAAAGGATGATGCGGTGCCCGTTTCGGTATTCCTCCAGGAGAATCTCTTGGACTTCCTTCGGGATAGAGGGGATCTCCATCCCCCGGGCAGAACCAGCCCCGACCTGGGCCAAGGAGTCGTCTGTCGCCACCTTAGATGCGGCAATCATGTCATCCCTCTTGGAAGGATCGAGATCGGTTTTGGACGCGCCACCGGAGCGGGCCTCCCCCCCTTTCGATTCGGGATCTATGCTCGCCACTTCAGGCCCCCTCCCTCCAAGGCCTTCTTGACAGGCGATCCCTCAACGTGGTCATATCCTCGGCGATCTCTGCATCTTCAGCGGAGGATCCAGCCTCCGGATTGCTATCAGGGCGCGCTTTCAAGAGATCGAGCATCGTCGTCGGTGCTTGATAGGATCTGAAATCGTTCAATGGAAACGCAGAGTGATAGAGCCTTGTCGCGCCCTCCGGGTCGAGGCTAGTCCCTCCCGATACCAGGGTTCTAACCTTGCGAAGTAGCTTGCCCGCGTAGGTTTCGATCAAGGAATTAAGCTTCACTTGTTGAGCGAAGAGGAACGCTAATGCGGCGCCCCGGCCATCCGTGAACAAGAGCACGTGTGCCGCCCCGACCTGGATCCACCTTGCGCCACCATCGCCCGGAGAACCAGCATGCGCCTTGATAGCCTCGACAATGTCCGCTTCGTCCATTCTGGTGTCGGCTTCATCCTTCCCGAGCGAGAGGAGCGGAAGATCCTCTGCAGCAAGATTTTCGCTTGGGACAAGAGAGGGAGGCGGCGAGGTGTGCTCCGCGGGCTTCAATGGCGCCGGACTGAGTGCACTCACAGAAAGAGGTTCAAGTATCTCTATATCCTTATCAGATTGACCCTTCCTCGGCATTTCTCCTTCCGTATTCTTAGGCTTACTCTCGTTTGGCCTCGTCTCACTCCCCGATAGCGCTGAATCGCGAAGATTCTTGGTACGCTTGCGCTTGATCAAATAGGCTCCTGATATTATTGTTATTAGAAAGACGAAGAATAATGTGACAATCGTAGATGGATTCGAATACGTGTTCAAAGGATCATATCCATTATTAACCTCCCAGCCATCCGAATAGCCATCTCCATCTGTATCTGTTTTCTTCGGGTCCGTGTGGTAGACGAGTATTTCGGCTCCATCGCTGAGCAAGTCTTCATCTGAATCACTCGAATTCGGGTCGGTTCGAGTTACAAGAATTTCATATCCGTCAGAAAGATCATCCTTATCAGTATCCTTGAAATCGAAGAAGTAGGCCATATCGACGCTGTTCGCAACAAAATCCAGCCCATCTGCTGAAAGCGCAACGTTCTGCATATCCTCACTTGTATCATAAGACCAGAGAGGGGTTGCGCTTGTCTTATTAAAGAAATAACAATTGCGACCGTCCCCAGCGGCTAGGTATTGCCCGTCCGCCGAGATCGCCACCAACACAGCTCCGATAGAATTGTTATAAGACCAGATAGGGGTTGAACTAGTCCTATTGAACAGATGCACCTTGCCGCCGCTACCCGCGGCGATAAACTGCCCGTCCGCCGAAATATCCACACCTTTCTCGGCCATGAATCGGAGCAGCTCTTGCTCGCCGGGCGCGAGGGCGGCGAGGCCGGGCGGGACGAAGCCGTCGCCGGGGTCGCGGGGACGCAGCGGGACGAGGAGCCGGGCGGCAAGGTCGCGCACGACCATGCCATGATGACGGTGGAGAATGCTGGCGCGGCCATCGTCGCCGAGGAGGTCGTAGACCTGGCGCCGGGTGAGGAGGGCGCGGCACGACTCGATGACGGCGATGCGGTCGTCGGGCGTGCCGCGGGCGGGGTCGAGGGCCGCGTCGATGCGGGCTTTCAAGACACGGGAAGCGTCTTGGTCGCCCGCCCGGACGAGCGACTGGAGGAACCGGAAGGCGACCGCCTTGTCGGCGACCGCGCCGAAGTCGTAGCCGCCGTCGATCCAGCGCTCCAGGTGGGCGGCGGCCGCGTCGAGCCACGCGCCGAGATCGTCGACGTGGTCGGGGATGCTGTTGCCGTGGAACAGCCCGTAGAAGTAGAACGGAGGTCCATCGAGGCTGGAGTCCAGCCCGGCATCGTTGATGACGTCGATGAGTAGATCGAGGTCATCCGCCGCGATCCCGCCTTCAAAGCGACGCTGGAAGTGCATGCCGAGGCCGACCTCGCACCGCGGCGTGGCATCGACCGGGTATTCGGGAATCTCGGACTCGTCGTATCCATAGCCGGTGATCGAGTCGGCATCCTCGGGGTCCATCATCCGGGTATGATACTTGCCCGTGGCCTCGAAGTAGACCTTGGTCTTGATTGTCTCGCCATGCTCCCCCTTGACCCTGCGTTTTCGATGGAAAATCGTACCCGTGAGCGTCAAGTACTCGATCGCCGCGGCGATGGCCCCGTCGTCCAACCCCGTCGCCTCGCGGAGACCGGCGGCGGAGATGCCCTCGCCGCGGGCTCGCTTGATGCACCTCAAGACCGGGATGGCGGCCGGGGGAGGCGAGTCATCAAAAACATTGCGCCGCGGATTCGGCGGTTCCCTCGGCTTCGGCGGCGGTTGATAGCCCGGCGGAGCCTCCTTGTACACGATGCCGGTGATTTCCTTGCCGCTGTCCATGACTTGATTTTGGAACCACCTGATGATGAGGCCAGCTTCGACCAATTCGACGATCGCCTTGTAGATGACCGGAATCTTGAAATGCAGCGAATCCCACAGGTCCATGTCCCAGATGCCCTTCTCACCGGCTCCCTGCACGCGGGCCATGATGGTCGTTTTCGCCCGCTCGACCTCGTCTTGCCCGTCCATGAAATCACCATGGCAACGCGAGTATTTAAGGCTTCGCGTCGCCGGGCGGGAGGCGCCGGCGTGGCCGTGCGCCGCCGTCGGGGCGCGGGGCGGGAGGCCGAGCCTTGACGAGCTCGGGGCAAGCCCGTGCCGATCGGCGCGTCGATGCCATGTCGGTCGAACGCGGCGCTCTCGCCTTGATCGTGCACGGGTTTGAAGAAGAGAAGGAAAAGGTTGGAGGAATGAGGGAATGCAGGGGCAAAACGAAGTGTGCCGTCCAGGCCTACTAGAAAGCCGAGTAAACCGCGGCATTTTATCCAGTCCGGTTAATGGTTGTTGGAGTTGCTTCTAAGAAGCTAATTTTACAACAGAGTGGGAAATTCTACTCATGGCGTCTAAACGACACCAGATATATAATCTGTGGGAAATAATGTTTGCGTTAAACGCGGGCCCAAGCACTTCAGCCCCCCATTCCTCCATGGGTATGCCCACATTCCCCCACTCTCGTCGTTCGCTTCATTCCGGGTCCGATGACTCGTTCCCGCCAACAATCTTCGCCGGCTTGTCTGGCGTGCACCTTCGTCCTTTCTGTCTACATCCCGTGGTATTCTCCATGCGGGCTGCCGCAATCGCACCAACATGCTTCGGACTCGACAACCCACGAATGTCTAATAACCTTGTTGATATAAAAGCCTTTCGTCGTATAACCTCGATCGGACGCATAACTCGGCGTTCCGTGAAAGAATCTGAATCGCCGACACGGAAATGCCTAATGCAATCGTAGTAGCCGGAACAAGCGACATCATGCCTCCAGGCGGTTCCATTCGCGCTATTAAGGGGAAGAACACGTCCATTCAGGATCCTGTCACCATGATAATCCAATGTCACGGATTGCACTGGCCGGGAATCTTGATATTTTATAATTACAATTATAATTATAACGGAATGGCGATATAAGGATCAAGACTCAAGATTCAAGTACCAAAATCGAATCATCGAGCTAACTGGAGGCAACTGACCTTGTCGCAAAAAACGATATCCTTGCCAGAACCACTCTATAACAGATTGAAAGCGAAGAAGAAACCCGGTGAAAATTTCCCAGAGTTGATATCTCGGTTGTTGGATCAAGAAGAGCATCATCAGAAACCTCCAATAACGAAGTTTTTTGGCATTCTTGGTGACAATAGCGAAGAATGGGATAAGATCGAAGAGGATATTTACAAGAATCGATTGCGATCGTCGGGTCGCGATAGGCTTGATTTCGAGGATGAATAGGGAAAGAAGGGCGATCGTGATGGTATTCGTCGATTCCGACCTGCTCATCAATGCATTAAAGGACTTGAATTCCAAGAGCGAAAAGACAAACACGATAAGAAAACGCGCAAAGAAGTTTCTTGAATACTTGTTCAACAATCATCCCGTGGTCAGGACCACTGTCTTCAACCTTGCCGAATTGTATGCCGGGGCATATCAATCAGAGCGAGTTGCAAAAAACGTCCAGATCGTCGAAGGATTCTTGGAACATTTCGACGTGGTCTATCCAGTGTTAAAAAGCGCCAAGGAATATGCGAAATTAACGGCTGATCTCGAAAATCGGGGCACTCCCGTCGGATTCTCGGATTTATGGATCGGATGCATCGTGATCTCCGAGGAAGATGTCCTTTACACTCGAAACATCGGACATTTTGAAAAGATCCCTGGCTTGAAGGTTATCGATTGGTCCCAGCCACCGAGCGAATAGTTACGTGAAGAATTTTAATCGCAATTTGGACACAGGGAATTTTCCCTTCTGATCGTAATGCGAAGCGAGTCGGCCGCCTTCGGCGGCCGGAGAAGGCTGCCGTGTCGTATTGTGCACACGAGGCCGGTACGTGATGAAACTAGCTATCATTGATCAATGAAATCGAAGATTCCGGTCGAAAGTAATATGAATCCGGGCGATAGATCGATAGCATGTTAGGCTAGCGTAGATACTACACTTGCACGCCCTCGGCACGCCACCCGCCCCTTGTTTTTAGCCGGCGATCTCCACGGTCGCCCCAGTCCCGATGCCATGTGCCGCGAGCACCTTGTCTATGTCGGCTAGGATGAATGGCTTGGGGATGAACCCGGACGCGCCGCATTGGGTCACGTGCCAGATGACGTCATCCGGCGGCAGCGCCGTGATGAAATAGATGGGCGTGTTCGCTATCACGGGCTCGTTCTTCAAGCTACTGCAGAGCTGGTACCCGTTGAACCCGGGCAGCATCACGTCCAGTAAAACGAGCCGCGGACGCGAGCGGGCGATCTCCCCCACGAGGTCATTGCCGATCGTGAGCAACCTTGTCCTCACGCCTTTCTTGGTCATGTGAGCCAGCAAGAGCTCCAGCATGTCGCGGTCGTCGTCCACCACCAGCACGTCGCAGTTCTCGCTGCACCCGTTGTCCTTGGCCATTGTCATGGTACCATCGACCTCACTCGCGGCCGTTCCTCGCGGGTCATTCTTGTCCCCGGACGATGCTTGTTCATTAGATCCATGCAGCGACGGGTAGAAATCCCTGGCCCTTGCCGGAAAGGGCGTGATCCGGCCGCCGGGCTCATGAAAAATAGGTCTTTTGAACGAACAGAAACCTTCCAGGATGAGATCCTATGCTTTTATATCAACCAGGATGAGGCCCCATGCTTTTTATCGTGCGTGATTGTCATCATTTTCATGAGTTTATTGGTCAGGTTCTTGCGTCGGGGGGGCCAATCTCGCCGATTACATCCAGAAGGCAATCTGGAAGTGGTCCTCCTCGGCACGGGGACGCCGCTGCCAAACAAGACGCGAGCATGCGCGTCGACATTGGTGCTGGCGGGGGCGAAATCGTTCTTGATCGATACCGGGCGGGGTTTCCTGAACAACTTCGCGAGCACCGGCATGGCCGATGTTACAGCAGTGTTTTTCACCCATTATCACTCGGATCACTTCGGCGAGTTCGGCGAGTTCATGGTAACCCGCACGTTATGGGGCGCGAGCGAGCCGTTGACGGTCATCGGGCCGCCGGGCGCGAAGAAAACCATAACCAATTTGCTGGATGCGTATAGCCTCGATAATTCCTACCGCAAGGCCCATCATGGAAGCAAGTGGTCTGAAAAAGGGATGGCGGTCGACATCCAGGAGCATATACCGGGGGTTGTCTACGATGAAGGCGGCGTCACGGTCTCCATGTTCACGGTCGACCATGATCCCGCGTCACCCGCGGTAGGCTATCGGTTCACGTACAAGAACCGGGTTGTAGTGATATCGGGAGACACGAAGAAAGTGCAGGCGATGGTGGAGATGGCCGATGGCGCCGACATTCTCGTCCACGACGTGGCGAGTGCCAGGATTGTCGACTTGATACAAGGATTCCTCGATCCGCGGTGGGGGGAAATTGCCCGGGATGTCCTTAGATACCACGCTCTGACCCACGAAGTCGCCGAGATCGCCCGGGATGCAAAGGTAAAGAAGCTGGTTCTCACGCATTTCACGCCCGCCTTTTTTTCGAACCGGTTACTCGGAGCATTTTTTACAAGGGGCATGCACAAGATCTTCAAGGGAAAAATAATCGTGGGAAGGGACAAGATGCGAGTTTCTTCGTAGACCACTTCCATGAAAAAAATGCACTCGACTTTGACTTGTCGGCGCTAGGCCGGCAAGCCGCGAATCCCGACGGTGGCGACCATCGATTCTCCCCGGATCGATAGCCAGTTCCGCGCGGATCGGCTTATATGGATAGTGAACTGGGTTAACCAAACAATCACACCGATCGATATATTACCCATTATGGTTTCCCAACCATGTTAAAATCTACTAGCGATCGCGGCGAGCCCGCGGGGAAGGCGACTTTCTACAAGAGCTTCCAGACCATCATGCTCGTTGCCGCCATCAGTCTCGCCGGACTCATCGTTTATGCCACTGTTGACAACGTGACGCGGCCGATCTGGTCGACATCCCATTACCACTTCAACGTGCAGTACCGGGCGGGCAACGACACCGCGATGACCGAGGTGGTCAACAACAGCCTCGTCCCGTGCTTGCAAATGTACGCGCGCCATCCCGACTGGAAGGCGAACATCGAGTTCCAAGGCCTCATGCTCGAGTGGATGAACCGCCTGGGCAACACGACACGCCTCACGGACGTGTACAACCCCGACACGCACTCCATGATGTATGGCCTCAACGGCATGGACCTGCTCAGGTACCTCGTCAACCGGAACCAGATCCAGCTCGTCGTCATCCAGTACAGCGACGCGCTAGCCATCGCGTACCCGTACATTAACTTCTACAAGAGCATCAAACACACACGCGGCTTGCTACGTGACCTTGGTATCATCAACGACACGGACACGGATGCCGTGTCCCGCGCCGTGCTCCTCCAGGAGGGCCAATTCATGCTCGGCGCATCGCGCCAGACTCGAGACTTCCGGCTCCCCGGCATAGGCGGCCGCCCCGTCTACGACACGTTCCTCACGACCCGCGAGAGCCTGTCGTATTTCGGCGTCAAGCAGAATGCCCCGATTTACACATACTCGACCGGCGGTGAGCAGATATACGTGCTCCCGTATAATCCCGTGCCGAGCATCGAGGGCGGCGTCCTCCACCACATCCTCTGGTTCCAGGACGGCGAGAACATGAACGCTGGCGAGGGTGAGACGTGGTCAGACGTCGGTTTCGTGAATAACACGGACGAGGCCGAGCATTTCCCCTATGATCCGGCCAAGCAGCTCAACCACGAACGCCGGCTCGAGGACCTCATGGCCATGGGCAACGTGTTCGTCACCCTTGACGAGTGGGTGGCATACTTGCTCGATCGAGGCGAGGCGAGGCCTCTCGACCGCTGGGTGCCGGAGACGCACTGGTCGGTCTTCCGGTACCGTTCGTCGTTCGTCTGGATGGGGGAGACTAAGGGCGAGACCGCGTACGATGATAACGAGATCTGCGCGCGCAACTACCACACGCACAAGGTGCTGCTCGCGACCGAGACGTTGCTGAATTATTCCCTCGGTATCGGCGCCATTACCCCCGGCCAGTGGGCCACGATGTTCGTGAACCTCACCCGTGCCTGGCTCGACCTGGCCGAGGCCGAGGTCACCGACTCGACGGGCCTCGGCCCGCGGTCATACGAGGGTCTTGCAGCGATCAACTTGACCGGCAGGGCGTTGGCCACGGCCCGCGCCATCCAGCTGTTCGTCATCAACGCCACGCCCGGCTTGAACGCGTCGGTCTTCACGATGCACAACGCCATCCAGCTGCTCCCGTCCAACATTGGTACCGCCAACCCCGTCGTCGTCAACGGGTCCGCCATCAACTTCACGACCGTTGGGTCGTCGTCGTTGCAAGCGATGCGGGGCGAGGGCGTCGGGCTGGACCTCAAGAACAACGGCTCGGTGCAAGTCACGATGGTGCGCCTCCATACCCCCTACGACTCGACATTAAACGGGACACGGGCTTACCGCGTGCGTATTCTCTTCCCGCGGACGACCAACCACACGGTCTATCCTGAACCTTGGTCGTACGCTAGATTCACGGGCGATTTTTCCAGGATGCAGTACTCGCCGTCGCTCTGGGAGAACATCTCCGTTTCCTTGACCCGCTCGGATTACAACGTGGACAAGGTAGACTACTACGAAGATTGGGACAAGGAACTCATTGATAACTTCGAGATATACCTCGCCCTCTCGAATGGCCTCATCTATTCGACCAACGGCCAGTTCGCGATCATCAAGAACTGCTCCCGAGTGCACGTGTGCGCCAAGTGGAACACGAATGACGTGCGGTTCATGCAGACGGAAACCCGGTCGGCCTTGAATCCCGCAGGCGAGACATGGGAGTTCTACGTCGTGCCGGGCGTGAACATCAGCCAGGCCATAGCGTTTGCCAGTCTCGTGAATATAAACGCGCCGCTGAGCCTTTCGGAGGCGGATTTCTCATGACCGAGACAAGCACGGCATCCTGGAAGCCCTGGAGAACACTTGTCGTGGACGATCCCCGCAAGCAGCTGTTTACCGGCGCGTGTGCCCTCGCCATCATGCAGGCCGCGATGGGTGTGTTCATGATCCTGGCGTCACGGTTCTTGTCTATGCTGCCGCTGAACACCCCTGGCGTCTACGAGACCATCGGCCGCTTCGACCACGTGCTCGGCCTGCGGTACTGGACGAGCCTGGCGTTCTTTGGGCTCGCTGCTTTCACGATCATCGCATCGCTAGTATACATGCAGAATCCCGATAACCCGGTGCGCAAGGCCACGGCACGGGCACTCGCCGTGGTCATCCAGCCGTGGATCGCCATCGCTCTTTTGGTCGTGGCCGCGCTCTGGCTCGTCCAAGCGCTCGATCCGGATGGGGATGTCGCCCAGATTTTCGCGCCACTTTATGGCATCGACGTTGAAGATCCGGTCGGCCGCGCCCATTATTTATACATCCTCGGGGGGCTGCCGATCGTCGAATTCCTTTTCTTCAGCATCGGCAACATCATTCTCCTCCCGTTCTCGTTTTACACGAGCGCGATGCTCTTGCAAGACACGCGCGCCGTGGCCATCCCGGGCAAGCCCTTCTCCGACGACTACGAGCAGCGCCACCGCCAGTACGCGGCAAAGGGGCTGTTTAACGGGGGGATCCTCGCCATCATCATCGGCGTCGCGATTTATGGCATCGGATTTTTACTCGGCTATGGCCTCGATGCCACGTGGCCCTTGTTCCCGCTGTCGAACTACCCCATGTACATGAACGTGTACCCGTGGTTCCCGGTTGCATTCGGGGCCGTGTGCATGGCCACGAGCATTGCTTATTACGTGAAGCCGGTCGTGCAGGTCCCGCGGGTACTCGCCTGGTACTGCGCGTTGGTGCTGCTCCTTGTCCCCGTCGTCGGATGGTTTTTCGGCATCAATCTCATCATCAACTTGCACGAGACGGGCAAGAACCTGGAGAAAAAGAACGCGCGCCAGCAGCTCTATTTTGGTTTATTCGCTGCCGTGCTTTCCATTCTCGTTCCATTGGCCGTGTTCCTCGTGATTTGAGTCTTTTTCATTTTTATCATTACTGGATGCACTCCTCGATGTTTTTTATGTCGTGAGGGGGAACGGATAGTGATCATGGCCGACAAGGAACGTCATTGCGCGATACACGTCAAGGTCGGGCTTCTCCAGCCAGCCACGAGAAAGCTGGATTTGGAACAAAACCTTGCCGTGCTGGAGAAGCTCGTAGAAAGAGCGGCACGGGACGGCGCTAGCATCGCATGCACGCCGGAATGCATGCTCGACGGGTATTCGTTCGAGGATCCCGCTTTTCAAACCAACCCGGCACGGTATTGTGTATCATTGAAGGAATCGAGATATGCCCGGGCGTGCAGTGGCATCGCATCGCGACTTGCCATCCACTTGATCGCGTGCATGTCGACGGTGGAGGGGAGTGAAACCCCGGTCTACCGAAACGCGGCGATCCTCTACGATCCGAAGGGAAAGGTCGCCGGACAGTATTTCAAGACCCACTCCACGAGTGGCAACGTGGAGGCGAAATTTTACCGCGCGGGCGATTCATTCCCCGTGTTCGACGTGGAACTCGGTGGCGTGGCTACTCGCATCGGCATCATGATCTGTTACGACAGGCAAGTGCCCGAGGTGGCTAGGATCCTTCGGGTGAACGGCGCGGAGATCATCTTTAATCCATCAGCCACGAACAACTATGCACGCGGTTGGAACACCCGGCTCCTCCAGACCCGCGCGTACGAGAACAAGTGCTACGTCGTCTCGGTTAATCATGCATTCCCACGCCTATGTGGTCGGTCACTGGTCGCAAACCCGTCCGGGCGCGTTATCGCCCGATTGTTCCCGTGGCAGCAGTCGCGAGTGGTCGAGCTTGACCTTGCCGCAGTTCGGTCGAGGGAGCACGATGTCAACACGCGCCGGCCGGAGATATATGGGGACATCGTCCGAAAGGAAGGGCTTTGAGTCATGAAATGAAGATCTCGAGAAAATATGATTTTTGTGGCAACGCCACAATCTTTATAAGGCCGTGTTGTGTCCTAACGGTAGGGAAAAGCGTTTGTGTGCTTCCGTCCGAAATTCCATCCAGTCGTCGGGTAGGTAGCATAGCTAGGATGAATTTTTCCCGATGCTAACGGCATATATCTCCCCGACAGCGACGATGGTCAGAGTATCGGTGGTCATCGCGATATTGCACATTGCGAACATCGAAAGCGTGATGGAAGGGGGCGCGCGGCGCTAGTGTCCCGTTGGCTCTCGGGGTCTGAACACGTCGTCCGTGGAAGAGCGGGATTTCTTTCCCCCTGGACGATCTGCCTGACTTCTCGGGCCATTGCCACCTGGTCGAAGTGAAAAAGATGCTTGCGGAACCGCTCATAGACATCCGTCGCGTCAAGATCGAGTGCCCGGCGTGTGGTAAGGTGCAGTACGTGAAGTTGCGCGTCGAAAGCCTGGTAACGAAGAACGGGGTCGTTTCACTCGTGATCAAGGCAGCTTGCGACCACGAGTTCCACCTGTACCTTGATAAACAGTTCCAGGTTCGCGGTTACGAGCGGATCGATGCGGTCGTTTCCGCCGAGATGCTCCAGGTTGACCAGGAGATCTCCGACTTCATGAAGGGAGAGGGCATCAAGGAACGGGTATCGGGCCGGTTTATCGGCAAACTCCGCAACGACATCGAGCGTGATAGGTACCTCGAAACCATCATCCGCTACTTCCGCGGGGCGGACGTGGCAGATTCCTACTGGGTAGACGCGATCAGTGGCCACCGGCCTGTGCCCGCAAAGTTCGAACCCGCGAAGGCATTCCCGCTCCCGCCGCTGCCGTCGTTCCCTGCACCGCCAGAAACCGTTCCCGCGAGCACGGCACCTTCCCCTCCGCCCTCGGGACCCGCGGCTGGCGCCGCGCCAGATCCTATTCCAGCGGCGGCTGTCACGGCGAGCAAGGCCGTTTCAAGCAAGGCCAAGAGCGGGCTGAAGGGCCTTCCCCCGCCGAAAGCGAAGACTTCGCCAGCACCCGTGCAAGAACCTATTGTAGCACCGGCGGAAGAACTGAAGGTTGAAATAAAGCCGGATCTCGCAGCAGTACCCATCGCATCGACCGTTTCCCAAGCGCCCGTAATCACGCCTGAAAAAGAGGCAGGGCCAGAAGCCGAGGCGGTCGCCACTCCCGCGCCACCCGCGCCCACGGAGGTTCCAGAGATCACGATGGAAGACCTTCGTGCGCAGTTCGAGGCCCGCGTCAAGAAGATCAACGACCTCATGATCAAGCTCGAGCTAGAAAACTTGAACGAGGCCGTGTCCGACATCGAGCTCGTGAAGAAAAAGGCCAAGCTCTCCAAGATCAAGGATGATCTCGAAGCACAGTTTAACAAGATCGTATCGGAACGAGGCCTCGACAAGAGCGACAATGCTAAACAAGCGGCTAGCTTGGCTTGATGTTCCAATCGGAAAACGAAGTGCCATCGTTCTATCCTTTGTTACAAAGAAGTCTTGGGATCACGAATCGCTAGGTAATGTTATCCTGGTACTCCACGTGCATTGCAAGTGATTCTGCGACCGTAAATTTAATAAAGGTCTTCACGAATAGAACCTCATGAACAGAAAATACTCTTTCCTCGTTTTTAGCCTGATCATCACGATCGGCATATTCGTCGTTATCATCGCCTTGTTAGGAATGAACAGACCCGGTCGCACGGTCATTCCCAAGGAATACATGGAATTCATTTGGGTGGTTCCCGGGCCTATATATACGGACATGTTGCTGTTATTTGCATTGCCAATCGGCGTTTTCGCCTTGATCTACGTGGCAACCCCGATCATTTCCAAGATCCTCGTCTTCTTGCACAAAATCATCATGCGCGGCGCCAAGTATGGCTTCGCGCAGCTCGGGGGCGAGATCAAGACCGGGTCCTTCTTGAAACGGGCGCTTTATATCAGCCTGTTCGCGTTCAACGTGAGCGCCATTCTCGTCGGATTGGGATATGGCGAACAATTCCGAGGGAATATTGGTCTCATAGATCCTGCTTTGACGTTAAACGAGTCGGAAGCGGTCTTCTTGGGAACGTTCTTGTTCGCGACTGCCGGGCTTTTCATCTTCATGCCCTTGTGGATCTTGGAGGACTCGGGCCTCATCATGTACCGGATATTCCCCAGCGAGCGTCGAGCGCCGGATATCGAGGGTGTCCACTCGTTATACGGGAACCTGTGGAAGGCGTATATCAGCATCTCGACGCTCTACACGCTCTGGGAGTACATCTCGAAATCGTTTTCTGTTTTGAATGGCATTCATGACCCGGCCATCCTCACGCCTATAATCTTGTGCGTGTTGCCATTCATCATCATCGGGCTCGTGTCTGTTCCCATGTACTTGTACGAGAAATACTTGCCTCGTCTCAAGAATCGCGTCTCTTCCGGGCTGCGCAGCTCGAACTTGCCCAGCATCCAGATACCCGATATCCGGCAGATAGGCGTCGATCACATCAAGGTCGAGTAGAGATCTCTGGCAGATCGTGCCTTTTTTTCTTAAGATAGGTAAGTTTTTGCTCTCCTTAAATCCGATAGCTTTGCGCGCAACCGGGCGATCTTTTCCTTCCATTTAGCACCAACGTGCATGATGATTGATATAGACGTTCTTGGCT
>Ga0172366_10001655_pt1 | contig 17387 bp, 15 predicted proteins | sample LakKivSesite69cm_FD_114533 | JGI IMG/M metagenome (GOLD analysis project Ga0172366, IMG submission 114533) | Sediment microbial communities from Lake Kivu, Rwanda - Sediment site 69cm | ecosystem: Environmental > Aquatic > Freshwater > Lake > Sediment | place: Rwanda: Western Province, Lake... | reverse complement strand
GAAGATCAAGACGGCGATGAAACGGGCCTACGGGTTCAAGCAGGCCAGCTATCTCAAGACCATCATCTATCTTGTGGCAGGTCGGTTAACCTTCAGCCACCCACAGTAAATGGAAGAGAACCAGGTAGGTTTGACCCCTTCCGGAGCGCCGGCTCAGAGTTTGACCCTATCTAAAAGGGGAATACGAGAAAGTGATCGAGCGCCTGAGGCGGGCCCGGGGCAGGGCCTCGTCGAGGGCGCGGTCGATCGCGGACCGGTCGGCCGATTTGAGGATGAACTGCACCCGCGAGAGCTCCTTGACCCGGGCCACCGGGGCGAAGGCGGGGCCGAGGACCTCGAGGCCGGGGGGCTGTTTCCTGAAGGCCGCCCGGAGCTCACGCGAGCGGGCCGCCAGCGCGCGGACGTCGCGGCCCTGGAGGAGGACCTCCGCCAGCGAGGCGAAGGGCGGATAGCCCATGACCCGGCGGAAGGCGATCTCCTGGGCGTAGAAGGCCCGGTAATCGCCCGCGGCGGCCGCGGCGATGGAGAAATGGACCGGGGCCGCTGTCTGGATGACCGCCTCGGCGCCGGCCCCCTCGCGCCGGAGATCGAGCATGGCCGAGACGGCCTCGAACGTCTTCTGGCCGGCCCGGAAGTCGGAGAAGCCGAGGATCGCCTCGGGGCGCAGGACGGCCACGAAGCCGGCCTTCGGCGCGCCCGGCTGATGGACGAGGAGCCTCGTCGCGACGACGAGCGGGGCCCGGCCGCGGCGGAGCTCGGCCAGCAGCGTCACCCTCGCCGCGGGATCGCCGGCCGTGTCGGCGTCGAAGCGCACCGTCCGGACCCCGGGGAAGAGCCGGCCGAGCTCCTCCTCGACGGCCTGGGTCCCGGCCCCGCGCCGCACGGCGATCGCGCCGCCGCAGGCGCCGCAGCCTTTCCGGACGTCCACGGAATAATTGCAATAATGGCAGACGAGCCGGCCATCGGCCTTGTGGAAGACGAGGGCGATATCGCAGCGAGGGCAGCGGGGCACCCGGCCGCACGCTTCGCAGACGACCTGGGCCGCGTAGCCCCGGCGGTTGAGGAAGAGGACGGCCTTTTCGCCCCGGTCCAGGCTCGTCCGCAGCCGGCGTTCGAGCTCGGCCGAGATGAGGGGGACGTCCCGGGCGTGTTCCACGATCGTGACGTCGCGCCGGGCCGGCCCGTCGCCGAGGTCGATCAAGGTCCCGGCGCGTCCGGCCTCGGCGAACGCTTCGACCGTCGGGCGGGACGAGGCGAGGACGGCGACGGCCCCGTCGGCGCGGGCCCGGAGCACGGCGCCGCGCCGGGCGTCGAAGCTCGGGCTCTCGGCCTGGACGTAGGACTCGTCCTGCTCCCCGTCGACGACGACGAGGCGCAGCGGACCGGTCTCGGCGAAAAGCGCCGACCGCGTCCCGGCCGCGAGCGTCGCCCGCCCGCTCCGCAGGACGCGCCAGGCCTCCTCCCGCTGCTTCTCGGTCATCCGGCCGTGGAAGACGACGGCCGCCCGCCCGCAGGACGCCCGGAAATCCGCGGCCAGGTCCGCCGACCGCGCCACCTCCGGGAATAGATAGAGGACGCGTCCGCCCGCTCCGACGGCCTGCCGGACGAGGGACCGCAGGGCGGCCCGTCTCTTATCCTCCGGAGCGAAAAGATAGAACGCCCCGCCCCGGCCTGCGGCGACGGCCGACTCGACCGGCCGGAGCGGGCCCGGTTCGGCGCCGCTCTCGGGAAAGACCAGCCCGAGCTGGACGGCGGAGCCGGTCCCGGCCCCGGCGGCCGGGCGCGCGACGGAAACCGGCGCTTCGCCCGCCTCGACGAGCCCCTTCTTCGCCATCCGGCCGAGGAGGCCCGAGATGTCCTTCCCGCCCGTCCTCCTTTGGAGGAAGATCGGGCTTCGGCCCTTGCCCTTGGGCGCCTCGGCCAGAAGAGCGGCCACGGCCTTCTCCCGCGGACCCAGGCCTTTCGCCTCCTCGAGCTTCCCCCGCCCGAGCGCGGTCAGCCGCACGGTCGTCTTCGTCCTCAGCGTGAGCGACGGCGGCAGCGACGCCTGCAGCACCTCGCCCCACGACGAATGGAACTCGGCCGCGAGGCCGCGGGTGAACTCGAGAAAACGCTCCTCCCGGAAGGGCCGGTCGTCGAGGACCTCGGTGAGCGGCTTGATCTTGATCCCCGGGGCCGGCGGCTCCGACGCGAGCCCGACGATGAAGCCCTTCTCGCGCCGCGCGCCGAGGGGCGCCAGGACCCGCACCCCCGGCCGGGCCTTGTCCCGGAAGGCCTCGGGGACGGCGTAGGTGAAGACCTGGTCGAGAGGCAGGGGGAAGACGACCCGGGCGAAGAGGGTCATTTTCGGCCGAGCCGGGCCATGACCTTCTGCATGTCCTCCCAGACCATGCGTTTGAGCTCGCGGTTGCCCTCGTTCCTGACAAGGTAGGACGGGTGGAACGTCGGCATGACCGGGATGCCGCGGTAGTCGCCGAAACGGCCCCGCCGGGCGGTCATGCCCTCGCGCCCGGGCGCGAAAGAGTCGGTCGGCGTCCTACCCAAGGTGACGATGACTTTGGGCCGGATGAGCTCGATCTGGCGGATGAGGTAGGGCGAGCAGGCCTCCATCTCCTCGCGATGGGGCACCCGGTTCTCGGGCGGGCGGCACTTGACCATGTTGGTGATGTAGACCTCGTCCTCACGGAAGGTCATGGCGGCGATGATCTTGCGCAGGAGCTGACCGGCCCGGCCGACGAAGGGACGCCCCTGGACGTCTTCGTCGCGGCCCGGCCCTTCGCCGATGAACATCAGCTCGGCCGAGCGGTTGCCCTCGCCGGGCACGGCGTGGGTCCGGAACTTGTGGAGGACGCAGAGCTTGCAGGCGAGGACCCGCCGGTCGATCTGCTCGAGCTCCCGCCGTTCGGCGTCGGTCTGGGGCGGCAGTCCGATGAGCGAGGTCCCGCCCGGGGACGGGGCCGCGGCGGCCGCGGCCGGCCCGCCCGGCGCCGCCGCGTCCTCGGGCCGTCGAAGCACGAACCCGCCGCCGGCCTCGGCCAGGAAATCGACCTGGTTCTTGAGGTCCTCCCAGACGTCAGCGGCGCTTTTTTTCAAGCTCGGCCTCGATGCGGTCGAAGATGATCCGGCTCAGCTCCCGCTTGCTCATCGTCCCGGAGTCCTTGACGGGGCCGGTCCGGCCGATGATGCGAACGGCGTTATCGTCCGTGGCGAAGCCCTTCCCCTCGCCGACGGCGTTGGCCACGATGAGGTCGAGGTTCTTCTTCCGGAGCTTGCGGCGGGCGTGCTCGACGACGTCGTGGGTTTCGGCGGCGAAGCCGACGAGGAGCTGACCCGGCTTCTTCCGGCGCCCCAGCGCGGCCAGGATGTCCGGCGTCCGCTCGACGGCGAGCGCCGCGTCGAGCTCCTCTTTCGGGGCCTTGAGCTTCTTCGTCTCCTTGAACCGGAGGTCGGAGACGGCGGCGGCCATGACCACGATGTCGGCCTTGGAGAAGGCCTTGAGGCACGCCTTCTCCATCTCCGCGGCCGTCCGGACGTTCTCGACCCTGGCCCCGGCCGGCGCGACGAGCGCGGTCGGGCCGCTGACGAGAACGGTCGCGGCGCCGCGGGCGACCGCCTCGCGGGCGAGCTCGTAGCCCATCTTGCCCGACGACGGGTTGGAGAGGTACCGGGCGGGATCGAGCGGCTCGCGGGTCGGGCCGGCCGTGACCAGCACGGTCCTGCCTCCGAGGCTCTTCGTCCGCCCGATGATCCTCAACCCTTCCCGGACGATCGCCTCGGGCTCGGCCAGGCGCCCCCAGCCTTCGTCGCCGCAGGCGAGGTAGCCTCTCTCCGGCTCGACGAGCTCGACCCCGAGCGCCCGGAGACGGTCGATATTGGCCTGGGTCCGCGGGTGGAGGTACATGGCCTCGTTCATGGCCGGGGCGACGAGGACGGGCGCCCGCGTCGCCAGGAAGAGCGTCGTCAGGAAGTCGTCGGCGACGCCGCCGGCGAGCTTGCCGATGACGTTGGCCGTGGCCGGGGCGACGCAGAGGAGCGCGATCTCCTTGGCCAGCGAAACGTGCTCGATCCGCCGCGTCTCGGGCTCTTCGAAGAGATCGACGATCGTCTTCGTCCCGGCCAGGCTGCTGAAGAGCAGGGGCGAAATGAGCTTCGCGGCGTTCGGGGTCATGACCACCCGGACCTCGAGGCCGCCCTTCTGGAAACCTCGGACGACCTCGCAGGCCTTGTAGAGGCCGATCGAGGACGAGACCCCGAGTGCGACGGTCGTCTTCACGGCCGGCCTTTCTCGAAGCTCCGGAGGATGGGCTTGATCGCGGCGGCCATCTCGGCCGGGCGGCGGCGCGAAGCGACGATGACCGCCCTGAGGTCGGCGGCGGCCCGGTCGAGGTCGTCGTTGACCACGACGAAATCGAACTCCTTCCAGGCCCGAACCTCGCCCCTGGCGTTCCGGAGGCGCCGCTCGACCGCCTCGGGGCTGTCCTCGCGGCGCTTGGCCAGCCGGCGGCGGAGCTCGGCCGCGACCGGCGGCATGATGAAGATGTGCACGGCCCCGGGCGCCCGGCGGCGGACCTGGCGGGCCCCCTGGACGTCGATATCGAGGATGAGGTCGCCGCGGCGGCCCTTCTTCACGATCTCGGCCCGCGACGTGCCGTAGAGGAAGCCGTGGACCGAGGCGTGCTCGAGGAAGCGCTCCTCGCGGACCATGCGCTTGAAGACCGGCTCGGAGACGAAGTGATAGTCGACGCCGTCCTTTTCCGACGGCCGCGGCGGACGCGTCGTGTGCGATACCGAGAAGCCGAGGCCGCCGAGCGACCGCCGGATCTTCTTGATGAGCGTCGATTTGCCGGAGCCGGACGGCCCGGTGATGACGAAGAGCATCTTCCCCTCCCTACTCCACGTTCTGGACGTGCTGGCGCATGCTCTCGAGCGCGTTCTTGATCGCCAGGCTCTCCCGGGTGATGTGGACGTCCTGGGACTTCGAGGCCAGGGTGTTGGCCTCGCGGTTGAGCTCCTGGGCCAGGAAGTCGAGCTGCCGGCCGACCGGTTCGCCGAGCTTGGGCGAGAGGAAGCCCTCGAACGAGTCGAGGTGGGTCTTGAGCCGGCCGATCTCCTCGGCCAGGTCGTAGCGCTGGGTCAGGAAGGCGGCTTCCTCGGCCAGCCGCGCTTCGGGGACCGGCGCGCCGCCGTTGAGATCCGTGAGCCGCTTCTTCAGCTTCGCCTTGACCAGGGCCGGCTGGCGCTTGAACCGGGCCTCGGCCCGGCGGACCGCCCCGCGCACGGCGGCCAAGTGGACGCGGAGCTGGCGGGCCGTCTCGCGGCCTTCGTGGCGTCTCAGGGCCACGACGTCGTCGAGGGCGCGGTCGAAGCTCCGCTCGAGGAACGCGGTCTCGTCCGGCCCAAGGGCCCGGCGGCCGACCTCGATGAGCTGGGGCACGCGGAGCAGGCTGTCGAGCGAGACCTCGAGCTTGCGGCCGGTCCGGCGGGAGACGCGGTCGAGCGTCGCCAGGATCTTTTCGAGCAGGCCCTCGTTAACGGTGAAGTCCCAGCTTTCGGGGCTGAGCGAGACGAGATCGAGGAAGACCTCGACCCGGCCGCGGCGGACCCGTTTCTGGCAGATCGTCCGCAGGCGGCTCTCGGCCTCGCCGATGGGCGCGCCCTTGTAGGACCAGTCGAAGAAGCGGTGGTTGAGGGTCTTGATGCTGAGCTTCAGCCGCAGGGTCGGCGAAGAGAAGCTCCGCTCGGCGAATCCGGTCATGCCCAGGATCATGTCAGAGCTCCTCTCAGGCCACACCGACCAGGGCCCGGGCGATGCCGTAGGCGTTGAGGGCCGAGCCGACGGTCAGGTTGTCGGCGATCGCCCAGATCCAGAAGCCGCGCTCGAGCGCCGGGTCCTTCTTGATCTCGCCGAGATGGATCTGGTCCTTCCCGGCGACGGCGGTCGGCGAGACGCAGGCCTCGTCGCCGGGGGCGGGCAGCTTGAAGATATCGCTCGCCTTGAAGCAGGCTTTGAGATCGGCGGCCGTGGCCGAGCGGCCGAGCGCGACGTGGGTCATGATCGAATAGGTGTGGAAGACCGGGGCGAGAACGACGGAAACGGAGAGAGGCAGGCCCTCCGGGCCGAGGACGCGGCCGACCTCTGCGGCGAGGCGCGTCTCGAGAGGGACGGCGCCTTTCCTCTCCGACCGGCCGGAACGGGCGAGCAGGTTGAAAGCCAGGGAGGCGGGAAAGAGGTGATGACCGGCCGAGCCGCCGCCGAGAAGGGCCGTGCTCTGCTCGGCCAGCTCCTGGATCCCCTCCTCGGCGTAGGCCGAGGCGGGCTCGAGGACGACCGCGACGGCGCGATGAACGCCGAAGCCGGCCCGGAGCGTCGCCAGGATGTGGACCAGCATGATCGCCGCCGGGTGGGGGTTGGCGACGAGGGCCGGCCGCGCCTTGGCCAATCCGGCGTCGTTGACGCCGGCGACGACGAGCGGGACCTTGTCGTCGGCGTTGAAGGTCCCGGCCAGGTCGACGGCCTGATAGCCCTTCGCCGCGGCCAGGCCGCCGTAGCGGAGATCGGTCGCGGCGTCGGCGGCCAGGAAGACGAGGTCGAGGCCCTCGAGCACGGCCGGCGACAAGCCGTGAACGACCTTGGCCTCGTCCCCGAACTGGCTAAGCTTGCTGTACTCCTCCTCGACGTCCGGATCGAAGAGCTCGAACGAGGCGGCCGGGAACCTCTTGGCCGCGAGGACGCTCGCGATCTCCCTGCCTCGGAGGGTGTCCGAGCCGATGAGCGCGATTCGGGGTTTGCGGGACTTGGTCGAGGCCATCGGATCCCTTAACGCGTCCGGGCGTGGTCCGACATCAGCCGGTACATCCGGTCCTTGAGGGCCAGCTTCTTCTTTTTGAGCTCTCGTTCCTCATCCGCGTCGGTGGCGGTGAGGTGGGACTTGCCGCGGAACGCCTCGAGGGCCTTCTCGCAGGCCTGATGATCCTCATGGGCCCGGCGGAATTCTGCGTTCTCCCTGAGGAGCAGCTCCTTGAGTTCCTGTTCGTTCATGCCGCGGGTCCCTCCAGCGGCCAGAATAACATATCGATGGGGCCAATTCAATTTGGGGGGGGCTTGCGGGGGACACCCGCGAGGGGACATGTCCCGCCTCGGTCCGTGTCCCTAATCTAGGGGGCCGTCGCCGCGTGGGGCTGTCCCCCTTTCTGGCCCAGGCCAGGGTATTGATAGCATCGCTTCCCCGACCGGAGCTTCAAAGCCCGTGTTATTGTGAGGCGGGGATGAATGCCATAACGGGGAGGTTCTGTCCTTTTCGCCCTCGATGACCTATGGTATAGTCGAGTTATGAGGATTGTCGATAGTCCGATCACCCTGGACGAACTCAAGACGATGGCCGAAGGCCTGTTCGGCAACCTGGTCAAAGCCGTGGTGGATGTGGAGCGGCGGATCATGGCCCTGGACGGCGAGCTCCACGCCGACGAGGAAGCTCTGCTCCTGGAGAGCGGATCCGGTCAGGAAAGCCTCTGGGGGATCAATATCTACCCGGATTTGGAGGGGCCCGACCGCATCGAGTTCGACTCGATGATCAATATCCGTCCCTCGCAAGGAAACCGCTCCCGTGGTGTCGATGATCCCAAGGTCCGCGAACGGATCATCCAGATCGTCGCCGGGTTGATGAAATGACGGACGCTCAGCATCGGACCCTCGCGGCCGGCCGATGGACCCAGCTTTCGCTCGTCGAACAGCTGGCCAACGTCGGCAGCGAAGTCGAAAGGGCCCTCACCTGGCTCGGGAAAAAGAACACGGAATACAGCCGCCTGGCGCTCCTCCGGGCTCTCGAGCTTCTGGGATTGACGATCGCCGATCCCCGGCATCGGCACCGGCTCAAAGAGATGACCCGTTTGCGCGAGGCGCTCTTGGATCATTTTCTCGGCGCAAACGCCTACGGCTCGACGGAAAAGGCATGGCGCGCGTATTTCTACGCCTTCGGCTATGCCGCATCATTGAAGAGGCACAAGGCCGCATCTCCACTCGAAACACCCCGTTAGCTGGCGACGGCAGGGGGCAGAATGTTGACTTTGGAGGTGCGAATTACTATACTGAACGCGCTTTCCGGCGGTCGCCGGGGCCCCATGGCTAGGTAGCTCAGTTGGTAGAGCGAAGGACTGAAAATCCTTGCGTCGGCGGTTCAATTCCGTCCCTAGCCATTTTTTCTTTTTTCCCCCAGAAATATAAAGGGCGCCCCTTTCCGGCCGGAAGGGAAGCGCCGTTCTCTGCTTAACGCTTCGATCTCAGAACTTGTACTGGATCGAGACCGAGGGGACAACGATCCTCATCGTATAGGTCCCGGGCATCCCCGAATCGAGGAAGACGTCCTGGTAGGGCCGCCTTTTGTTCCCCGCCAGGTATTCCAGGCCGAAATCGAGCTGGAGGTCGCCGAGCGTCTTGCCGAGACCGACGGAAAGAGCGTTGTAGGTATATGTCGGCAGGAGGACGTTGATGGTCGGGTCGGGTCCCGGCGCCGGATCATTATAATAGCCGGCCCGCAAGGTGGTCGTCGTATTTAGCATGTATTCGGCGCCGAAGCGGATCTGGGTCGCGTCTTTCCAGTCAAGAACCTGAACGTCCTTGTGTCCCGCGGCCATGAGCGTCGCCCAGACGCCGTCCAGGTAATCGGTCGTGATCCGGTCGAGCTTGGACCACTGGGTCCAGTGGACGTCCGCGCTCAGCAACAGCCTTTCGAACGGCCGGAACGAGAGGCCGCCGGCGATCCAGAGCGGCCAGGTGATCTTGCGCCGGAGCTCGGAGCTGCCGGGGAGGTCGTACATCGAGAGATAGGACAGGTTGGCCGCGCCCTTGAAGGACGCCGTCGAGGGCGTCCTCACGGTGAGGCCGATCGCGAACGAGTCGGCGGGCTTGGCCATCACGCCGAAGGTGGCCCCGAAGCCCCAGCCGGTCATCTGCTCCTCGTATTGGCCCAAGGGGACCGTTCCTTCGCCCAGGTCCGCGCTCCCGCCCGGCATCTTGAGATTGAACGTCCCCAAGTTGACGTTCAATGTCGCCCCGACGGAGAGCCAATCGCTGAGCTTCACGGCCACAAGCGGCGAGACCGAGAAAACGCCGATCTTGCTCGACCAGTCAAAAGCGGTCCCGCCCGAGAGTCTCACGAAATCCTGGCCGTCCCATTTCGTGCCCAGGCCCGAGGGCGTACTTATGCCGAGACCGACGACGACCTTAGAGCCGATGGGCTTGTAGTAAGCCCCAAGGAAGCCCAAATAGTGGGCGGTCGGCGTCTTGGCGTCGACGGTCGGGGGTTCTTCGGGGATGCGTGTCTGGTCGACAAAATAGGTCGCCCGGGGCATGAGATCGAGAGCATAGAATCCGAAAATGTCCTTGCGGAAGCCCGCGGCGCCGGCCGGGTTCCAGAAGACGGCGCTGAAGTCATTAGCCAGGCTGACGTAGGCCCCGCCCATGGCCTGGGCCCGCGTCCCCAGGCCGTTGAGATTGAGGCCGTTCGCCGCGGCCAGCGTCGGCAAGGTCATGACTGCGGCAATTCCGATGATCAAGCTCTTTTTGGACATATCTATTTCTCCGTTGAAGGTCCCGTAAGAACGTCTTTTCGCCCTATTATATACGAGATCGAGGGCCTTCGCTCGCCGGGTCTTACTTTTTCGAAAAGGTAAGCTCGCCGGCCTTGTCGACGCCGATCCTGACCGTGTCCCCTTCCCCGAACTCGCCGGCTAGGATCTTCATGGCCAGGGGGTTCTGGACGTCGTTCTGGATCGTCCGCTTGAGCGGCCGGGCGCCGTAGACCGGATCGAAGCCGCGCTCGGCTAGAAGCTCCTTGGCCTCTTGGGTGACCTCGAGGCCGATCTTGCGGTCAGCCAACCGCTTCGCCAGGAGATCGAGCTGCAGCCCGACGATCTTCAGGATGGACTCCTTCGCCAGCGGCTTGAAGATGATGACCTCGTCGATGCGGTTGAGGAACTCGGGCTTGAAATGTCCCTCCAGGACCTTGCGGACCTCCTTCTCCATGGCCGTGTAATCCCGGCCGAGGTCCTTGATGGCCTGGCCCGCCAGGTTCGAGGTCATGATGATGAGCGTGTTCTTGAAATCGACCGTCCGGCCCTTGCCGTCCGTCAGCCGGCCGTCCTCGAGGATCTGGAGGAGCACGTTGAAGACGTCGGGGTGGGCCTTCTCGATCTCGTCGAGCAGCACCAGCGAGTAGGGCCGCCTCTTCACCGCCTCGGTCAGCTGCCCGCCCTCCTCGTAGCCGACGTATCCCGGCGGCGCGCCGATGAGCCGGCTGACGGTGTGCTTCTCCATGTATTCGGACATGTCCAGCCGGACCATGGCTTTCTCGTCGTCGAACATGAACTCGGCCAGGGCCCGGGCCAGCTCCGTCTTGCCGACGCCGGTCGGGCCGAGGAAGATGAAGGAGCCGATGGGCCGCCCCGCCTCCTGGATCCCGGCCCGCGACCGCCGCACCGTGGCCGCGACGGCCTGGATGGCCTTCTCCTGGCCGATGACGCGCTTCCCGAGGATCTCCTCCATGCGGATGAGCCGGTCGACTTCCCCCTCGAGCATCTTGGCGACGGGGATCCCGGTCCACTTGGAGACGACCTGGGCGATGTCCTCCTCGTCGACCTCCTCCTTGAGCATCCGGCCCTTGGCCTGGAGCGTCGCCAGATCGGCCGCGGCCTGGTCCATTTTCTTCTGGAGCTCGACCATCTTGCCGTAGCGGATCTCGGCCGCTTTCTCGAGGTCGCCGCGCCGCTCGGCGTTCTGCTCCTCGATCCGGAGCGAGTCCTGCTGCTCCTTGAGCTTGCCGGCCGCCTCGATCGTCTCCTTCTCTTTCTGCCAGCGGGCCCTGAGGGCCGACGCCCTCTCCTTGAGGTTCGCGAGCTCCGCCTCGATCCCCTCCAGCCGCTCCTTCGAGGCCGGGTCCTTCTCTTTCTTCAGCGCCTGGCGCTCGATCTCGAGCTGAAGGGTGCGGCGGTCGAGCTCGTCGAGCTCCTCGGGCAGGCTGTCGATCTGGATGCGGATCCGCGAGGCCGCCTCGTCGACAAGATCGATGGCCTTGTCCGGCAGGAACCGGCTGGTAATGTAGCGGGCGGCGAGCGTCGCCGCCGCGACCAGGGCCGAGTCCTTGATCCTGACCCCGTGGTGGACCTCGTATTTCTCCTTGATGCCGCGGAGGATCGAGATCGTCTCCTCGACCGTGGGCTCGTCGACGAAGACCTGCTGGAAGCGCCGCTCCAGGGCCGCGTCCTTCTCGATATGTTTCTTGTACTCGTTCAGGGTCGTCGCCCCGACGCAGCGGAGCTCGCCCCGGGCCAGGGCCGGCTTGAGCATGTTCGAGGCGTCGATCGCGCCCTCGGCCGCGCCCGCGCCCATGATCGTGTGGAGCTCGTCGATGAAGAGCACGATCGTCCCGCCCGACTCGTTGATCTCCTTGAGCAGGGCCTTGAGCCGGTCCTCGAACTCGCCCCGGAACTTCGTCCCGGCGACGAGGGCGCCCATGTCGAGCGCGAGCAGGCGCTTGTTCTTGAGCGACTGCGGCACGTCGCCGTTGGCGATGCGCTGGGCCAGGCCCTCGACGACGGCCGTCTTGCCGACGCCGGCCTCGCCGATGAGGACGGGGTTGTTCTTGGTCCGCCGCGACAGGACCTGGATGACCCGGCGGATCTCGTCCTCGCGGCCGATGACCGGGTCGAGCTTGCCCTGGCGGGCCAGCGCGGTCAGGTCGCGGGTGTACTTCTCCAGGACCTGGTACTTGCCTTCCGGCTCGGGGTCGGTCACGCGCTGCGATCCGCGCACGGCGGCCAGGGCCTTGAGGACCGCGTCCTCTTCGACCCCGTTCGCCCGCAGGATCCGGGCCGCCTCGTTCCGGCCGTCCTTGAGCATGGCCAGGAAGAGGTGCTCGGTCGAGACGTACTCATCCTTGAGCTGCTCCGCTTCTTTCTGGGCCGATTCGAGGATCTGGCGCAGGGCCGGGCCCACGCCCGTCTCCCCCGCCCCGCTGACCTTGGGCAGGCGGCCGAGGACCGCGTCGACCTCGGCCCGGATCTTGGCCGCGGGCGCGCCGATCTTGGCCAGGATGGCGTTGACGATGTTCTCGTCCTGGCCGAGAAAGCTCGCCAGCAGGTGCTCCGGCCGGATCTCCTGCTGCCCGTTCTCTTCCGCGAGCGCCTGGGCCTTCTGGATGGCCTCTTGAGACATGATAGTGAACTTATCCCAACGCATCGGACGGTCCTCCCTCCAGGGTGTTCCTTTCTATTAAAGGCGTCGGGCGAAGGGCTGTCAAGGCGCCGCGCCGCGATCGCGCGCGGGCCCGCGCGCGTCGCCGCCGTCCCCCTTGACAACCGCGGAAAAATGCTTATTTATGTCTGTAGAGGCGCGCCATGGAAGAGATGGAAGTCACGAGCTGGCAAACGCTCGACGCGATCAGGAAATCGAAGAGCACCGAGATCATCGAGACCGTCGGCAACCTGCAGACGGGCCACTCCAAGTCCGTCTTCTGCATCATCGAGGACGACTATCTCGAGCTCTGCTACAGCGACGCCGCCTCCAACACGATCCGCCGCTTCGACGACCGCGACGAGTTCGACGAGGCCCTCGAAGAGCGCAAGGAGGACGACGGCGAGTCGCCCTTCGAGAACGACGGCGACAAGGATCTCGACGAGGACGAGGACGAAGAAGAGGACGAGGACCTCGAGGACGGGTTCACCGTCGAGGAAGAGCCCGAAGTTTACTGATCGGACGGGCCGGTCCCCAACCGGCCCTTGAGCCCGGCCAGGACGTTCAACGCTTCGAGGGGGGTCAGCGACGCGAGATCGAGCGCTTCGATCTCTTCCCGGAGCTCGCGCAGGAGAGCCGCTTCCCGGTCCTCGGCGAAAAGCAGGAGCTGGTTCCGGTCGCCCGTCGGCCGGCCGCGGCTGGCCAGTCGGGGCAGGCCCGTCTCGTCGAGCTCCTGTTTCTCCAGGTTGAACAGGATCTCCCGGGCCCGGTCGATGACGTCGCGGGGGATCCCCGCCAGCTTGGCCACGTGGATGCCGTAGCTGCGGTCGGACGGCCCGGGGACGATCCGGCGCAGGAAGACGACCTCGTCCTTCCACTCTTTGACCGAGACGTGATAGTTCTTGATCCGCGGCAGGGTCAGGGCGAGCTCGGTCAGCTCGTGGTAGTGGGTGGCGAAGAGCGTTTTCGGCCGGACCTCCTCCCGCTCGTGGAGGCGCTCGGCCACGGCCCAGGCGAGGCTCAGGCCGTCGAAGGTGCTCGTGCCCCGGCCGACCTCGTCGAGCAGGATGAGGGACTTCGAGGTGGCGTTGTGGAGGATCGCCGCCGTCTCCAGCATCTCGACCATGAACGTCGATTGGCCCACGCTCAGATAGTCCATGGCCCCGATCCGGGTGAAGACGCGGTCGACGAGGCCGAGCGTCGCCGACTTGGCCGGGACGAACGCGCCCATCTGGCCGAGCAGGACGATGAGCGCGGCCTGGCGCAGGAAGGTCGACTTGCCGCCCATGTTCGGGCCGGTGATGATCAGGATCTGGTTCGCGGCGGCGTCGATCTCGAGGTCGTTGGGGATGAACGGCTCGGCCTGGCTCGTCTCGATGACGGCGTGGCGGCCGGCCTCGATGCGGATCGTGTCGCCCTCGTCGACGACGGGGCGGACATAGCTGCGGCGGGCGGCGCACTCGGCCAGGGCCAGGAGGACGTCGAGCGCGGCGACATCGGCCGCGATCCGCTGCAGGCGCGGAGTCTCGCGGGCCACGGCCTCACGGACCTCGAGGAAGAGCCGATGCTCGAGGAGGCCGATCCGCTCCTCGGCGTGCAGGACCTTGTCCTCGTATTCCTTGAGCTCGGGCGTCAGGAACCGCTCCGAGTTGACCAGCGTCTGCTTGCGCATGTAGTCGGCCGGGACCTGGGGCAGGTTGGGCTTGGTCACCTCGATGTAATAGCCGAAGACCTTGTTGTAGCGGACCTTGAGCGAGCCGATGCCCGTTCTCTCCCGCTCGCGGCCCTCGAGCTGGGCGATGAAGGTCTTACCGGACCGGCTGACGGAGCGCAGGTCGTCGAGCTCGGCGTTCCAGCCGTCCTTGACGATCCCGCCCTCGGTCAGGAGGAAGGCCGGCTCGTCGAGGAGGGCCCGGTCGATGAGCGCGGCGACGTCGGCGGCGTCGTCCCAGCGGTCGGTCATCGCTTTGAAGATCGGGGCCGAGAGGGTCGTGAGGTCGCGGCGGACGTGCGGCAAGGGCGCCAGGGATCTCTTGAGGGCGACGAGATCGCGGGGGTGGGCCGCGCCGAGGGCGACCTTGCCGGCCAGGCGCTCGAGGTCGAGGACGCCCTTGAGCGTCTCCCGGAGCTCGCGGCGGACGATGGTCGCGCCGAGGGCTTCGGCCACGGCGTCCTGGCGGGCCGCGATCGCCGCGACGTCGCGGAGGGGCCGGAGGAGCCAGGCCCGGAGGAGGCGGCCGCCGGGCGCGGTCACGGTGAAGTCGATGACATCGAGGAGCGTCCCCTTGAGCCGGCCGTCGCGGAGGTTGCGGACGAGCTCGAGGTTGCGCACGGTCGTGGCGTCGAGGACGAGATGGCCGGCCGGAGTGAGATACGAGAGGCGGTGGACGAGGCCGAGCGAGTCCTGGCGGACGCGCTTGACGTAGGCGATGAGGGCCCCGGCCGCGGCCACGGCCCGCGGCTTATCCTCGAGCCCGAAGCCGGCCAGCGACCGGGCCCCGAAATGTTCGAGGACGATCCGGGCCGCCTGCGGCGGGTCGAAGAGCCAGCCTTCGGCCGGGCTGAGAGCGGGGCCGCCTTCCCCCTCGATGGGCAGGACGCGGCGCAAAGCGTCATCGGCGCCCTCGGGATAGAGGACCTCCTTGGGCGCGGCCTTGAACAGCTCGTCGGCCAGGACCTTGGCCTCCGCCCAAGGGCCTTCGAGCGTCCGGACCTCGCCCGCCGCGAGATCGACGAGGGCCAGGCCCCAGCCGGCGTCTTCGAGGGCCAGCGAGGCGATGAAGGTCCCTTCTTTGGCCTCATCGGTCTCGACCTCGACGGCCGTCCCGGGCGTCAGGACCTTGATGACCTCGCGGCGGACGATGCCCTTGGCCGCCTTGGGGTCCTCGACCTGCTCGCAGATGGCCACCTTGAATCCGGCCCGCAGGAGCTTGGGCAGGTAGGAAGCGACGGCGTGATAGGGCACGCCGCACATCGGCACTTTCTGGCGCGAGGTCAAGGCGATGTCGAGGACAGGAGCCGCGACCTTGGCGTCCTCGTAGAACATCTCGTAGAAGTCGCCGAGGCGGAAGAACAGCAGGGCGTCGCGGTGGAGCTCCTTGATCCGGAAATACTGCTCCATCAGCGGGGTCGGGGAGGTCTCGTTGGCCATCGGAGCCCTCACTATACCCACGCCTTCGGGCTTTTGCAACCGGGGGCGACCTTGATGTTTGACAGGCGGAGGGGCCGTAGTGTAATCTCGGGCCGTGAACATCCCGAACACCCTCAGCATGGTCCGGATCCTGGCCATCCCGGCGCTCGTCGCGACGATGCTGGCGCGCTACCGCGGCCACGAGATCGTCGCCCTGGTCATCTTCGTCCTGGCCGTGCTGACCGACGCCGTCGACGGCTGGATCGCCCGCAAGAAGGGCAAGATCACCGTCCTCGGCCAGCTCCTGGACCCGACGGCCGACAAGCTCCTCATCGTCTCGGCCCTCGTCTGCCTCGTCGAGCTGGGGCTCGTCCCGGCCTCGGCGGCCATCATCATCATCGGGCGGGAGGTCGCGGTGACGGGCTTCCGGGCCATGGCCTCATCCAGGGGGATCAATATCCCGGCCTCGGCCTTCGGCAAGGCCAAGATGACCAGCGAGGCCTGGGTCTTCGGGATCTTCGTCCTGGGGCCGAACTATCTCGGCCGGCTCATCATGGGGATCGGCAAGATCGGCCTGTGGCTGGTCGTCGCGCTGGCCATCGTCTCGGCCGTCGAGTACTTCATCCGCTTCGGCCCGCGGGTCATCTCAGAGCAGGCCGAATAGCGCCGCCTTCGCTTTTTCCGCCCCGTCCCAGTTCTCCACGTTGTAGAGGACCGGCGGCTTGGGCCAGCCCCGGCCGAGGCGCTTGAGCAGCCCGGCCAGGACCTTGCCCGGCCCGCACTCGACGCAGGCCTCGACCCCGAGGCCCTTCAGGACGTCCATGGACTTCGTCCACAGGACCGACCGGCTGACCTGGCGCTTGAGGGCGTCGCGGGCCTCGGCCCCGGTCCGGATGAGCCGGGCGTCGACGTTCGTGACGATCGGGAAGCGCGGATCGGCGAACGCGACGGCGTCGAGCTCGGCGGCCAGCCTCTCCTCGGCCGGCTTCATCAGGCGCGAATGGAACGGCGCGCTGACGGGCAGCACGACCGACCGCGGCGCCTTGATCGCCGCCAGGGCCTCCTCGACCGCGGCCTTCTCGCCAGAGATGACGATCTGATCGTCGCTGTTCCAGTTGGCGATCTCGACGACACCCGAGCGGACGTCAGCGAGCCGCCGCTCGATCTCCTCGCCGGGGACGCCGAGCACCGCGGCCATGGCCCCGATGCCCACCGGCACGGCCTCCTGCATGTAGCGGCCCCTGTTGTGGACGAGGCGGACGGCGTCCTCGAACCGGAGGCTCCCGGCGGCGACGAGGGCCGAATACTCGCCCAGGCTGTGGCCGGCGGCCACGTCCGGGTCCCGGCCGAGCGCCCGGCAGGCCGCCGTGCTGACGACGAGCAGGGCCGGCTGGGTGTTCCGGGTCAGGCGAAGCTCCTCTTCCGGGCCCTCGAAGCAGAGCTTGGCGATGGAGAAGCCGAGGGCGGCGTCGGCCCTTTCGAACAGCTCCCGGCACTCGGCCGAGCGCTCGAAGAGGTCTTTACCCATGCCGACGGCCTGGGATCCCTGTCCGGGGAAGAGATAGGCGAAGGTCATTTCAACCGGTCCTTTCTGAGCTGGATGTCGGCCCGCTTGCGCAGGTCCCGGACCCAGGTCGCCATTTGCTGGGTCCTCCGCTCGTCGCGGATCGCGGTCTCGATCGCTCCGCTCGCGCGGTCGATCGGCTCGACGGCCCGGCCGAGACGCGTCTGCTCGGGAACGTAGATGTCGCGGTAGTAGCGCTCGACCTCCGTGACCGAGACGGGTATCCCCGGGCTGAAGCGCAAGGCCAGCGCCCGGTCATAGAGGATGCGCTCCTCCAGATAGGGGGCCAGCCCCGCCTCGGTCAGCCCGAACTTGGCCAGCTTGGCGGCGAAGGCCTCCTCCCCCATCGACGTCTTCAGCTCGGCCGCGGCCGCGGCGACCTCGCCCCGGTCGGCGCTCCGGACCTCCCGGGCCAGGTCGAGGACGAGCTTGCGGTCGACGAGCGCCTCGAGCGCGGCCTCGCGCGG
>Ga0172366_10001652_pt1 | contig 17392 bp, 18 predicted proteins | sample LakKivSesite69cm_FD_114533 | JGI IMG/M metagenome (GOLD analysis project Ga0172366, IMG submission 114533) | Sediment microbial communities from Lake Kivu, Rwanda - Sediment site 69cm | ecosystem: Environmental > Aquatic > Freshwater > Lake > Sediment | place: Rwanda: Western Province, Lake... | reverse complement strand
GGAGCGGCCGTGCAGACGGTCCCGGTGGGCACGTTCGGCGGTGTGGGGCCAGGCACAAGCGGCAAGCCAGTGCGCCAGGCAGACCGCAAGTATCTCGTGCTGCAAGAGATCACAAAGGACTTCATCCTCAACTGGCAGGACATCGAAGCGGCGCGAAGCGGCATCATGCCGATGCACCTCGGCCCGGCAGCGGCGGCAGCAGCAACCTGCGCGGTGGCCGAAGATACGCTCATCTTCCGGGGCGATAAGGGGATAGAGGGCCTCATGACCGTCAAGGGCAGGCTTGAATCGCCCATGGGCGATTGGGCCGCCAAGGGGGCGTTTGGCGACATCACCGCAGCGCTTCAGAAGCTTCAGGAAAACAGCTTTCCCGACCACTACGCGCTGGTCGTCAGCCCGGCAGGGTATGCTCAGATGCAGCGACCCTATGGGAATACTGGTGCGTTGGAGATCGCCCTCGTGCGCGAACTGGTGACCGACGGCGTGTATCAAACGCCGGTCCTGAAACCCAGCGAAGCCGTGCTCATCGCCACCGGGCCGCAGAACATGGACCTTGCGGTGGGGATAGACCTCTCTGTGGCTTACCTCGACACGGAAGATATGGACCACCGCTTCCGCGTAGTGGAGACCCTTGCGCTTCGCGTGAAGCAGCCCACGGCGCTCTGCACCATCACCAAGTGATCCGATGGCCGCAAGGGCACGGCATCCGTGTCCTTGCGGATCGGCTACTGCCGCGTACTCTCGCAGGAGGGAGGCGATCCTGTGCCTCCCTCTCACCGCTATCGGACGTTGCTCAGCGCATCGTCAATCGCGCTCACCCAGTCGGCGGGGCTGACACCGGGGCTATCCACCTGATGGTAGAGATAGAAGTTCTCGGCCACCGTCATGAGGGCATCCCATTCGGCCTTGGCTCCCCGGAATGACGCTTCCAACTCGCTGAAGTGATCCCGATAGAAGAGGAAATCGCCCGAAAGCACAAGGTCATCCACCTTTCCCCGAACCGTGCGAATCGTCGCACGGATCTGGATCCCTTCGGAAGTAAGGTGGTGTCCTTCGGCGATGCGCGCCCCTTCCTCGCCGCCATCGTGCTCTCTTACCGAGCGTCTGCGCCTGACCACCCGTTCGATCCATTCCTGGCTTGAGAAGAGCTTTTCCAGGCGTTCGGCCTCAGCCAATTCTTGCTCGTTCAGGGAGCCGGGCACGAGAGTGGCCTTCAGGTCTCGTTCGAAATAGCTCAGCAGCGTTTGTTTCACCGCGTCCCGGTCGGGCGGTGCTCCCAGTTCCCGCGCCATACTCGTGGTGGCGGCGTGCGAGGCCATACCGAGTGCTCTTCTCTCAAGTTCCGTGTCAGAATCGTACACGAGGCTGCATGCCAGCACTACCGCATCGCCAAGGCGACCGATTGCGCCCGTGCTGATCCTCGATTTTCGGACGTTGATCTCGTTTGACGGGAGATAGTGAGCGTCCACCCCAAACGCATTGTACGTATCAACCGCCACGCGAAGGATTTCCTGACACATGCGGGTGGCTGATACGGCGGCACGCTGCCAGTGAAAAACCGTCTGGAACACCTGCTGGCCGGAGTCGAGCAGGTGTGCTCTGCCGCCTATCTGCCGACGGAACACGGGGATATTGTGCGCACGGCAGTATTCGGGGTCCGTGTCTTTTGCGAATTCCTGGTATAGCCCTAGGGAAACGTATCGCTCAGCCGGTACGGAGAGCAGAATCGTGTCAGGCTGATTGAGTCTGGTCCCATGGCTCAGTGCATGGTAGATCGTGTGCGACTGGAGGGCAGAGACCTTTCCCATGTCAATGAGTCGTATATTCCGCATCCGCTCGTCGCCCTTTCCGCCAATGCCGGTCGCTGCCGGACCGACGCCAGATTCGTTGGTCGAAAGGAAACCGCCGGAAGAGAAACGTGTGCTCCACTCCAAGACAGGCGGATCACCCAATGCCCCCCTGCTCACTGCTTCTGACTAAAGATAAGGTCATGCGGAAAGATACCACAAGCAGCAAACTCCAAGAACGAGCGTAAATGTCCGGCAGAGAGAAGATCAGGAGCCGATCTCCCGGAGCGTCGGGTCGTATTCAAGGAGTTCTTTGCCAGTCATACAACCACCTTCACGAGCCTGTGGGACTACCAGCTACCAGCGGTACGTCAGTCGCACGTCGGCGAGAGGGTAGTAGTTGCCTTCGTTCCTGTGCCCCTCGATGCTGACGATATGGCTCACCGGGGCATACCCTCCCCCAAGGCAAAGATCGAGGTTGAGACCGCCGCGTATCGGGAAGACATATCCGAACAGATACACTTCGGCGTATGGGAAGAAGAAGACGTCGGACTTGTCGAGCGGGCGATACGTCTGCCGACTCGACGCGAGTCCGGCGTCGCCGCCAAGGTAGTAGCCAGTATAGTTCCCCGGCTGGCTGGTGGGGAAGTATTGGAGCATTGTGCCTATGTAGAACGTGTTGCTGTGCCAGTCGCCTTTCTCGAGCGCTACCATCCAATCCCGCTCGAAGAACGCGACGTAGTTGCTCAGAACAAGCCGATCCACCACGGGGCGACCCCAAGAAACGTAAATCGTGCCGTTGAGGGGTATAACAACTCCTGTCGACAACGAGTTGGAGAAGCTCGCAGTTCTTACCTGCTCCGCCTGCGCCTGGGTGATGGAGGTGGCTATCATTACCACTAACAGGCCTGTGCCCATCGTTCGTAGCATCGCATTGCCTCCGGCATGGTTGTGAGATGCATCGGTTCGACGATCACCTGTGTCGCCACCATGTACGCACCGCAATTCACGTACCAGCCTGATTGGCTTATACCGTCGCCTTCTCCGTTCCCTTCCTGAGCGCGGCGATCTCGTCGCGGATTTTCGCTGCCTTCTCGAACTCCAAGTCCTTCGCGGCTTCGAACATGAGGCGTCCTACGGCCAGGCCACGCCGTTGGTGGCGATGTAGTCCCTCACTGAGCCATACACCCTTTCGGCAATCTCAACCGCTCGCTCAGCCTGCACCAAGTCCACCGTCTTCCCGGGATAGCGCGTCGTCACCGCAAACGGGCTCAGCGTTGCAGCCCGAGCGCAGGTCTCAGCGAGTTCTGGACTGAGAGGGGAAATGCGCTTCAAGATTTCCTCGATGTCGTGCGAGTACGGGTACTCGTGCTGGTGCAGCACAAGGACACTCTTAAGCGCCTTCTCAGCGGACTGCTGAGCATGGAACGCAGCGTTTGCGTAGGACCTGACGTTCAGAAGTTGCTGTGCGTCGAGCAGGTCTTGATGCGCCTTCTCGCCCCATTCCCGCACGATGTCCCTCAAGTCATCAGGCAGGGATCCCACGTGGTGCTCCTTCGTAGAGAACGTGCCCGTCCCTGTCGGCATCGTGCTCTATTGTCCCGATGTACGGTCGCCGTCGCTCGAATGCTTCTGGCGTAGTGATCAGGATATCCTTGGAGACGCCGACTGCGCCAATCGCCTTATGCATCTCGCCCGCGATCTGGTATGGACTTCCTTCGTACGGCATGACTACGAGCAGATCATAGTCGCTGTGCTCGTCCGCCTCCCCTCGTGCCCGGCTGCCGAAGAGGATGATCCGGTCCGGATGCCAGCCTTCCACGATCCGCCGGACGATCTCCCGGAGCGTCGGGTCGTTCTCGATGAATTCTTTGCCAGTCATACCGTCGCCTTCTCCGTTCCCTTCCTGAGCGCGGCGATCTCATCCCTGATCTTTGCGGCTTTCTCGAACTCCAGGTCCTTCGCGGCTTCGAACATGAGGCGTTCCAGTTCGGCGATGGTGTGCGCCAGGTCCTTGCCCTTCGAGAAGCTGAGGATCGGCTCTTTTGCCTCCTCTCTGGGTCGTGAGTCCGCAACCGCCGTCTGCGCCATCACCTGCTCGATGGACTTGATGATGGAGCGCGGGGTGATGCCGTGTTCTTCGTTGAACTGTAACTGGATGGCTCGGCGGCGGTTGGTCTCGCGGATCGCACGCTTCATCGAGTCGGTGATCGTGTCGGCGTAGAAGATCACCTGTCCGTTGATGTGCCGCGCCGCACGCCCGGAGGTCTGGATGAGCGACCGCTCGGAGCGCAGGAAGCCCTCCTTGTCGGCGTCGAGGATCGCCACGAGGGAGACCTCCGGCAAGTCCAACCCTTCGCGCAGGAGGTTGATCCCCACGAGCACGTCGAATTCGCCGAGGCGCAGGTCTCGCAGGATATCCACCCTGTCGAGCGCGTTGATCTCGTGGTGCACGTACCGCACGCGCACTCCCATCTCTTCGAGGTAGCCGGTGAGGTCTTCCGCCATGCGCTTGGTGAGCGTGGCGACGAGCACGCGCTCCTTCCGTTCGACGCGGATGCGGACCTCCTCCAGCAGGTCATCCACCTGCCCGCGCACCGGCTTGACGACGATCTCCGGGTCCACGAGCCCCGTCGGGCGGATCACCTGCTCGACGACCACGCCGCCGCTCCGCTCCAGTTCGTAATCGCCCGGCGTGGCGCTCACGAACACGGCTCGCCTGATCAACGACTCGAACTCCCCGAAGAACAGGGGACGATTATCGAGCGCGGAGGGCAGGCGGAACCCGTACTCGACGAGCATCTCCTTGCGCGAGCGGTCGCCCGCGTACATCCCGCGAAACTGCGGCACGGTGACGTGCGATTCGTCAATGAATATGAGGAAATCGTCGGGGAAGTAGTCGAGGAGCACCGCCGGGCGTTCGCCAGGCTTGCGGCCCGAAAGGTGGCGGGAATAGTTCTCGATGCCGGTGCAGTAGCCGACTTCGCGCAGCATCTCCACGTCGAACAGGGTCCGGCTCTCCAGCCGTTGCGCTTCCAGGAGCTTGTTTTCCGCCCGCAGTTCTTGAACCCGCGCCGCCAATTCGACCATGATGGACTCGCACGCCTCCTCGATCTGCGGCGCGGTGGTGACGAAGTGCTTCGCCGGGTAGATCGCCACACGCTCGCGCTCTTCAAGGACATGGCCGGTGATCGGGTCCACGATGGAGAGCGCCTCCACCTCGTCGCCGAAAAGCTCCACGCGGATGACGTGATCCTCGTCGGCAGGGCGCACCTCCACGATGTCTCCCCGTGCGCGGAACGTGCCCCGTTCGAAGGCGAGGTCGTTGCGGGTGTAGTGGATGTCCACGAGGCGGCGCAGCATGGTATCGCGGTCAATGCGCTCGCCCTGTTCGATGAGCACAAGCTGGCGTTTGAACTCTTCCGGCGACCCCAACCCGTAGATGCACGACACCGACGCCACGACGATCACGTCCCGCCGCTCGAAGAGCGCGCTCGTGGCCTTGAGGCGCAGGCGGTCTATCTCCTCGTTGATCGAGGCGTCTTTCTCGATGTAGGTGTCGCTCTGGGGGATGTAGGCTTCGGGCTGGTAGTAATCGTAGTAGCTGATGAAGTACTCGACGGCGTTCTTCGGGAAGAACGACCGGAACTCGCCGTAAAGCTGCGCCGCGAGCGTCTTATTGTGCGAGACGACGAGCGTGGGCTTGTTCACGTTGGCGATCACCGACGCCATCGTATACGTCTTGCCCGATCCGGTGACGCCGAGGAGCGTCTGGAAGCGCTGGCCGCTCAGGATGCCTTCGGTCAGTTCGGCGATGGCCTGCGGCTGATCGCCTTGCGGCGTGTAGTCGGTGATGAGTTCGAACTTCGGCATGGATGAAGCTCAAGAGTCGGGTGAAACTCACTCGCCGCTTTCTGCAACACGTCTCAATGCGAGAAACGCTTCCTTGAGAGGATGGCCAACTGCGCTCTCCGGTTCGGCAAGCACAAGTTCTTGGTATGCGCTGAGGTAACGGGTGCGCAAGCGATGGAACAAATGGAGGAAATGGCGGAGAGACCCAATACAGTCAAGGATTGCCACCTCAATGCCGCCCGTTTCCTCGTAGACCGATGCTGCGTACTCCGCCACTCTCGGATCGACCACTTCCGTCGTGATGAAAATGTAGTTATCAACCCGCTTGCCAGCGTCCACGATTTTCTGGAGGGCTCGGTCAATATCCCCCTGCGTAACGCGCTTCATCTTCATTTCATAACTCGTCACGACCTTGTCATCGTTCACCAAAGTAATCTCGATGTCGCCGAGAGCTCCCGTCCGCTCATCAGCAGCATTATGAGGCCGGAGAGGTAATGCTCTTTCGCGGAGGTATTCCACAGCCGACCGATATGCTGCGGCAACAACCAATACAGGAAGACGACTTGCACCTCGGCACTTCAGATGTTGCGCGATGAGGCTTACGATTGATTCGCTAGAAAGGGGGGTTGAACCGGGTAACTCTAGCTCCCTGATAAGGCCCTCGATACGGTCTCTTCTCTCCTCTTTGATGACGAGAAGCCACCGAATTGCTTCCGTCAGAACTTCCTTTGCAGACACCCGTCCATGGTGAATATCGTCCAAGAGACCGAGAACCGTTCGGTAGAGCTCTGGCGGACGACCGACGAGATCCACGTCTGGCGTCAGGACAATGTTCCGGTTTCGCAACGCCGGAGTGAGGAATGCAGTGGTCGGATTACACGGCAGTTGATGTCGCGTAATGAACGGTCCGATATGAGCTTCATCATAGGTTCGTCCGGAATAAGAGTCTTCGCCTCCGATCTTCGTATACGGTTTCCGAATGTCTAGCGAAGGATTATGAACTTTCGCCAGCGTACAGGAAAGTAACAATCGGATACCCGCTTGGTTGTGTGGATTTCGACACACAGACTCGATCTTGGCTGCTATGGTTGAATCTTCGACTCTCATCTTCTGGATGTCGAATGATACCTGTTTCAGAAGTGTATCAAGGATGTCTGATGGTTCTGCCACTCCGTTACCTCTTTCGGATCGTAATTCGTCCAGATCACTTCCCTTCGCAGCTTCTTTATGGAATGACAGTTCTTTTCCGGAGCCTCAAAGCAGTACCAGTGCTGATACAGACCATCTAACAGGTCGCAATGGTATCCCGACAGTGCAACCTTCCCCTTGACAGTCCGGAGAACATCCGCCAGTTCCTCGTGTTGTTTGTCGGTCATCTCGAAGGCATAAGCGCGGCTATCGCCCCGCGAATCGTGAGGATAAGGGGGGTCACAGTAGAATAGTGTTTGCTCGGTATCGTAGCGTCGTATAACTTCAATAGCGGGTGCGTGTTCAATCTGAACTCTCAGAAGCCTTTGTGCGATCTCTGGAAGATCCTCCACACTGCCAAGCCACCGCGAGACTGCACCCGCCATTTCAGCGCGGCTCGTCAGCACGCAATGTGCCCATCTGCCAGAGCTTGCCGTTTGCGCAAGGCCAGTCCTCACCTGCCGAGCGCGGACAAAAAAACGCCTTGCCCGTTCGACGCTAGATAAGCTGTCGCTCGATGAATTGATCGCGTTGTCGAATTCTTCACGGGAGAACGGTGTCAACCCGATTGCCTCGATAAGGGCATCCTTCTGATCGCGCAGCACACGGAAGAAATTCACAATCTCGCCGTCAATGTCGTTGTACGTTTCAACAGGGGAAGGTTCTCTGTTGAGTAACACCGCGGCCGAGCCACCAAATGGTTCACAGTAGTGCTGAGTTCTCGGCAAGAGAGGGAGAAGCCAGTCGAGGTGACTGAACTTCCCTCCATACCAGCCAAATGCGATCTTCTTGCCCATTACGCCGAATCCTTGTGACGCGTCGGTCGGGAATAACCGTGTCCTGCAAAGGGACCAACTGATACAATAAAATACAAAACTGCGCAGCTACCAGCAATAATGCGGGTAATTCCTCTCAGAGCAACTCCGTCTCGCACCTCGCAGGGCGCGTCAACGGGGCGCCGACCATTCATAGAGCCGCGCAGTGTACCAAGAGAAGGCGAACTGGCTGACGAACAGCGCAAGCAATACCGCGGTCACCACGCACGGCCTCAGGTAGGGCAGGTCCCGTGTGCCGTACTTGTGCCCCAGAGTCCACATCAGGGGCAGGACCAACAACCTGCCGAAACGGACGCTCGACCAGATTTCCCACCGATTCATGAGGACGCTCAACAACAGGACTCCTGCGGAGATTGCCATTCCGAACTGGAAATACGGCGTCCTGAGGCGATAGCTCGCGTACACCAGGGCTGCCGAGAGCAGAGCGACCCCGGCGACCGTCGCGCCTTTCACGACCCCTCGTGCGCCGCCGCGCATGAGGGTGCCGAGCAAGCCGTCCAGAACCGGAAGGCTGGTCCGGGGCATGACCTCATTCTGGATGTTGCGCGAAACGATCCACGTGAGGGAACCATGGTAAACCGCCCCTGAGACCCACAGAATGCCTATGGGCAGAAGCAACGCCAGGAGAGCCGCAGCGTTTTCCCAGGAGAGGCGCGGCCTGCGATAGAATATGTCTGCGAGCACGATCAGCCCGACAAAAGGCCACATCGCCTTATGGGTAACGAGAGCCAGGCCGAACGCGAGGCCTCCGAGCACCCGGCGAGAGCCTAACAACCCGTAGAGTCCGAGGAGGAGCAGCGCCATCGCTGGCAGGTCGGCAGCTGGCCAGACGGCGTTCACCAAGCCCACGAATGGCCATAGACCGAAGAGGTACGTGCCCATGACCGCGTACCTGTCGGGGACACCGCTCCTGCGGATCATGTGATGCACGAGAAACGCGCTTGCGAGAAACGCGGTGAAGCTGATCGTCATCATCACTAATGTGGGAGGCACTCCTTTGAAGAACACCCCCCGCAGGAGCGCTATTGCGAGGGGGTACCCAGGAACATGAAAGGGATGAAAGGGCGCCCACCACTGAGAACTGGATTGCCAGTATTCCAGGACGTCGGAGCGAAGGAAATCGTGCTTGAGGATCAGGCCGAGGAATACCGCGACGAGGGCGTACCCCACCACCAACAAGGCGATGTGCGCGTAGCGAGACATGCGCGTCCTCTCCCCACTCATTATCGTCCCCCTCCGGATTATTCAAGACACAATCGTAGTGCCCGCACTGCCGGCAAGAAAGAGCACACGATGACGGCAACGCGGGCGCGGGCATCCGTCCGCGTCACGGCACGACGAATTCGTGCTCCGGATGGCGGATGGTGAGCACCGGACAGGGCGCTTTCCTCACGACCTTCTCCGCCGTGCTGCCGAGAAGTGCGTATTCCAGCCCGCTATGACCGTGAGTCGCCATGATGATGATGTCCGCGTGCCGTTCTCTGGCTTTCCGCACAATCTCGACGAAGGGCTTTCCGCGCACGACGATGGGGACGACCTCTAGTCCCTTGCGCTCTTCCGGAGGGATGAGCTTCTCCAGTTCCGCTTCCGCTTTGCTCACCGCTTCTTCGGCCAGGGAGATCGCCGAATAAGGAAGCTCCAGCACGTGCAGCAGGTCCAACCGAGCGGAATACCGTTGGGCGAATTCGATGGCGTACGGCAACGCGTACCGCGCCAACGGGCTGAAGTCCGTCGGGTGGAGGATCACCTTGAGGTTGATCATGAGCGCGCCTCCCTGCCATTTCCGGCATCAAGAGACCTCTTTATGAGAAAATGTGCGTGCCGTTCTCCCATGCCTAGATGCGCACGAGGTGGCACAAAGCGAGCGGCTCTCTACGGCATGGTGAACGTATGGCCGGGAGGACGAACCGTGAGGACCGGACATCTCGCCTTCATCACCACCTTCTCGGCGGTGCTGCCCATGAGGGCGTGGGTGAGTCCAGTGCGTCCATGGGTGCCGATCACGATCATGTCGGCCTGCCACGTGCGCGCCAATTCGATGATCTCACGATGCGCCAGCCCTTCCGCAAGCCGCGACTCTGCTACAATGCCCTGTGAACGTACCTCGTCAACGAGCGCAGAAAGCCTGGCTTCGGACTGCGCCGTAGGGACCTCCATGAGCAACTGCTCGTCGCCGGTGCAGGGGAGCAAAAAGGACACCGCAGGCGAGGGTTCCACCACGTGGAGGAGCATCAGCGTGGCGTTGAACTCCTTCGCCAGGTTCAGCGCATATCCCATTGCATAGTGCGCCGGGGAGCTGAAATCCACCGGGCAGAGCAGACGATCAAGGGTAATCATATGCACGACCTTCCGAGAGAAAACAGGGTAACACGGCGAATGTACCTCCCACCAATCGGCACGCGCAACTGCCGTCCGCAGGGGAATCCTTCCGGCAAGCTAGTGCCTACTTGCACAGGAAAGCATCATTATCGAAACGCCCTCTAAACAAGCTTGGACGTCATTCTGAGCAACGAACTCGAAGAGTTCGCAAACGAACTCGCAGAGTTCGCCGAAGAATCTCTTTCATTGTCAAGATGTGAGAGATTCCTCACTGCGTTCGGAATGACGGCTTTCTGACGTGATCTGAGATACGTTGATGTGGCCGATGTAACGGCACTCGAAATTACGCTGAACTGTGCAAGTAGGCAGTAGTCCCATTATGGGCCGTTCAAGCCGTGGCTGAGCCTCGTCGTTCCTTGACGCTCGTAGAAGTTCCCCCAGGGCAGGTTGATCTTGTATGGCAGTGTGCTTTGCCGGGCGGGGCCGTGAGCGTATATTGGGAGGAATACCATGGCCTTCGGCTATCCATGTGGGCACGCCCATCGAATGGCCGATCCACGCTTACCGACAAGGAACCCTTTCCCGACGAATTCCGATGAATGCCCGCATCCTGGTTGTTGACGACGAACAACTCATCGTCGCCATGCTCTCCGCCCTCCTGAGCAGCGAGGGATATGAAACCATGGAGACTTTCGACGCTCTCGCGGCATGTGCCGTGCTGGAGAAAGAGACGCCGGACGTCATCCTCTGCGACCTTGCCATGCCGGTCATGGACGGGTTCGCCATGCTCCAGTGGGTGCGACGAAACCCCCGTTTGCAGCATGTTCCCTTTGTGATCATCACCGCGCTCAGTGAGATCGAGAACCGCACGGAAGCATTCCGTCTGGGAGCGGACGACTTCGTCGCAAAGCCCTTCGACACCCTCGAACTGCTGGCAAAGGTAGATACCCTCGCGGCGAAGGCGAAACGCAGGGAGTGCCGATGCGCGGTGGAAGGCAAGGAACGAACCGCAGAGTTCGCGGCATGACGATCCTTGAGGCCCACTGAGGGAGGTATCTTCCTCACGAGCCTTTTATCGGCTCTGGCTGGCCGCTTTCCATGGACCGGTACGCCGCGTCAATCACGCGCATCACCTTCAGGCCATTCTCCGGTCCGCCGATGCACGGGATGCCGCGCTCGACGACGCCTGCGAAATGCTCAAGCTGGGCAAGGATCGTGTCCGTCTCGCTGAAGCGCTCTATTGCGGGAGAACCGCTCCCGAAATCGAGCCGCATGTGCATCTTCTCGAGTTCGAGGCTCCCCAATGTGCCGTGCAGCACGATCCGCCACTCGTAGGGAGTTGACACGAAGCAACTGAGCATCTGGCCGAGTGAGCCGTCGGGGTAATGGAAGATGAGCGCAGCCTTGTCCTCCACGTCGTACTCTTTGTGCGGGACGCCTTTCTTCGCGCCGCTCGCGGCATACACCCTCTCCGGCACGCCGTGAAACGCGATCATTTGTTCAAGGATATGCCACCCGGCGTCGAGCACGGCCACTCCGCCGCTCCGTGAGCGCGAGGCGCGCCATCGCCAGTCCTGCTCGTGGCCCCATCGGTAGACCGTCACCCCGCGAATGAGGAATACCTCGCCGAGCAGGCCATCGGCGAGAAGGCGTTTCACGCGCTGGAAGCCGGAGGTGAACTTGTTCTGCCCGCCGATCATGAGCACCTTGCCCGATTTCTTCGCCGCATCGGCCATCTTCTGCGCCTCGGCTGCCGTCCGTCCGAAGGGCTTTTCCATGAGCACGTGATGCCCCGCTTCAAGGAGGGAGGGGACCACTTCCGCGTAGAGGTCGTGCGGCAGGGAAACGATCACCGCGTCCAGATCGTCCCGGTCGCGCACCTGCCGCCAGTCGAGCGTCAGGACGAGCGATGGGTCAATGACGTGCTGATGGTCGAGCATGTACTGATCGCTGTCGCAAGCGACCACGAGGTGGACTTTGTCGCTGGTGCGGGCAGCCCGCAGATGAGCGCCGCCCATTCCGCCGATGCCGATGATCCCGATGCGGAGCGGGATGGTCTGTTCGGTTGCCATATCCTCACAAGTCCTCTTTGTGGTGGAGCCGTTTCGGGCAATGAGCAATGTAGGGTGTTGGCGTCGCTACCCCGTCGCGTGTGCGGCGTTGGCCGGACCCTCGTATCCGAAGGATACGCTATCCGAAGGATACGCTATCCGAAGGATACGCTATCCGAAGGATACGCTCAAAATATGTCTGGCCGAACGGGAGAAGGCAACCTCACGGTGCGCTCTGGATGTGCCTTTCGCCCACTGCCTCGTTGCTCTTGACGTGCGGAATCCTCGCGTCTACACTGTAGAGAGTGCCGGTAGGGGATGCGTTCCTTCGCCGCGTCTCTCGCCCGATACCGCGCATCGCCGCATATCCGCGTACTCCATGGGGCGCGCAGGACCGTTGGTATGCTCATTCTCGTGGAGCATGAGCGAACGGGTCTCTTTTTGTTTGGAGGTCTCATGAATTCTCTCGTCTTGGCGGCTCTCGCGTTCGTCGGTTACCTCATCGCCTATCGCCTCTACGGGGGCTACTTGGCGAGGCGCGTGTTCCAGATCAATCCTGATGCGGTGACTCCCGCCCACGAACTGCGCGACGACAAGGATTTCGTCCCCACCAGACGGCAGATCCTCTTCGGGCATCATTTCACGTCAATTGCGGGGACCGGCCCGATTGTCGGACCGGCCATTGGGGTGCTCTGGGGGTGGCTTCCGGCGTTCCTCTGGGTGGTGCTGGGGCCGATCTTCATCGGTGCGGTGCACGACTTCGGTTCCATCGTCGTCTCGGCGCGGAACAGAGGGCGGAGCATCGGCGAGACGACAGGGCAGATCATCTCCCCCCGCGCTCGGCTCATGTTCCTTATCCTCATCCTGTTTCTCCTGCTCATCGTGATCGCCATTTTCGCCATGATTATCGGGATTCTCTTCACCATGTATCCCGAATCGGTGTTCCCGGTCTGGGCGCAGATTCCCATCGCCGTCGCGCTCGGCTACGTATTGAAGCGGACGAGCATCCCGACGCTGCCCGCGAGCATTGTCGGGGTCGTGCTCCTTTATCTCTGCATTGGGATCGGCGTCTACTTCCCGCTCTCCATGCCATCGCTGTTCGGCATTGCCCCGATCACGCTCTGGGTGGTCATCCTGCTCGTCTACTGTTACTTCGCCTCGGTGCTGCCGGTCTGGAAGCTCTTGCAGCCACGCGACTACATCAATGGCCACATGCTCTATGTGGCGATGGCAGCGCTTATCCTCGGCCTTGTCGCGCTGCATCCGCCCATGTCCGCGCCGATGCTCAACCTGCACCCACCCGACGCGCCGAGCCTCATCCCGGCCCTGTTCATCATCATCGCGTGCGGTGCGATTTCGGGGTTCCATTCGCTCGTCGGATCGGGCACCACGTCCAAACAGATCGCAAACGAGCGCGATGCACAGCCCATCGGCTACGGCGGCATGTTGCTTGAAGGTGCGCTCGCGGTGATCGTGCTCGTCTCCGTGGGGGCGGCAATCGGCGACGCCACCGTGTGGCATCAGCACTACGCCGGGTGGAAGTCCACGAGCGGGCTGGCGGCAAACCTCGGCGCGTTCGTCACCGGCGCGGCGAACATGCTGGAGGCAATCGGCATCCCGGTCGTCTTCGCCACGACGGCAATCGGCGTGTTCATCGCCGCGTTCGCCGGTACGACGCTCGATACCGCGACCCGTCTCCAGCGCTACGTCGTCTCGGAATTGGCCGCAGCCGCCAACCTCAAGCCGCTCACGACCACGCACGGCGCAACGACGTTTGCGGTGCTCTCGGCGGCGCTCCTTGCGCTGGCGCAGAGCGGCGGCAGGGGCGGGCTTATGCTCTGGCCGCTTTTCGGAGCGAGCAATCAACTGCTCGGCGGGCTTGCGCTCCTCGTCACCACGGTGTACCTCGTCCGCCGGGGCACGAACAGCCTCGTCACGGGAATCCCCATGGTCTTCATGGTGCTCATGACCGGCTGGGCGATGGTGGAGAACCTCTTCGATTTCTGGGCGGCGAGACAATGGCATCTCGTGTTCATCAACGCGATCATCATCGTCCTCGACGTGTGGATGATCATCGAGGCGGTCACGGTGTTGCGTCGGCTGGGCGTGCAGAAGAGGCCCGCTCAGGAAGCGGTTGCGCGGGTTGCCTCATAGGTGATATGGCTTCGAGTTGGAAATACCCTACCGTGAATGCAGGAGCGGCAGGCAAGCCGCCCATGCAAGACGAATCTTAACAACATCTTGTAGGGGCGAGGCATGCCTCGCCTCTACTCTACACACCGCTTGAAACCCGCCCTTACGATTCAACGCCCGAACAGCTCGTCCGTCGTGCCGGACATGATCCGCTCTTTCTGCCGCTCGTCAAGCCCAAGCTCGTCCATGAGCCTCAGGTCTTCCTCGATTCGCCACTTTTGGTTCGCAAGGTCGCCCGGAAGTTCGCTCTCCGCCCCGTACTCCATCCGTTCGGCCCCACAAAAGCTGTCCGTGCCGAACATGAGCCGGTCCGCACCGCAGAAATCAACGGCGTTCGCGAGCGCTTGCTTCCTGATGTGTCGCGGCGTGCCCGGCGTGATGTCCACGTAGCTCTGCCATGGCCAGCCGCCCACCTGCGCGGCGGCCCCCATCCTCCCCATGACCGCAAGACACTCCTCGCACCAGGGCCACGAGATGTGCGCCATGGCAAACCGGATATTGGGGTAGTAGAGGAGCTTTTCAAGGTAGAGCGGCCTGCAAAAGCGGGAACTGTCGTCGTACGCGTAGAGGATGCCCGTATGGAAGAGGATGCTCGCACGCAACTGGTGCATCTTTGCCCAGAACGGTTCGAGCCGTTCTTCGCACGCGTACCAGTGATCGGGGATGATCTTGATCCCGGAGTAGCCCATTTCCAGGAGCGCCTCCTCCGCAAGGTCCGCGATGCCGGGTATCGTCGGGTTGACCCAGGCAAGCCCGCCTATCCGGTCGGGCGCGGCGTCGAGGAGTTTCTTCGTCTGGAGGAGCTTCCTCCGGGTGTCCTGAAGGGAAATGCGCTCCGTTTCCGAGATGGCGAGAATGCGTTCGACGCCGTTCGCGTCCATCTGCCGCAGGATGCGCACAGGATCGGCTTCGCCGCGAACGTGAACGTGACAATCAACGATCCGCATGGTACACCTCAGACGTGGGGGCGCAGGCCGCCTCTTTTCCTTTGTCAGAGCGTTAACCGACGCCGCATGTCCGCGCTCGAAATGCCCCCCTCAGCCTTCTGGCGCGACCGGGAACGTTCAATGAGCGCGAGAAACTGCGGATGCGCGCTCAACCGGACCGTTTCCCAATCGGCGTTCTCAAGCGACACTAATGCCGCGACCGGCTTGCCCGCTATCGTCACAATGATCGGCTCTTCCTTCAGGTCTTGCGCGTAGTCGGCCAGGGGAGCCGTCGCGTTTTTGATGTCCACCGTTTTCATAGCTCGATCTCCTCTCGACCGATCCGGATGTGACTACGCCCTTTCTTACCAACCCCGTGGATATACGTGCCTCATCTCCTGTTCATCTCCCACCACTTCCGCCACACTATACTATCTGTGCCGAAGTCATGCCCCGTTATTCTCGTGAGTGAACTGGCTGCATTGCGTCGTACGTCATCGCCGAAACTCCGGTCGTCCCTGAGCAGACGTATCAAGTGCTCCACTGCGCGGGAATCTCCAATATCGCCAAGCGCGCGAGCCGCATTCTTTCGGACACCAAAATCATCTCCAAGTGCCGATATTAGAGGGTTAACGGCGAGCGAATCACCGATCATGCCCAAAGCTTTTGCAGCCTCCGCTCGCACATCCGAAGAACTATCCTGGAGGGCTACGATCAATGGCCGAACCGCAGGCCGACCAATACACGCCAGCTCGTGCGCTGCATCGGCTGACTTAATCAGGACCCCAATAGCACGTGGGTCTTTGTATAGCTCCGCCAGCACCTTTGCTGCATTCAAACTGATACTGAAGCTCTCGCGCCATCGGATAATGTCACTCCTATCATCCCACGGGTCCAATCGGGGGGGCGCACTACAGTAATCTAGTGCACGAACAAGTCTGTCAGCACCATATACCTCACCCAGCACCTTCGCGTAAGAGCGGAGCCATGCGTCGTGCACAATCCAGAAAGGCGCGTTGGAAGGAGATTGTGGGCCCGCATGAAGCTCGCTGAGGGCGAACCATCCAAGTGGTTCCATCTTCGCACCGAATGGAAACTCCCTTATGATCTTCTGGTTCCCGACCTCCTCAATCAGAACATGTCCCGACCCTGTAGCCCCTGTATAGAGAAATCCTCGTCGCGTGTAGTTTGCTCCTAGTGCTCGGCCGTTTACTACCACGCGGATGTGGAGGCTTTCCATGTCGAGAGCTTCAGCGAACTTGGCGATGTCTTCCAAGAAAGGAAGGTAAGTATTCTCGGCGTTCCCGTAGTCTTGAATTGCGTCCACATAGATCGCTCTTCTTGCCTGCAACAAGTGAAGCAGCCTAACCCTAGCGTCTCCTGCAAGATTCCCTTCGGAGTACTGGTCCAAGAAGGCCAGACAACTGTCGATTGTGTCACTTTGAAGCATGTTCTGAAAAGCTTTTCTTTCAAGTTCGCGCTTCTCCCAATGAAATACTCCAATGCCTGATATAACTATCAAGACAAGAAGCAATAAAAATCCCAATGCCGCAACCCACTCGAAAGTTTCATGCCCTACATGATGTTCGAGACAGCCGAGTATGATAACAAATATTACCACTCCTCCAATGAGCACCAGAAACGGGATCACTAACCATATGGGCATGGGACCACCCTCCTGAGTTGATACCATGGCTTGGCGATAGAAAAGGAACTGGTAACATACCGAACAGGCAGTAGTATTGTGCCAGCGAACCTATTTCATTGGACTCCCTCGTCGGGCTGCGACCACAGAGACCCCAAAGCCATTCGCACGGTCGGCAACCCCACTCACCCCACCTTCCGTATCGCCAGCCCTCGCCCGGTCAGGTAGTCCTTGATCTGCGGGATCGAATAGGTCCTGAAGTGGATCATCGAGGCGACGATGACGGCATTGGGCATTCCATCGGTGCGAACGTCCTACTTCACGAACGGGATACCCAAATCCCTGCAAATCTTACGAGCGAGTTGGTCGCTGATCTCGGGGTGTCGCGGGACGGAGGACCGTCTGTTCTGCGCGGGGTTGGCCCACCACGAATGGCCACTGCCTTCTCGTACGAGGACACACCCCTGACCCCGGAGGTGTCTGAGAAAGGCCACGCGTCTCATACGACGAGTTCGACTTCGGTGTAGTCAGACGTGGCTGCCTTGATCGCTTCCTCGCGGTTGAACTCCAGCGCCTCTTTCAGCGTTTCCCGAAG
>Ga0172366_10001649_pt1 | contig 17400 bp, 24 predicted proteins | sample LakKivSesite69cm_FD_114533 | JGI IMG/M metagenome (GOLD analysis project Ga0172366, IMG submission 114533) | Sediment microbial communities from Lake Kivu, Rwanda - Sediment site 69cm | ecosystem: Environmental > Aquatic > Freshwater > Lake > Sediment | place: Rwanda: Western Province, Lake... | reverse complement strand
GTTGGTTTTAGGTCGTCTTGTAGGTCTGTGTGGGTGGTGGCTGTTATGAGGGCTTTGTGTTTTTGTCTGGCTTGTTTTTGTGTGTTGTAGGCGACTATTTTTGCTGTGTCGCGGTCGAGTAGTGAGCAGAATTCGTCTATTATCCACCATTGTTTGTCTGTTTCTATTAGTTTGGCGATTTGGTAGCGGATTTTTTGTCCGTCGCTTAGTTGGTTGTATTTTCGTGTGAATAGGAAGGCGTCGTTTAGTCCGACTTTGCTTAGGAGTTCGAGGGCTTGTGGGAAGGTTTTGCCTACTGTGTTGATGATTGGTTTGTTTTGTTCTATTGTGAGGTCGGCGGTGTCGGCTGCGAGGTGTTTTAGGTCTTCTTTTAGGGTTTTGAGGAGTATGCTTTTGCCTGAGCCGCTGTCGCCTGTGATGTGGATGATGTCGGTGGGGGTGATTTTGAGTTTGAGGTTGTCGTATATTGTGAATTTTTGTTGTTGGTCTGTGCCGAGTCCGAAGGCTTCTGCGACTTGGAGTGTGCGGGGTGTTTTTTGTGTTGCGGTTTGGTAGGCGATGTTGATGGTGAAGGTGTTTGTTTTGCGGTTGTAGCGTCGTGTGTGTTTGGTTATTCGGAAGTATTCACGTGTTCTGCGGGTCATCTTGTGTCTCCTTCTGTTTTGTGTTTTGCGAGTTTTTTGCGGAGTTGTTGCAGTTTCACTTTGCCTCTGCCCATTCTGGAAACGACCCAGAGCTTAGGAGCAAGTTCTGTTTTGGATGCTGCTACTGCTAAAGCCAATGCCCATAGCATGTCATCGTTCGTATTTGCTGGATGGGCGAACTGTAGACGTCCGCTCTTGCTGTAACTGTATTGCTGTTCGTTTATCTGTTGGCAAAGCCGCCTTTCATAAGGAATTGCAAGCCTTCCTTGCTCCATGGCCATTTTAAGTCCTGAAAGAAGATTTTCCTTTGTTTCGGACGTGAATTTTATGCCTTCAATGCAATCTATGCCTTGATTGCGAATTTCTTCGAGTATTGGTTCGCCAACTCCGCTTTGGTCAACTAACATTTTTCGAAAATCGAATTTCTTCCAAGCTCTAGCGAGATGCCCGATTACTTGAGTGTAAGGCGTCTCAAGAGGGAACTCGTGCATATAGAGCAATTTTACAGTTTTATCTTCTACTTTCACAATCGCCAATATCGAGTGGTCTTGCAGTTTGCCGAAATCTATTCCAGCATAATATTCGCCTTTCGCAAAAGCATGTTCGAGATCTGAAAAGGATTCTAACCCAGCTCTCTCGGCCAGCTCAACGCATTTGCGGATTAAGTCTTGAGCAAAGTAGCTGTTTGATACTTCAACAAATTCAGCCTCGTATTCTTGCCTATAGGCTTCTTCAGTCATGTTTTGCCGCATTTCTTCGAGGAATTCTTGTGTGATGAGTGGACATTCGCTTGATTTTACTCTGTGGACGCTATAGGCTGGATTTACAAATGCTTTGTAGAAGAAGTGATTTCTATCCCATGGTGTGCTGAGGAGAATTGCGGTTCCACTTGTTGTGCTTAGCATTGGGAAAATTACTTTTGTTATGACAGTTTCCGGCATGAATGCTGATTCATCGCAGATCGCCATGTCTGCGGTGTATCCCCGCAGAAAATTCTCGCTGCAGGGTAGGGCGATTATACGGCTACTGTTATCCAGTTGGATGATAGTCCGGGTGGCTCTGGTGATTTTGTTTCGCAAGTAAGGCGTTGAATAGATAAGCATAGTGATGCGGTCGAACATTATCATGCTTTGGCGCATGGAAGGGCTTGTAATGAGTACGGTTGTGTTTGGATTTGTGTCTGCATATATTATGGCTTTGACGGCGATAGTCGTGGTTTTGCCTGTTTGCCTTCCCATACATGCAACAATACGCTTGCTAGAGTCTTCAAGCAGCTTAGCTTGATAGGGGTACAGCTTTAATCCTAAAACTTTCTCAACATAAACGGCAGGTGAAGCAATAATTTCTCCTCTTTTTTCACACATGAGATCTTTGACCTTATTTTCGATCTGCTCAAGCTGTTTGTTAAAACGTTTCAGTCTTCTTCTACGCAAGTAGCCACTCCACAAACTGCTGAATTCTTTCCACAACGGGTTTGGCGACCTCCTCTATCGTTAATAACAAACAATAAAAACCGCAACGAACGCTTGATATAAGCTACCGTGAAATTTACCAATTTACAAGGGTAACTCTAAAATCGCGATTTCAGAAAGCTTTATATTATAAGCTTATAACTCTATAAGCATATAAGGAGAAAATAGAAATATGGGAGAAGTTGTCACTTTTGTCCGAATTCCAATTCATGAAATTGAGCAATGGGTAAGAGGAAAGCATCTGCTTCCTAAAACAATGATTGACGTTCGGCTTGAATCGGATTTCTTAGTGCTTTACTTCTCTGATAGAGACAGAGATTCTATGTTGAGTACAGGCACATCTGCATCTTTACCGTTGCATAGAAAAAGGAAAAGAAAGGCGCATCATAGACGCCACAGAACAAAGACTCGTGGGTGGGAGATTGTTTCAAGATTTACCAACAAGAAAGGTCAGACTTGCGCAATCTACAAACCTTTTGTTGATGCGCTGAGTCGCCCTCTTTCGGATGCCGATCAGAAGATGATAGTTGCGAAAATATTAAAAGCAAATGGGAACAAACCATCAGATGCAACCGTTAATTATTTCCTTGAGAATACCTTGGAATATCTGTCAAACGTTACAAAATAGTCTAAATAACAGGATGAACTATATGAACCACGTTGATAGATTGGAGAAATTTCAGCGCATATGTAAACCGTTCCCTCTAGATGCTTATCAATCATTGGACAACAATCGACTTGCTATATATGCGATCAAGTCTCTTCAGAATAATCATATCCCCGTGACTCAAGAAGCAGTGGCGGTAGCCTTGTTCCTCTTTTTTCCAATAAAATTCGCTCTCGTCGGCTTTGAACAGTTTCCTGACGTGGAGAGAGTCCATAGAACACTTTTGCAACTTGGCCCGAAGTGGCGAAACTGGGCAAAGGGTGACACACATCATGGATTTTCTCTGAATCAAGATGGCGAAGTAGAATTCAAACGCGTTGAAGAGGCTCTGAAGAATCCATCAAAAAGGCCCTTGGTGCGAAGACAAAAGAGTGAAAGACCAAGAACAAGAGATCAGAATATCGAGATAAAGGAGATCGAAGGAACTTCGTTATTCAAAGAGTATCTAGGTGGAAAAAGAGATTGTTTTAATGAGTTTGCAATATGGGAGTTGTTGAAATCTTATCCATATGCTCCAAAGGAAGCTCTCAGAGACAGACTCAAGACAATGACAGGGTATGCAAAACTCGCTGGAAGATCAGATATCGTAGAGTTTTTACAGTGGGTCAGAAAAGAATTCTCTCAAGTTTTGGATGGTTAAGAGGAGATCAACGTGCCGAAACGCCCTTTAAGATGGTCGTTACGATTCAAGAAACTTCAGTTTGAAAAGGGTGTTGGCCGAAGCATTCCAAAAATCCTTACAGAACTCATAACCAATTCAGACGACAGTTACAAAAGAATGGACCCACAACCACATTCTAGCAAGACTTTCGGAGAAATAACAATAGTTGCAAATTGTCGCAAGAGACTAATCTCAGTAATAGACCAGGCAGAAGGACTATCAAGTGAGATTATGCTGCAGAAATTCGAGCCCTACGGAGAAGATTCCGGCGACAGAGCAGCTGGTCTTCGCACACGGAGCCTTTTTGGTAAAGGATTGCGTGATGCTCTCTTTACGCAAAAAAGTGGAGCAGTCAAATCGATCAAGGAAGATCAATGTGCAATTACAGAATTTTATTTCGGAAAGATCCGAGGGTCAGATGAAGAGGATGCCATTATCGACATTGATGATCATCCCCCAAGATTGAATCAAGATATTCGAACAAGTTGGGGAATAGTTGAGAACGGTACTCGTGTCGAGTTTCGTCTTAGAGATGATGTGAGATTCCCAAAAAGAGAGAAACTGATTGAGAAACTTTCAAATTTCTATATGCTAAGAATGATAAACAGCAACTCTTCAAGACGGGTCTTATTAAAATATATCGATGCGACTCGTCAAGAAACAATCGATCAGATTAAGTACATTTTTCCCGTTGGCCAGCTCCTTATAAGAAAGACATTTCAATTTGATTTCGATAACAGAACATTCAATGTAGAACTTGAAATTTCAAAGAGTGAAATTGACCTCTCTCAAGGAACCGCGGGTTACGAAGACAGAGAGGGAGGTCTTCTAGTGTTAGATGAAGATGACAATATATTGGATCTTACTCTTTTCAAATATGACACCGACCCCGCTGGATCCAGGTTGTTTGGAAGACTTCGTGTAAACGGAGCACATGAATATATCAGCACTAAGCTCAACTGCAAATCGCCCGAACCAGTTCTGAGTGAAGATAGGGAAGGCCTGGTCAAGAGTCATGGTTTCTACAAGAACATTGCTGCAAAGGTTGAGGAAATACTCGGGCCCATTATTGAAGATGAAGAGAAGAAAAGAAGATCACAAATAGAAGGCTTTTCGCCCGAAACTGTAGCAAGGTTCAGCAAGGCAATCGATGTACTTAACGCATTGTACGAGCAATTTGTGGGAAAGGCCGATGCAGGTGATGGCTTCACAGGAAGAAATCCCAGATTGCCTGAATATCTCGAGTTCATAAGACCTAAGTTAACCGTAAAAGAAAAAATCCGCACACCTGTTGCTCTGCTAATAAACTGCGATAAGTTTTCAACAGGAACTGAAGCGGACGTAAAAAGCGACAAGAAAGAGATCGCTGTTGAACCACAAAGATTCAAAATCGAAAGACAATCTGCCGAATCTCCACTTCAAAAAAAGATATTGCGAATAGAGGGAGCCAGATCAGAAATCGCAGGCAATATCGTTGTTACGGTCGGAGATCATGTGGCTGAATTGAAGGTAGAAGTAACCGACAAGGACATCTTCTATCCTCAAAATGGGATGCAGTTCGAACCAGCAAATGTAAACATACATGAGGAGAGCGCGAGAAAACTGCACTTATTCCTTGATATGGAAAAGATCCCACTAGGATCTGCTATCGAGTTCAGCTGTCCTTCGGAGACGTTCTCTCTGAAGACAGAATCTGTGGAATTCACTAAAGAAATGAAAATAAGCGACGAGGTAGGCTGCATTGAGTTGGGCATAACTGCTGACAATGGAATTGGCCAGAAAGCACAAGTCAAGGCGGTATCAGGGGTCTATTCAAGTGAAGCCTTTTTGCAGATAGTCAAGGAAAAAGAACCTCTGCCCCCCCAAGAAGGAGGCAGATTCAAGTCGCCTCGATTCGAGGAAATACCTCATCTAAAGGTTCAAACATGGCTTGCCATGGATGGCGCGATACTGATTAACACACTCGATCCGCTAAACATCACATACTTCGGCTTGGTTAACCAGAAGGATACAATCGAAGGTTCGAAACCGAAACTTCATTGTCAGATTCGATTAGCTGATTTGGTTCTAGATGAATGCCTAAATAAGATTGTGACAGATGCCTATGGCAAGGGAACAATCGACAGGAGATATCTGAATAATCCAGAGCTTGACATTCGCCAATATATAGCCGAATGGAAATTCCTTTATGGGAAACTGATTCATCAACATTTCGTTACTCTGCAATGTAACCCTGATGGGATATCTTGACTAAGAAAAGTCGTTGAGCAAAGCAGAAGATAATGCGCTGTTGAATACTTATCTTGATATCAAGGAAGCTTTTTATTCTATCAAAATCATCCGTTTTCATCGAGCAGATTCATTTCATTATATGATGGGAAGAAGGTTTTGAGATTGAACAAGGCAGCAAATGCAGAGAAAAACACAGCTGGCAGATCTTCATGTTCTCACTTTGAGGCGCAAGATTATCTTTCGAGAGACAATTCCGGAGCAATTACGGATTCGATTGTTTACGCAAACAAAAAGGGAATACTATTTCACGCTGATTGCCTCAAAATGCTATCAAGAATAAGAAGCAACAGTATAGATTTAGTCTTCACTGATCCCCCTTTCAACTTGGGGAAAGATTATGACACAAAAGCATATGACGATCGGATGAGCGCTGAAGCTTACAAAAACTGGTGCCGTAGGTGGATGAGCGAACTCGTCAGAGTGGTTCGTCCAGGAGGCAGCCTAGCAATATACAGTTGGCCCAGATGGATAATCGAAGTGGGTTCGCAGTTGCACATCATACCCGAATTGGAATACAGAAGTCTAATATCACTCAAAATGAAAAGTGGTTTTCCTATTAGAGGACGTCTTCACCCATCGAATTACTGTATCATCTACTACACAAAAAGAGGAGCCAAACCAACTTTTAACATAGTCCGCTACAAAACCCCCATATGCAGACATTGCGGAAAGGAAATCAGAGACTATGGAGGTTACAGAAGGAAATTTGAAAGGTTCGAAGATAAAGAAGGAATCCCTTGGATCCAAATTTCAGATTTTTGGGAAGATACTCGCCCCGCACGACAAGATAAGTCCAGAAAGTCAAAGATAAATGAATTGCCAATCCATATCCCAGAGAGAATAATCCTTATGGCTTCTAATGAGAAAGAGGTAGTTTTGGATATTTTCGGAGGAGGAGGAAGCACTTATCAAGCAGCTCAAATGCACAACAGATATTGGATTGGCTGCGAGATTGGAAATATTTATTCCTGTCTCAGTCGATTCGCCACTATATGGGGGAAACAAGAGGAGGAACCTGTAAGGAAGATCAAAGATTGTTTCAACCCCAAATACCTTAAACCTCTCCTTAAGAAAAGAAAATCTGAAAACTCCTATCCCATTCGAGACGTGCAACTCTTGACAAACGGTCGTCTAATCAAGAAAGATATGTTGAGCAAAAGTCGTGCCATCGGTTATTAACGCTGTGATATTTGTTGAGATCCTTCCGGATTTCTTTCTGCAGTTAGTTGCTGTAAGAGTTTTTCCAGTTTTTCAACTCGATTTTCTACTTCTTCTATGCGTTCATACTCTTTAAACAGGTCGCGAAACTTCCATGCTGCCATAAAAATAAGTCTAAATCTTTCCAAGTCATCCCGTGTAAACTCCTCCAACCCACACAACTTGTTAAAAGCATCCACATATCTCCCCACAAACTCTTCAAACCTAGGAACATCAACCTTCCCAATTTGTCCGACAAAACTTTTCCGCACTCCGACAAAAGAAGAAAGCCTCAAACGCTCAACCTGCTTCAGAATCGCCTGCGGACTACGCCCCTGCAACTTCCCACTACCAACAATCTCCCCAACACCCAGCCCCTCACCAACCATCTCCTGTAAAACCTTGTTCTCAACATCACCCCAACGTTTCCCTCCACCCAACAGAAAACCTCCAGATTTCAACTCAACAAAAGAAGTCGAACATTATCATGCTTTGTCTGAGTGATGGGCTGATGATTAGTGTGGTTGTGTCGGGGTGGGTGTAGGCGTAGTGTATGGCTTTTGCTGCGATTGTGGTGGTTTTGCCTGTTTGTCTTCCCATGCAGGCTACGATGCGGTTTGACGTGTCTGTGAGTAGGCGTTCTTGGTAGGTGAATGGTTTAAAATCTAGGAGTAGCTCTGCGAAGATGGTTGGGTTTTGGACGAGTGTTGCGAGTGGGTCGTCTATCAATTTTTGTTGAGCCTCTTGGCGAGGGTTTTGGCTTTCTTTTGGATTTCGCTTAGCAGTCTTGCTAGGTCTTGGGTTTGGTCTGGCTGGGTGTGTTGTTTGAGGAGGGTGGAGAGTGTGCGTATGTGGCTGGCGAGCGTTTGGTAGTAGAAGGCTCGTTGTTTGTCGTATTGTGCGGTTTGTGCGAGGTTTTGGAGTTTGTCGATGATTTTCCATTCGGTTTGGATGAGGTCTTTGGCGGTTCTGTTGGTGCTCGGGGCGTCTAGACCCCCCTTATTTATAGGTTGAACTGGCGGTTCTTGCGTGTGTTATGCCTTCTGGGTGATGAATATGCCTGTGATTGTTCCTGTTAAGCCTGTGATGGCGGAGAAGATTTCGCTGTTCCACCTGCCGAGAAACGCTATGTGGGCGGTTTCTAGTGCGGACAGGCAGAGGGTCATGGCTACAGCGAATTTTACGCCTAAGACGAGTCTTTCGTCTGGAGAGATTTCTAGTGTTTGTTGGCTGGTTCGTGTGGTTTTGTTTTGCACGGTTTTGGTTAACGCTTGTCTAATCCAGTCCTTCATGGTTTCTCACACTCTGCTGTTTGATTCGTCTTGACGTGTTGTTTTTGCCCCCCATCAGGAAACTGTTGAGAAGATACTTCGTCTCTTCGGGCACGATGTGGTTTCTGACTATGACTGTGATGTTTGCCGTCCAATCTTTGGGAACGGCGGTGTAGTCGATGTCGAAAATGCCGTCAGCGTAACGGAAACTGTTCTGAGCAAGAATGATGTGCTTGTTCTTCTCGCCTAAAACGCCGAGGAAGACGCCCCAACTTATGACGGGAACGTCTATGCCTCCTACGCCGCCGCTGAGGCTTTTGCCGATGCTGGCGTCAAACCAGTCAACTCGCACAAGGTCGCCAGCATTCAAATGCTTAATCTGCTTGACAACTTCGTTCAAACCTGCATCACCAACACGAAAAACGAACAACAAACAGGCAATTTAAAGAATAGCGAAATTTACCAATTCACAAAACACAAAAACAAAAATACTCATCTAGTGCCACAACCGAAGATATTCCCCGTATTCCCGACTGACATAGATATCGTCAATAGATACATCGAGAAAGACGTCTAAATGCGTTGATAGAAGAGACAAATAGAAGGTTGCCATAGAACCAAATGTTATAAACTGAATCTGTCTAATTAGTGGGAGGTGACTCTAAACGTCTATTCCCTCAGCCAGAGAATTGGTTCAAGAGGCTGTCAGGTCTCATCCTTCGGCAAATGTGAACCAGATTCATGGCTTGACCTACCGGCTAATGCTGGAATATAAGAAGAAATACTATGAGGCTAAGATTGACTCTTTTCTTTCACGAATGACTCTAGCAGACATTCCAGATGAAACGAAAAGGAAGCTCAAGCTAGAAATGGTTATGCCACTCGAAGCGGATGGAGTAGAATACGCTAACTTCATGGAAGAAGCTTCGAGACGAGTTAGCCAGACGTTTCAAGTCGTAAGCGGCAACATAGCGGAACTGTGTGCAGAGAGGGAATTGAACAGAATCGGTCTAAGAGAGAACATTCACTATAAACGGAAGATTGAAAGAACCGACATTGTTGTTTACTATCCGAATCTTCAGAATCACAGAGCGAAGCATAGGGTAGAAGTCAAGAATGTCAAGCTGAGAGAAAGAGGAACGAGAGGTTTGGCTTTTGATGGCGATTCCATGTTTGGGTTTTTCGATTCGGCGTCTGAATTCACTCAGTCTAACGTTGAAGTGATAGATAGTCAATGTTTGAGCACCAGAGGATATTGTTACCTTCCACCTTCGACTATGAACCAAATGCAGTACAGAGGAAACCGTTTCAGACCTAACACTCAATTCGCTCAAGACATGCTTTATTTCACTCAGAACGGAAGTTTGCCTTAATTGGGTCTCCAAAAGTCCAGGATGTATTCGAACGTTGTCCCTAATGTTATATAGTTGCTAGGATAACCGAAAATTCCGACTTTATTCACTAGATTTCTTCTATCCCAGATGATGATGTTTCTTAGCTCATAACCTACCTTCTGCATATTCTCGATGATATAAACGTGAATCGGGATTCGCTTGTTCTCCCACCACAAATCTGTGACGTTGATAACACAATGTCCTTTCTTCTTCATTAAAGGTAAAATGCCCTGATAGATTTCTCCTATTGTATGAGCGTACTTCTCTCCGTCCATAGTGCCTAGATCTCTGGGGTCTGTCGAGTATTGCTGAACTTTTAGATAATGTTCATTCTGTCTAAGATTTCCTCTAATGCTCTTGTTCTTTCTCGGTCTATTAAGCATGTTCGCATAAGGCGGAGAAGTGACGGAAAGAGCAACCGTCTCCTCCTTTAAATACTCTGGAATGTTATGAGCCTCGTCACAAACTGCTATTTGCTGGGTTTTGGTATCGAGTCTCATCTGTGCAAGTCTAGCCCTCGAAAACTGAACGTATTCCTCTTTCAAATCAAAACCGACAGCGTTTCTATGAAGGTCTTGAGCGGCTAAAAGAGTTGTTCCAATTCCTACGAAGGGATCTAAAACAAGCTCGCCCCTATGTGTGAATACTGAAATGCATTTCTTAGGAAGACCAATCGGAAAAACTGCGGGATGGATAGTTTTGTCTCTAGTATCCCGTTTCTCGTAGAAAAATTCCCAAATAGCCACTTGACTTTGAATCCATTCTTTACCGCTCAGACAGTTCAGACTCTTAGGTGAGCAGTTACAAGTCCTTTCATATCCAATGTCAAGCAGTTTGGAGGATTCAGTAGTCTGAACCATGTTTCTCTATATTTAAAGAAGACAGAGGACTTATTTCTGTTTTGCCTAGCTGTTCCATAAATTGATGTCGTAGATACGTTCAGAAGGCGCAGTTTGATGTTCTCGTTCAGTCGAGGCGTCAAGTCGCCTTTTCGTTCTGCTGGAATTGTTTCGACATCTTCACCATAGAATTCAAGAAAAGGCTCTGGTCTCTACGATGAGATTTCATAGTGCCCATGCTGAAACTGTCAGAAGACCTTTCCATAGGTATATGTCAGAAATCCTTTGTTTCCAGCAAGTCTAAAAGCTTACGAGATTGCTTAAGCCATGATGGAGAATGAACGACACCAAACCAGTATGTTGTCAGAAGTGCGGAAAACCTTTAGGCTACATAACCGTGCTTGGAAAAGGATTATTCATACATCAACCTATTCAAAACGTCAAAATAGTTGCCATCTGCATGGAATGCTTCCAGAAAAAGAAATAGGCTGGTCAAACTGGCTTAGAAAGACTGATAGAAGTGTCTTCTATTTTCGTTGTTCTCTTCGGGAACTTAATTAAGCGATATAGGAGAATGCCAATCAAAACCAAACAAACAAGAAGCACAACTCCAAGAACACCCGCTTCCACACCCATAAAGAAAACATCTGAATGCGTAGGATAATCAGAAGTCAGCAATTGCCAAGCAACCGAGATACTAACAATCGCCAAGAAGGCAATAACGCCCAAACGAACATAGCTTCTCTGAGACAAGACTCCTCATCAAGAACATTAATTTGGCTCACGACTGGTTATAACTTTTCCGCAAAAGGCGTGATTTTTCTGGGGGTTATCTGTCTAGAGATTAGCACGGCTTGTTCTAAATGGTCAAACCTGTAATCTGGCTTTTGTTCTTTCTTCTACGGATTACAGCCGCAAACAGTGTCCACGCAAAGAACAGCGGCAAAACCAGAAACGTTGGAAACTCGGAAACTATCACAACCCTCACTGTTGAATGCGCATAGCTGAAGTAAAGATAGCTCATGCTAGAATCTGAGCATTCCAGCAGACTGAACGGGATTTCCGTGCCATTCACCGACACGTGATACGTGGCATTCATCATGGCTGTTGGAATGGAGACTCTGCAAAAACCTCCAGACCCATCTGCTCCCGTGACGTTGAAAATTAGGTATATGACCTCTGGATGCTCAACCCAAACTTGGGGATCAAAAGCCGAAATCGTCGAATTCGAAATGACCGTGACGTTGCAGAAATGCGGCTCCAAATCTGGAGTGTAATAGGTGACATTAAAAACATTAAACATGCCCATCAAAGGATAACGGTCAACATTATCCACGTCAATAGTGTAGTTGATGTCGCCTATCCCGTCGCTGCCGCTAACATTCTGCCCCGAGCCTTGATAGACATCAGCACCAGCATAATAACTCCAGTAATTCCCTCCAGAAGGATAACCATCATCCCAAACATTCTCCGTCGACACCTCATAAACGTACGCCTCATAAGCCACATTCACAACGTTGTTGTGGTATATCCGATTATGATTAGAGCTAGACAAGTAAAAGCCAGAACCACATCTTGCAATGCTATTTTCCACAATGACAGTCTCGTTACTGCCGTACAACGCAAAACCCGCGCTGGAGCCGTCCAAGTTGTCAATCTCATTCCCAACAAAACAGTTCCCCACAGAATCCACTATCGCCACCACAGGCAAGTACGCAACCGTGCAGTTACGCACGTGGTTGTTAGAAAACACGTTGAAATGCGCTTCATCCATCCACACCGCAGCCGCATTATCCGAAAAGTTGTTCCGAGACAGCAGATTATTGCTTGACCGAAACAGGTTAACAGCCTCAGCATCGTTACCCGCAAGATTGTTCCAGTCTACAGTGTTGTTGCAAGAATCACCCACCACCACGCCGTGAGACACATTATCCACTATCTCATTACCAATGATCGTAGCGTTGTTTGACGAAACAAGCAAAACACCATAATTCCCCTGCTCAACAACGTTGTCCGTGACGCTGGAGAAGTTCGACCTGCAAAGACAAATGCCTGAATTAGGATAGTAGGCTCCACTGTTCCTCACAGTAAAATTCGCCAGAACCACACCGTTTGCAGTCACATTCACCACAATCCCCTCACCTTCACCGTCTATGATCGTCGTCTCCCTACTCTCACCAAACAGCGACAATGACTTGTTGACAACAACATTCTCAAAATACGTTCCCGCATCCACCAACACCACATGCCCGTCAAGAGTCTCGTTGGCATCTATCGCCTCCTGAATAGTCGTGTAATTCATCGTGGTATTGAGGTTGTGAACATGAAAACCATCAACAGCCTCGGCTCCAAAGCGGCTTAAAGTCACGACTGGCAAACAAACCGCCAAAACGAGAAAACAGGCAACAACCACCCCGAGCTTCAATCTGCCCCCAACGAATACTCTTTCACACGGCAGCTTTTATGATTTCCGAAAACGCCCATCTCACCCACGCACACGCAGCAGTAGCCAACAGAGACGAAGACTAAGCCCACACCGTCAAGCCAGCGTTCTAAATGTCCTGCGAATAGAAGTACGTCTGAAACGGCAATTCTTCCGGAGCACTACCAGAGATCGCGGTGAGATAGAATTCAAGCTGAACAGACGCGCTCGGACTCAGGCTTATCTTGGTTGGCGAAGTGTCGTTATCAGGCTTAACTGTTACTCCTCCAGCCACCTTAACCAAGTAGAACTCCCACGACGAAGACTCATAATGGAACGTTACGTCATTGTAGGACGTGAAGCCAACAGCCCTCCAAGTCACGCTGACAACAACATTCCCCTCATTCCTGAGATAGACATCCAAAGTCTTCGTGTCATCTCCCACAGACACGTCGAAATCTCCCCAATCATAACTGTCCAAAGCCTCCGTAAGCCCCGCGTCAGAATACGCCTGAATCTCTCCGTCACTCACTATAGTCGCCTGATGATCAATGAGTTTAGTGTAGTACAACGTAGCCAGAACAGAAGACAACAACAGCAAAATGATCAACCACGCAATAACGCCTAAATGCACTTCCCTATTACGTATGCTCACGTATTTTCTCGTACAATCCCTCCCCTAAGACATGCGTTCTCAAATAGCACATGTACACAAAAGTAGTATATCTGATTTATTGACTAAACTTATGGTCACAGCCCCGCAGCATGCCAGAAAAACTCCTATTTCACGCGGGCTAGCTGGACAAAACTCTGTCCAAAACCAAAAACAGACGACAAGCAGATGGCGCACGCGACGTTTTATGGTTGGCCAAGACAAAGTTTTATCCAACCAGCCAACTTTAGACGACCAGATTTAACCACGTACTAACGACGACCGTGACGAAACGACAATGGACTGTTAACAGATCAATCCATGATCTGAAGGGAAAGAGCAAAGGAACTGATGGATATAGCCAGGTGCGTTTCGTGTGAGTAGACCGATCTTGATTGCTGTATAGTAAGACTTAATATATATTATGCTCATTTTATTCGAAGAGTGTGTCAAAACTGGGAAGAGCGATACTGATCACTCCCTTATATGTTTCTCTTGCTTGGACAATGATGATCACTTATCAAATGTTCACCCAAACAGCCGTGTTGACTGTGTTGACGCTCTTCAACACTTCGTTGCCGACTGTAGGTGAATGGCTTCTTCTAAGAATGGACCTCATTGTCTTCGTCTACGCCTTTGCGTGGATTTTTGTTCTATCTTCAGTCATTCCGTCTCTGTTACTCGGCAGAGAGAGAAGCGTTCTAGTGCAGTTCTTTGTCTGTTTGATTTTAACACTCACCGCCTTCTTAATTCAAGACATAATCAATGCCTTTTGGAACAGCCAATTCCAAATTCTACAAGGCTTTATGGTTCTACTAGACAATCCGCTTTTGGCTGTGGCATACCTGTCTCTGCCTTATGTTACTATGTTAGCAATAGATATTCAAGCTAAGAAAAGACAAAGAACAAGCAAGCAGATGGAAGAAATCACAGCAAGATACTTGGAACGAACAGAAGTGGAAGAGCAAGAAGTTTGCTCAGAAAATACGCGCCCTCAAAATAAGCAAAGCTAATTGAACAACGTTGGGTGTACCAGCGAGTGAAGCACAATCAAGAGTAAAACTGACTTAGTGTCATATGTCTGCCGCATAGCCAGCAAAGTCACGACCGCTATCAAACAGCGCGCGCTGAGTGAGTGTGTGTCCAGACTTCATTGGTCAACTTGGGTTCCAATATGCTTGAATTCCTGAATACCTAAAGTGCCAAATTTGCCTATGCCAGCAGCTTATACAACAGTTACAACTTCTCTCGTTTCAGTCTTGCCTATGCTGAAGTCGGTCGGTATCTTCAATGTCATGTAGAACTCAACACCCACCAGAACCTCCCACGTCACTTCGTCACACGTCATTTCTCATTTCAGTCGCTGTTGAGGAAGTTCTATTTTTATCCAGCCAGCCAAAGCGGACGACGAATATCGGATGATCAAAACAAAGCGGAAAGGACGAAAACGAGAAACAATCTACGTCAATCACTTCCTTTCTCAAATAGCAAGTAGTGATTAGTGCCCATCGTTATTGCCGCATTTCCCGCACACGCATAAGTGTGCAAGCGCCACCCTTTCTTTTCCCATTCTTCAATTGTCCTTCCAATGTCGTCATGATGCCCAACCAGCACACATCTCCATTCCTTCAACCCTTCACCTCCTCTTTCAATCTAGTCTCATGGGACTGAAGTGCAGGCTTTCTGTGACAACTTAATTTGGTGGTCGGATTTTCTTGGGTTTTCTCTTTATCAGTAGCAGTTTCTCCACGTCTTCTGCATCCTCTGCCCGAAACAGTCTGATCCATAACCAGCGTCCGTCGTGCAGTTGCTTCGTGTTTTCAATAAACCTGTACATCTTGGAGCTCAGTTCGTCTCGCATAGAGAGGGCTTTTTCAGATTCCTCTCTGCCAAGAACTATGAGAACTCTGACAGCACCCTTCTCAGGCGTAAGCGTGACCAGAGTTCTGCCGCTCTTGCGGTAACGAACGTCCCACCCGTGCTTCTTGTCAAAAATCATCTCGGGCACGATGTCATAGTTTTCTTTCAGAAACCGTCTCAGCTTCACCCAAGCCTCTTTTGCCGGCGCTCCAATGAAGGTCTCCATTTCCTGTTCAGTAGGCGTATGCGTTCCATCCATCATTCTCTGATACTCTGTTGCCATGAATCAACTCACTTCAAGACAATGAATCACTCAAATTCAGCTATAACTTTTCTGCAAAACCAAAAACATGCTGACTTGAGATTGATCGTTTTGTTCATTTCCTAGATTAGGAAGCCAGCCGCCAAAGCCAAAGCGCCAATAAAGAGCACCAAGCCTGCCCGCATGCATATGCCTGTTCGATCCAGCCACATCCCTGCTCCCCAAGACACAAGCTTCCCTTTAGAAGTCTTCAAGCCAACATACATAAGTAAAACACCAATCGCTAGAATAAAACAGCCAAGCACGATTGCGGAAGAATACAAGACATCCACCGGTTGAACTGTTACAGTCCAAGCAAGAGATAAATCTTTTCACAACATCAGAGAAAAGAAAAGGATTATGACGAGAGAAGTACTGCTTGTCTAAAGCTTCTTCTTCACTTTCTCTGCTTCTTCTTTAGTCTTCCGAACCCCTTTCTTTCCGAGTTCAACGCCTTCCTTTCCTACCTTCTCAGCCGCCTGACCAGTCTTCCTCGCAGCTTCTTCCGTCTTCTCTTTAACCTTCTTCAAAAGCCCCATCATCACCACAATCACAGATTAAGCTGTCTACGTATATCAAATTTTCCAGAACCCCTGTACAGGATGAAGGAAGGATAAAAAACTCTATACGCATGGCAATAGCTGTCAGCTTAGAATCAGCACCTTGATCAGAGTGACGTCCGTCAGAGGTCTCCGTGTATCAGGATTCGTCTCCACATGCCCAATCGCGTCAACAACATCCATCCCCGACACCACACGACCAAAAACAGGATAACCACTGTCCAATTGAGTGTTGTCCACGAGATTGATGAAAAACTGGCTGCTCCCAGTGTCAGGTCCCTTATTCGCCATAGCCACCGTCTCACGGAAATTGTGATTGTGATCTGTAAACTCGTCGGGAATCGCAACAATGCTCGGATCACCCATTCCAGTGCCCGTTGGGTCGCCGCCTTGAACCACGAAACCTCCAACGACTCTGTGAAAGATGGTCCCATTATAAATGCCCATGTTGGTGAGGTTCTTGAAATTCGCAACTGTGATGGGCATGTCAGCATACAACTCTATAGTAATGTTCCCCATGCTCGTGACAAGAAGAACCCTCCCCCGCACTGGCTTCATAGTTTGAACTTCCCCAGAACCTTTGGTAAACAACGATGCAGGCGACAAAAGTTAGAAAGCACACTGCAAAAACGGCCACTTTGTTGCTGAAAAATCCCCGTTTCCTCATAGAACAAGCCATCATCCTAGAAATATATAAACATATTTCACCTGCGCGGTGACTGAACTCTCAACTTCTTAACCAAGCCCTTAACCCTATCATCATTCTGCAGAAACTCTTCAAAGACAGCATTCACAACCTCGTAAATCCGCAAATCATTCAACAAAGCCAGCTGCCTTAGTTCTCTGTGCAAATCATCCCGAACCTCAACAACCGTCCGCCTCGCATGTTTGTCCACGCCTGAAACCTCCATCCTTCCTCAAAGAGCCAATCCCAGCTCGCCAGTTTTAATCTCAACTACCACGTTTCCCAAAACCAGAAACAGCCGAACAACTTTCGTTTCACCTTTCTTAACGACGCTGACTCCGCCAAAAACCCTCACACCTGCTTCAAGACTGACGTTCAACATGCTCTGAACTTGAAGCGGAGAAAGAGGCACGACAACCACGTCCCTCTGAATGTTGAACATCGACTGAATCTGACCTGCAAGCACAGAAGCCGAAGCCTCAG
>Ga0172366_10001648_pt1 | contig 17407 bp, 12 predicted proteins | sample LakKivSesite69cm_FD_114533 | JGI IMG/M metagenome (GOLD analysis project Ga0172366, IMG submission 114533) | Sediment microbial communities from Lake Kivu, Rwanda - Sediment site 69cm | ecosystem: Environmental > Aquatic > Freshwater > Lake > Sediment | place: Rwanda: Western Province, Lake... | reverse complement strand
CGATGATGTGAGAGTTGTCATCATGACCGGAGTAGGGCGCGCCTTCTCGAGCGGCTATGACATCAACGCTCCCCAGTCTGAACTGGAGGAGTTCATGAACCTCAAGGAGGAGGAGAGGTTGCTAAACCTTGACAAGCCCACAATCGCGGCGATACAGGGCTATGCCCTGGGCGATGGGCTTCAGCAGGCCTTGCTGTGTGATATCAGGGTGGCCGCAGACGACGCTGTTCTGGGCTTTATCGGCCCTCTAATCGGAGGGCTATGCTTTAGTGCTTTCTCAATTCTTCCCCAGGTGGTGGGTAGAGCCAAAGCCAATGAACTGCTCTTTACCTGCAATCGGATAGGAGCCGATGAGGCTTACAGAATAGGCCTGGTAAATAAGGTGGTGCCTCGTGAGCAGCTCATGGCAGCAGCAGTGGAGCTAGGAGAGCAAATTGCCAAAGTCGCGCCGTTGTCGCTGAGATACAGCAAACGCATGCTAAGGCAAGATTTCTTTAGCACAGATTACAAGAACCGATTGCGAGAGGCGCTCAGGGCAATCGCAAGCCAGTGGGGATCGCAGGGAGGCGGCTAGACCATTCGAGGAGAAACGAACGCCGGTCTTCAAGGGTCTCTGAACTCTGGGGCTTGTTACAATCAGAATCGCTTGGTGGGCTTCTTCCTCAGACTATCGGCGGGATGAGCTGCATTAGTTGCCCTTGAGTACTAGTAGCCGCCGATGACATTCTTTCTGGACAGCGTATCGTAGTAGTTGTTATTGTTCCGCAGGGCACTGACAGCCGACGTGTGGCTCATCGCTGACCCAGAACGCTGCCGAAGCTTGGCCATGTCTATGGCGCGGGACTTTGCCTTGGGCTGTCCAACACTCCCTGTCCCGTAATACCCGGAGAGCAGTCCCACGTTGACGGAGTGGTGCGTTACTCCCCCCATCACGCCGGAGGTTGTCGTCCAACTAGAATGGGTCACGGTGCCGGCGCCTTCATAGCGCTGGGCGAGCCACTCCATGTCTATGGTGTGGCGAATTACTTTCTGCGTCCTGGTCGATGTGTCAGCGCGAGCGTCGCCATATTTGTAATGCGGGGAAGGGTGGCTTGCCCGTTTCTCTCGCATATCTTGCCTACGCCTACGAACTGAAGAGTTGGCTTCAATGCTGCGGCTGCCCGTAATTTGCCCGAGAATAGGACGTTCCTCACTCAAGCGAGGGCGCTTCGACGGGCTGGAGGCGGAGGATACGCCATCAGCACAATCGCCAGGATGACCGGTGTGGGCGAGATAATACCGTACAGTCTCTCGAAGGTGATTATTCACACCGGCCTCATGTCTTTTGGACAAGTGGCGCGCGGCAAGTATGAATGCCACACCAAATGGAGTGGTAAAGGGTTCAGGGGCGAATATCAGGGCAATGCCCAGGTGCTTCAGAAGTCTGACATAAGTCCCAGTGTTAGCCATATGCCAACTAAACGTACATCCCCGCCGGTCTCTACTTCCTGGTTGTAGCGACTGGCGGGATAAGCAATCTACCAGGCTATTTCCCGAATCTGCTTGGTTACAGTGTAGTGCGTCTCCTTGACGGTGTCAATAGGTCTCAGTAGTACGTTTCAGGAAATGCAGCCTATCCTGCGAAAACATCGGATTGCCAGCCGGTGGAATGCGATTCGAAACTACGGCTGACGGCGATGTGGCCATGAGCCAGTAGATTTTGCGAAGGCTGTTCAGCTATGATGACACAGTCGGGCAATGTTGTCTAGAGAGGCTGCTTAGAAATGTAGTGCGAGGCTCCTGCCCGCCGCACAGCTATGGCAGGCGGGTTAGCCTCGTGCTGCACGACCCTGAAGGGTCGCACTACAAGACATGGAGGCGAGGAAGTTCGAAAATGCCCGAAAGTGAACGCAAAATGAAGATTAAACGGCCTATCTGGAGAAATGGAGGTGAAAAGAATGGAGCAGAAGACACCGGAGAACCTTGCGGGTCATGCAACAAGATTAGCTGACTTAGCCGATTATCAAGAAGGTTCCGTGGTGAGTCGGACTATAATTGACAAGAAAGCAGGTACAGTTACCTTCTTTGCCTTTGTCGAGGGGCAGGGCTTGAGCGAGCATACGGCGCCTTTTGATGCCCTCGTCTATATCGTTGAGGGCGAAGCAGAAGTCGTCATTTCCGGCAAGCCTATCCAATTAAGAGCTGGCGAGATGGTCATAATGCCGGCCAATCAACCACATGCCCTACGGGCAGTAAGCAATTTCAAGATGATTCTCACGATGATACGGTCCTGATATGAAGCTTGACATAAAAAGTGAAACAGAGGTCGTAGCGCTGGCCAACGGCATTGCGGAGTAAGGGCTCCTTAATCTGAAACGGTTATGGAATCCCTTATGTTTTCTAACGTTGCTTCACCGATGCCGCTGACGTTGAGCAAGTCCTCGATCATTCTGAACGGGCCGTTTTGGCTCCGGTAATCTACGATTCTTTGAGCTAGCACCTTCCCTATGCCTGGCAGGGCTTCTAGCAGCCAGGGCGCCGCCCGGTTAATGTCTATCTTCTGGATGGAGGCTGTTTCGCCTGCTTGTGGAACATATATTTCGATATGACTGAGGTCGGCATCGGATTCAATTCCGGCGTACAGGAGGACCGTCTGCAGAGTGTCACCTCCTTGCCAGGGGTAGATGCCTGGGTTGGCCACGGCGCCGCCGATGTAGAGTTCGCCATTCCGCTGTGGAGGCTCTGTTTCAGATAGAACAAGCTCCACAGGCTGGTTCGCGTTGCGTTGTAGACCTAGCATGATGCCGCCGGTTACTGCGGCGATGAGCAGGAAGACTGTTATGAATAGGTAAGCTCTATCGATACGACTCATGGCATAGCTCCTTCCTCAGCAGATAATGCTTCGCATAATCTGTGCAATATTCCTCGGCCTGATAGGAGTTCCCTCTCCACTCGCTGGAGAGGGTCAGGGTGAGGCAAGGTGAGGGTGAGATCTCGCTCCACTACATTGTAAAACACCTGCTCTTTCCAGTAAATACATCTCTCGCAAATGGTTTTTCTGATGTTGCCCAAGATCGTTTAATAACATCGGTCTGCCGTCCTGAGGTGTTGGTGTCTTGTCGTTCTGAGCGACCTGCCGGCCAGGGCTTGGCAGGCGGGAGCGAAGAATCTCAGAGATTCTGCATTGGCACTCAGTGCCATGAGTGCTGGGCTCCCCCGAATGACATTGCTAAACGCTATCGGCGCTCTGCTCTCTCTGTTGACTTTGTTCCAGGCCTGCACATACAATCTGGTAGCAGGACTGAGCATTCAGTCAAAGGAGGAGCAATGGCTATATGGCTGGCTCTATTCTGGACCGGACCCATCGGCATCGGCATTTTCCTTGTGTGCCTGGGTGGCATGATCTACCTGCTCAAAAAGGCTGATGAAGTAGATAAGCGCACAAAGGCATTTGAGAGGGAGAAGGGATTGGAGAAGAAATAGGGATAGCTGCAGCCGTTCCGCAATTCCAATCGGCGTTGCTAGCCCTTCGCCTCTGGTCGTTCTGAGGTTGTTCGCTTACTGTCATTGCGAGTCCTTCACTCAGTGAAGGACGTGGCAATCTCTGGCCACTTCTTCGACCGCCTTCCTTGATCTCGCACCAGCGGGGCATGGCGAAAAATACCGCTGAGCCCATTTTCGTGCGCCACGTCCCCGTCATTGTGAGGAGCCGCAGGTGACGAAGCAATCTCAATGGGGAGCAAGTTGCCCCCTTTTACAGCTGCCAACTCAGGAAGGGATAGGTCTGCCCGTCAGCAGCATTCCGCATATAATTCTAGCCCTTGAGCATGTTGCAGTCCTAGCTTAACTACCTGGCGTCTGGTACACAACAGTCACTCCTCTCGCCTGGAGCTGTGGTATGTATATGTTGATGGAATCAGACCTCAGTGGATCACCATCAGGCCATAAAGAATTGCGTGAGCCCAATGCCTCATTCTGCACCAAAGGACCGATATCGCCTATTTGATTGACTTGAAGGCAGAGGAGTGTTGGATTGGCCAGATTGGCGATGGACGAGATTTCGCTGATGGCGGTAGCGTGATGATAGAGGTACTGTAAGTCAGTGCAATATCCCAGCCCGGCGCGGTTGGCGATGCTCAAGTAGTTCCAGAAAAGAATGAGTGGCGCTGGAGGTCTGAAGGGTGGATGTAACCCTCTTCGTTTATAGGCCCCGTCAGCGTGGCGCCGAAGTCGGGATTGGGGAACGTCACGTCCGCTGCTTCTTCGAAGTTGGCTACTATAGAGTAATCTGCGTCCATGGTAACCGTGGTTGTAGCAACAATTACATTGGCAACGGTGCCCACGCTGCCAGCCCAGTTGACGAACCGGTACCCGGCGGCCGGCGCAGCGGTGATGGAGACCACTGTGCCTGAGGCATAGGTGTGCTGTCCTACCGATGGGCTCGTTGAGCCGTTTCCGTTCACCGCCAGAGTCAAGGTGTAGTAAATCGATGATATCTCACAGAAGGTCGCGGTGATTTCGTAGTCGCTGTTCACGGTGATGGTGGTTGAGGCAGCATTGACATTGTCAACTGTATCCACATCGCCAGTCCAATTTACAAAACGGTAGCCAGCATGCGGGAACGCTACAAGGGGAACCACTGCCCCTTCCTCATAGCTGAAAGTCCCTTCGCCAGGGCTGGTTATTTCGCCGCCTTCTGTGGTGGAGATGGTCAGGGTATACTCAGCGGGCTGGGCACAGCCTACCATTCCTGCGATCAAGGCTACCACAATCAAGAAAATGCCAATCCTTGCCATATCACATCACCTCCTCAAGGTGCTACCGTATCACTTATATCTGCTAAGGTAACGGCTCCAGGAGGAACAGCCATTCATCCATCGGGTCAGGATACTTCTCAAACCTCTTCAGGTGGATCACCTTCTCTGTGGTGTCGGCACTCTCCAGGTAGAACGGGCCGCTTCCCACCCAGAAATGCCCTTTGTCAGAATACCATTGTTCCAGGTTGCTCCAGCGCTGGGCTGCCTCGGCTTGAGTTACGTACTGGCCCATTGTAGGCTCATAGGGGATGTAGTTCGTTGCCTTCGCCTCATCCAGGTAGCTCTTGAGGATGGGCAGGCTAGGACCGCTGATGAAATTCATCCATTCCACACCCAGAGCGCTGGCCTTGGCTTGAGAGAATGCCAGCACTCCGTCCTCCTCGGCCTTCATACCCAGGGCGGCCGTGTGCCACACGCCGGAACTATATTCATACGGGTCATGGGGACTTCGGTCACAGCCAGGGAACCAGGCGGCAACGCAGAGTTCCGCATCTATCAAGGCTTCGTAACTAACTGTGCCGCGAAAGTCGGAGTAGGTCTCGACAATTAGCCCATAGTCGGGGTCACCGGTAATGAACTTCACCCCTTTAAGCGTCTCCATGAAGCCGTTGAAATCGGCTACCGTACTCTCATCGTAGATAGGGCTGGTTTCTTTGGCCCGATCAAATCGCAGGATGGCGTGAAGGATGAAATCGCCCATGGAGAGGGCGCTGCCATCGTGGATCGGAACTGCGAAGATCTCCTTTGGGTAGTAGACAACGGACTTCCAGAGAGCCGTCGTCCCTTCAGGAGAGCGCTCTGCCACGGTGATGAATCTCTGGCTGGTGGCATCCCAGTCACTCCACGCGTCCGACGGCACGACAATCTCTGGGACAGACTCCAGAGTCAGCCAGTCGCGAGTGACTTCCATCGGCAGCCCCCCCTGGACATAGACCTCGGCTCGCTCGATGCGCCCTGGCCATCGGAGGCCATTGCGCGGATCAGGCTGCAGTCCCCGGTCGCTCGTAGCCCGGACCACAAATCTGTCGTAGGAAGATTCTGTGCCCGCGACAGGGTTCCATGGGTTGGTGAGAACGTCCGGCACGGCCACCCTGAGCGTTCCGCCCACGGTGGGGTCGCCCTCACTATCGACGAAGTGAGCAGTCAGCGCCCACGTCCACGAGCCAGAGGCGCCAAAAGCTGCTGATGCAGAACCTCCCGTGGGACCCCAGCCGGCCACGCCGCCCATAAGATCTGCTGCCAGGCGCACATTCGCCTGCTTCGGAGTGAACTGCTCGCTGGTGACGAGGAACATTCGGACGTTGTCCTCCATCGACTTGGGTATGCATATTTCAAACAGGTCTCTCCGTTCTGCCATGCTGGTGTAGTTACAGGTCCACAGCCTCTCTGCTGCTTCATAGAAATCGGGGTCATTTCTGTACTCGTCCCATAGCGGGCATTGTGTCTGCCCTAGGCCTAGGTTGGTGTATAAGAAACCGAAATTCACCCCCTCGTCCCGATAAATGACCGTGTCGATCCAGCCGCCCGTGTAGAAATGCCACCCTCCGAGAGCCGGGTCGCTGCCACACCAGATCGGCAACAGGTCAGGGCCCGTGCTGTGTTGTTTGGTCAAAGTGAAGCCAAGACCCTCCAGCAAGTCCGCGAAGTAGTCACCCATCTCCTTGCGGTGATCCTCCGTTCTGATGAGACCGATGATCTCGACTGGCTCCCCATTGTAGATCCACTTGCCGCTCTGAAGCACAGCGCCCAGCTTTCCCATCTCTTCTGAGATAACCGCTTCGGCTTTAGCAGCATCGTGTGCATATTTTGCCTCCATCTCCGCAATCAGGTCTGAATAGCGCTCCTTTGCGTCTGCGAAACTGTCGGTGAGGCAGGTGTATCTCGGGACCGCCAGGCCATCATAGATCTCCTGGGCAACGTACTCCCGATCGACCAGCCACTGCATGGCCTCGCGGAACCTCGGGACGGAAAACGGGTTCAGTTTATCGGTCTCGGGGAATGTCGGCCCCACCGGGTTAAATGTGAGTTCGTAGAATATGCCGAGATTCTCTAGCACCGCGAGATCCGGATCAGCCAGTACTGCAGCGTAGAGCGCAGAATCGGCTAGACGATTGGCATAGACATCCACTGTATTGTCCTTCAGCTTCTGGATAGCTGCCGAGGCATCCGACTCTCTGGTGATCACTACCTCATCCAGGAGAGCGCCGGTCGGCTCCAATTCAAAACAAGCCATTATCGAATAGTTCGCACTCATGGTTATGCTGGTTATGGCTGCGTTGTTGTCGGCAATGGCAATCATATCGCCGATCCACGTGGCGAATCGGTAGCCCTCGTCAGGCTCGGCCACCAGGTTGACTACCGTTCCTTCGCCATAGGCATAAGTGCCCTCCCCAGGGTCCGTAACCGACCCTCCTTCTGTGCTGGAGACAGTCAGGTTGTAGTTCGTTATCTCGGGTGTCCCCCCACCGCCGCAACCGATAAGGCCGACGCTGAGGGCTAAGGCGACCGCCAACCAGATAGAGATTATCCTGTTCTTCACTTTTCGCTCCTCCTTTTCCAAAGAGTAAACTGGGAGTCTTTCGTCTGCATTTTCTCACCTAGGACCGCCAACTCAGGAAGGGATAGGTCTGCCCGTCAACGATGTTCCAGATGTAGGCTGTGTTGGGCTCACCGGGAGCGACTGCGATTATGTTCCAGCCTGCGCTTGTGAAGGTGGCAATGTTCTTCATTTCTGTTGTGGTCTTGCCTGTCCCGCCATCTGAAGTGGCTTGTCCAGCAGTTTCGATGTTCCAGAGGGAGTTGCTCACAGTGCTCGTGCCACGGTTGTATCCTACCAGACCGCCGACGTTGGAGTGACTGGTCACGCGGCCAATAGAGAATGAATTGTATACTGTGCCTTGGTTCCGCCCGATCAGGCCTCCGACTGTGTCCTCACCAGTCACACTGCTAGTCAAATAGGAGTTGCCCACAGTGCCATCCAGATTCCAGCCCGTTAAGCCGCCAACATTCCATCCGCCAGCCACGCTACCCGTGACATAGGAGTCACTCACAAGGCCACGATTATATCCGACTAGGCCGCCAACCGTGGAGCAGGCAGTTACGTGTGCGTTCTCGACAGCTAGTCGAGTGACCTTGCTGCCAAGAGGCATGCACCCAAACACCCCGACTTGGGAGACAGAATCAAAGTTGAGGCTCAAGTTCGAGATTTTGTGACCATTGCCGTCAAACTCGCAGGCCAGATAAGGAATGTAGAAGCCGGGTTCGGCGGCCAGATCCAGATCGTTTGTCAACTTGAACTTCAAGGCAGCATTTTGGCCGAACGCCAGTAGCTGTTTGAAATCACTCACAGTGCCTATCACGTAATGGCCATCTTCTTGGGAGAGCCTTGCACCGATATCTAGGCATCTATCATTAGTAACCCATGTCTCGAAATCTTCATTGAATAAGGCCCCAATCGTGATTCTTTTGTGTCCGTTGATCATTACCTCGTCGCAATTGTAGTAAGAATTGTCTACAATGCCATAGTCGTACCATCCCACCAAACCGCCGACAGTACAATAACCGGAGACACTGCTAGTCGAAAAGGATCTGCTCACCGTGCCAGTGTGAACGGCGCCAATCAGACCACCAACAATAGAATCACCGGCCACTCTGCCACTCGCACAGGAATTACCTACAGTGCCGTCATTGAGGCCCGCAAGACTGCCAACGCAAGAACAACCCCTTATGTCCACATTCTCAAGAATCACACCTGTGACTTGTCCGCCAGAAGCTAGGTGTCCAAATAACCCGACGTTCGAAACAAAATCGATGTCGAAGTTCAAGTTGGAGATCTTGTGACTATTACCATCAAATTCCCCAGCCAGATAAGGGACATAGAAATCAGGCTCATCGCTCAAATCCAAGTCAGTTCTCAACTGGAATTTCAATGAAGGGTTCTGACCGAACGCCAGTAGGCTTCTAAAGTCGTTGACATTGCTTATGATGTAGTAGCCACCTTCTCGAGAAAGCCTTTCATTGACATTCAGGACCTTATCATTGGCCAGCCATTGCTCAAAGTCTTCATTCACCAGAGCTCCAACAGTGATTACCCGCTTTCCGTTTATGAGGACGTCATCGCAGTTGTAGTAAGAGTTGCTCACGGTGCTCCCCCAATTTCGTCCTACCAGGCCCCCGATACCGCCCTGACCCGTGATGCTCCCAGTAGAGTAGGAGTTACTAACGATTCCCCATGCATTGCCACCGACTAAGCCCCCGACCTCCCAGAAAGCAACTACGCTACCGCTGGCATAGGAATTGCCTACAGCGTTGTGATTCAGCCCTATTAGACCACCAGCGGCCCACTCGCCCGTCACGGTGCTGGTGGAATAGGAGTCCGCCACAGTGCCGTAATTCCATCCCACAAGACCGCCAACTGCCTCGTGCCCGCTCACGCTACCAGTGGAACAGGCGTTGCTTACTGCACCGTCATTCAATCCCACCACACCACCAACATATACACGGCCGATTACATTTACGTTCACTACCCGAAGATTTGCGATGAAGCCTAACTTGCCAACACAGCCAAACAGCCCCACGCCGTCTTCCTCAGCACGGCTAGTAAACAGGTCTCTTATCTCATACCCTTGCCCATCCAAACCGCCGGCAAATGGGTCAACAGGGTCAACGATCTCCTGACATACCGGATCACCAAAAAGGGCGCCAATTGGCTGCCATCCCTTACCACTATCGGCTGTCGGGCCTGCCAGTTCGTCATAACCGGCAGTGGCAGAATCCAGGTCGTTCATCAGAACATAACTCCCATCAAGGTTGTTCCTTATGGCATCCAGGTCATACCAATCCCGTATTCCCTTGGCGAAGTTTGCGGTAATTGAGTAACCGCCGTTCATTGTGATGGTCGTTGAAGCAGCGTTAATATCGGCAATGGTGCCGACATCACCCGTCCAGTCTGTCAACACATAGCCTTCATCAGGCACAGCCACCAAGTTGACCACGTCGCCTTTGTCGTAGGTATATGCGTTTTCTCCAGGAGTGGTAACGGAGCCCCCTTCCGTACTGCGGACGACGAGGCTGTATTGCTCAACAGCAAAGTTGGCTATTATAGAATAGTCACCGTCCATTGTGATGGTGGTCCAAGCGGAGTTGATATTGGCAATAGTATCCGCATCGCCGGTCCAGTTCACGAACCTGTAGCCGATATGTGGCAATGCCACAAGCGGCACTACTGTTCCCTCATAATAGCTGAAAGTGCCATCCCCAGGGTTGCTTAATTCGCCTCCCTCAGTGCTGGAGATGATCAGGTTATACTGAGCAGGTTGAGCACAGCTTATCATTGTCGTAATCAAGGCCACCATGATGAGAAGAGTGCTTGCTTTTGACACGTAGTGGTTTCTCCTTGAAATAAGCCTTTTCCTCATCTTATACCTCCAGATTTTGTTTAGGCCTGCCAGCTCAGGAAGGGATAAGTCTGTCCATCGACGATATTCCAGATATATGAAGTGTTTCGTATGCTGGGATCGGCGACTGCGACTACGTTCCAGCCTGCACTTGACAAGGTGGCGATGCTCTTCATTTCAGCGGTGGTCTTGCCGGTCCCGCCATCACTCTCTTCTGCGCCGGAAGTCTCTGTATCCCAGAAGGACTTGTTCACAATCCCATGGTTAGTTGCTACCAGCCCACCACTAGACTCATCACCACTAACCCGGCCCGTGGCATAGGAGCTGTCCACAGTGCCACCATAATTCCATCCCACGAGACCGCCACCCCAGTTGCTGGTCACACTGCTGGAGGAATACGAGTTGTTCACAGCGCCGCCATCAACGTTCCATCCCACCAGACCGCCAACATCCCCATTAGCTGTCACGCTGCCTGTGGAATAGGAGTTGGTCACGATGCCAATATTCTCTCCCACCAGACCACCGACCTGCCAGCCACCACTTGCAGTGATGTCTATGTTCTCCACACCAACTGCACTGATTTTTCCGCCGGAAGCAAGATATCCAAATAGCCCGACGTGCGCAACAAAATCAAAGTTGAGCCGCAGGTTTGAGATTCTGCGACCGTTACCAGCCAACTCTCCAGCCAGATAAGGGAGGTAGAAGTCGGGATCATCCCCTAGATCTAGGTCATTCTTCAATCTAAACTTCAATGAATCATCCTGACCGAAAGCGAGTAGGCTCTTGAAGTCATCGACATCGTTTATCAGATAGTAACCATTTTCCTGAGACAGCCTCTCATTAGCATCCAAGAACTTGTCGTTGGTCAGCCATCGCTCAAAGTCTACATTGAACAAAGCTCCAACAGTGATTACATTTCTGCCGTTGATGAGAACCTCGTCATAATTGTAGTAGGAATTGCTCACAGCACCCTCGTTCCATCCGATGCCTCCCACCAGACCACCAACGCACCACAGACCAGCTACCCTGCCACTGGAATAGGAGTTGCTTAGAGTGCCGGCACATTCTCCCACCAGGCCGCCAACAATCCCATGACTAGCGACGTTAACGTTCGCTGCAGCCACATCAGCTACTTGTCCGGATGAGGCAAGGTATCCAAATAACCCCACTTGCACGATGCAATCAGAGCTGAAGTACAGATTCTCGATTCTGTGGCCGTTGCCGTCAAACTCTGCAGCCAGATAGGGGATGTAGAAATTCGGTTCATTGCCTAAATCCAGGTCGTTCTTCAATCTGAATTTCAGTGAAGGGTTCTGCCCAAAGGCGAGCAACTCTTTGAAATCGTTGACATCCATTATCAGATAGTAACCATTTTCCTGAGAGAGCCTTTCATTGACATCTAGAAATCTATCGTTGGCGAGCCACTGCGCGAAGTCTTCGTCGGACAAAGCTCCAGTGGTGATTATGTTCCTCCCATTTATGAGAACGTTGTCGTAATTGTAGTGGGAGTTGCTCACGGTGCCGTGATGAATCTCTCCGACCAGACCACCAACAGATCTCTCACCAGTCACGCTGACTGTGGAATAGGAATTGCTCACAGTGCCGTGATGCTGCCATCCCACCAGACCACCGACATGCTCGGACCCAGTCACCATGCCTGTAGCACAGGAGTTGCTCACACTGCCCCAATTCCCTCCTGTCAGACCAGCAATAGACGAATCGCCAGTCACACCCCCAGTGGAATATGAGTTACTCACAGTACCCCAATTACCCCCTGTCAGACCACCAACACAGCCACTGCCAGTCACGCTGCCGGTAGCATATGAGTTGCTCACAGTGCCAAAGTTGCCCCCAACGAGACTACCAGCAAACTCAACATGGCCAACCACGTATCCAGTGGAATAGGAGTTGCTCACAGTGCCACTCGGACCATCCCGCTGACCATTGACTCCCACCAGTTCACCAACATACAAACAGCCGGTCACTTCAGCATTCACGACGCCAAGATTCTTGATGGCTCCGTCACCGACAGAACCAAAAAGCCCCACACCATTCTCGTCGGGGCGGCTTATAAACAGATCCCTTATCTCATATCCCTGACCATCTAGACTACCGGTAAATGGGTTAACAAGGTCGACATTGTGAGAAGAAACTGGGTCAACAGAAAGACTCCCGGTTGGCTCCCACCCTTTTCCTCCATTGGCTGTAGCGCTCGCCAGCTCAGTATAACCGGCACTAGTGGAATCGAGGTCGTTCATCAGAACGTAACTCCCGTCAAGGTTGTCCCTGATGGCATCTAGGTCATACCAGTCTCGTATTGCCCCAGCGAAGTTAGCTGTTATGGAGCAACCGCCATCCATGGTTATAGTCGTCGAAGCAGAGTTAACATCGGCAACGGTGCTGACATCACCCGTCCAGTTTATGAACTGATAGCCTTCGTCAGCCACAGCCACCAGGTTGACCACCTCACCTCTGTCAAAAGTGTATGCAGCTTCCCCAGGTGTGATGACCGAACCACCTTCCGTGCTGTGAACGACGAGGCTGTATTGTTCAACAGCAAAGTTGGCTATTATAGAATAGTCACCATTCATTGTGATGGTGGTCCAAGCGGAGTTGATATTGGCAATAGTATCCGCATCGCCGGTCCAGTTCACAAACCTATAGCCGGCATGCGGCAATGCCACAAGCGGCACTACTGTTCCCTCATAATAGCTGAAAGTGCCATCCCCAGGGTTGCTTAGTTCGCCTCCCTCAGTGCTGGAGATGGTCAGGTTATACTGAGCAGGCTGGGCACAGCCTGCCATTCCTGCGATCAGGACTACCACAATCAAGAAAATGCCAATCCTTGCCATATCACGTTACCTCCTCAAGGTGTTACCATATCGCTTACATCCGCTATGACAGCGGCTCCAGCAGGAATAGCCATTTATCCATGGGGTCAGGATACTTCTCAAACCTCTTGAGATGGATGGTCTTCTCAGCGGTGTCAGCGCTTTCCAGGTAGAATGGACCGCTGCCCACCCAGAAGTGCCCTTTGTCAGCATACCACTGTTCCAGGTTGCTCCAGCGCTGGGCTGCCTCGGCTTCAGTCACGTACTGACCCATTGTAGGCTCATAGGGGATGTAGTTGGTTGCCCTCGCCTCATCCAGGTAGCTCTTGAGGATGGGCAGGCTGGGCCCGTCGATGAAGCTCATCCATTCCACACCGAGGGTGTTGGCCTTGGCTTGCGAGAACGCTAGTGCCTCATCTTGTTCAGCCATGATACCTAGAGCAGCGGTGTGCCACAGGCCGGAGCTGTATTCATACGGGTCATAGGGATTTTGATCACAGCCCGGGAACCAGGTCGTAACACAGAGCTCGGCGTCTATCATGGCTCCGCCATCTTTCTCCCTGAGGTCGGAGTAGGTTTCGACGATAAGCCCATAGTCTGGGTCGTCGGTAATGAACTTCACCCCTTTAAACGTCTTCATGAAGCTATTGAAATCGGCTACGGTACTCTCATCGTAGATGGGACTCGCTTCTTTAGCGCGGTCAAATCGCAAGATGGCGTGAAGGATGAAATCGCCCATGGAGAGGGTGCCGCCATCGTGAAGCGGAACTGTGAAGATGTCCTTAGGGTAGTAGACAACGGACTTCCAGAGAGCCGTCGTCCCTTCGGGAAAACGCTCTGCTACGGTGATGAATTTCTGCTCGGCGGCATCCCAGTCGGCCCAGGCATCCGATGGCACGACGATCTCCTGTACGGACTCTAGGGTCAGCCAGTCGTCAGTGATTTCCATCGGCAGCCCCTTCTCAACATAGACCTCAGCTCCTTCGATGCGGCCCGGCCAGCGCAGCCCGTCGCGCGGGTCAGGCTGCAGGCCCCGGTCACTCGTAGCCCGGATGGCGAATGTGTCATAGGCATGGCCGCTGCCCGCGACAGGGTTCCATGGGTTAGCAAGTACGTCAGGCATGGCCACCCTGAGGATCCCACCCATGATGGGTTCGCCCTGATCATCGAGGAAATGGGCAGTCAGGGCCCACATCCAGGAGCCTGACCCACCATTCGTAGCGTCGGACCCCGTATAGCGGTACATCGAGAAGCGGCCGGAGAGGCCTCCGAGTGCGTCCGCTGCCAGGCGTACATCGTCCCGCATGGGGCTGAACCGCTTGTCGGTGACGACAAACATCCGAATGTTGTCCTCCATCGACATGGGCAGACATATCTCAAAGAGCTCTCGGCGCTCCTCCATGCTGGCGTAGTCACAGTTCCAGAGTTTCTCTGCCGCCTCATAGAACACGGGGTCGTTTTCGTACGCCTGCCATAGCGGCCACATGTCGGGATAGATGTTCGTATAGAAGAGGCCGAAATTCCAACCCTCCTCCCGGGCGATGGCCGTGTTGATCCACAGACCGGTGTAGACGTGAAAGACTCCGCGAGCAGGATCGCCTTGCCAGGTCGGCGCCAGTTCATCCTTTGTTCCGTATCGCCTGGTCACCGTGAAGCCAAGGGCTTCAAGCAAGTCTGCGAGATACTCGCCCATCTCTTTCCCCACGTCCTCTGTCCTGATGAGAAAAATGACCTCGACTGGCTCCCCGTTGTACATCCACTTGCTACCCTCAAGCACAGCGCCAAGCTTTCCCATCTCCTCTGCGACAACCGCTTCGGCCCTGGTCGGATCGTGTGCATATTTCGCCTCCAGGGCAGCAATCAGGTCCGGATACCGTTCCGTTGCATCCGCGCCCACGGAATGAAGGCAGGTGTATTGGGGCACGGCCAGGCCTCGGCAAATCTCCTCGGAGATGTAGTCCCTATCGACAAGCCAGTGCATAGCCTCACGCATCTTGGGTACAGAGAATGGGTTCAGCTTCCCTGTCTCGGGGAATGTCGGCCCCACGGGATTGAATGTGAAGTCCCTGAAGGTAACCAAGCTCTCCGCGGACGCGAGCGCAGGATCAGACAGCACTTCTGCGTAGAGCGCAGGGTTGTCCAGTCCGAAGGCATAAACATCCAGTGCGTCGTCCTTTAGCTTGTGGATGGCTGCCGAGGCATCTGGCTCGCTGGTAATCAATACCTCATCCAGGAAGGCCCCCGTAGTACGCTCCAACTGAAAGCTAGCGATTATTGAATAATTCCCACTCATCGTTATCGTAGTGGTGGCGGTGCTTACGTCGGCGCTGGTGCCGACATCGCCGCTCCATCCAACAAACTGGTAGCCCTCTTCAGGCTCGGCCACCAGATCGACCACCTCACCTTCATCATAGATGAAGCTCTCGGTGCCTTGTCCCGGTGTAGCTACCGATCCTCCTTCTGTGCTGGAAATGGTGAGGTTGTACTTCGTTATCTCCGGTGTCCCCCCACCTCCGCAGCCGATAAGACCCACGCTGAGAGCCAACACTGCTGCTAACAAGAGAGTAAGTATTCTGTTCTTCATCTTTCCGCTCCTTTGCTAAAAGCTTTCAAATCGGAAGCTGTCAACCTCCGTATTTCCATAGCTAGTTGATTCACTCGGCCCCGTTGCCAGCAAGCTGCGGAACGACGTCCAAAACTATGCTACATATGGCCACAACAGGGATAAGCCCGGTCCTCACTATCGGCTTCAGACTGGGATGATCAGTCATGAAGTCAGCTATTGGCGGGCTCACATTGTAGTAGAAGTCTACGAACGCTCGTCCCACTGAGTTTGTCAGCAGGTATTCATCTCTGAACTCACGAAGAGTCTGCATTTCCTCAGCTATCGGTGTACCATAAGCCGCAGTCGCGATGAAGCAACCCCCACGGGCCGATTCTTCAAAGTTGGCCATGATGGAGTAGTCTCCACATATTGTGATAGTAGTTATGGTGGAGTTGATATCAGCAATCGTGCTCACATCTCCAGTCCAGTTGACAAAATGGTAGCCAGTACTTGGAGACGCTAGGAGAGTAACCTCCCTTCCTCCAGAGCAGCCGAAAGTTCCCTCCCCGGGGAAGACTACCTTGCCACCTTCGGTACTGGACACGGTCAGGCTGTATCGACCAGTAGGTCCACAGCCTACCGTCCCAGCAATTAAAGCTACGGCAATCAAAAAGACGCTGGCTCTCGCTACATAACGGTGTTTTCTCAACCTGGTCATCATCTTTTCACTTTCCCTCTGAATGCTTGTAGTCGCTATGAAGGAATCCTAACTAAGTCACTCACTACCCCCGGTATATGTCTTAATCGTAATCGTAGTGCGTGCCGGGGAACTGCTTGTCTTGCTCATATCGACGTTACTTCACTGCTGGAAATACCGGCACCGCCGGTAGGAATAGCAGTATCACCTAGAGCCAATAAGCGTAATTCTGTGAGTATACCTGTGAGGATGACTACGAAGAGTAGCCTCTGCACTTCCCTCTCCTGTTGGGGATTATATCATTGGTTGATTTTGAGTGGAAGAGTCCGGCGCACTCGGTTAAAACGCAGCAGCAGCTTGTCGCGTCCGGTCATATGGGTGATACCGAGCTGTGGGTATTGGCGAGTGTCTTCTTCGCGTAATTCGCAAGAGGTAGGATAGGGAAGAGACTGGCGCGGGATTTCTCGGGGAGCGTGCTACAAATTGCCCGCCATACGTCGCGGTGCTAGAATTTCCTCATGGCGAAGGGCTCCAACGTAGTAACCGTCAATCGCAAGGCCTATCACAACTATCATATCCAGGAAACCCTCGAGGCAGGCATCGTCCTCAAGGGTTCTGAGATTAAGTCCGTCAGGGACGGCAAGGTGAACCTGAGTGATGCCTATGCCAGGCCCGAAAATGGCGAGCTGTGGCTCTATAACAGCCACATCGCCTCCTACGATGCCGCCAGCTACAACACCCATGAGCCGACCAGGCCGCGCAAGCTCCTCCTGCATAGGAGGGAAATTAACAGCCTTGTTGGCAAGGTGGTGCAGAAGGGTTTGACTTTAGTGCCTCTTAAGCTGTATATTAAACATGGGGTGGCTAAACTGGAGTTGGGGTTGGCGAGGGGAAAGAAAGTCTACGACAGAAAGGAAGCTATGGCCCGTCGGGACGCAGACAGGGAAATGGAGCGGGCGATGAAGCGGAGAAGGAGGTGATGAAGAGGAGGCTGCAACATGGGGGCGCGTGGGTTCGACAGGGGGAGGCCTACAGAATTGCAGGCTGAGGTGCCACTAACCTCACAAAACCGGTGGCAAAACATAACTGAGGAACCTGTTTACGCTTAACGGTTCAATCTAACCCGAACTCTCCTCGAAGAT